>MWVV01000106.1_pt1 | contig 29825 bp, 24 predicted proteins | sample 1047281 | NCBI WGS metagenome assembly MWVV01 (sample SAMN06349986, study PRJNA376086) | soil metagenome | isolation source: PT-2 sample Antarctic (ecotone) soil | place: Antarctica | collected 2015-01-13 | reverse complement strand
AAAATTCATACGGCACAATCGCTAAAGACAAAGTTGCCGATTTGGTTATCTTGAGTGCCGACCCAAGTATGAACATTCAAAATACAACTAAAATCGTGTATGTCATCAAAGGCGGCAAACTACATAAACGCGAGAAAGTGGTAATGCCCGCCACATAACAATTCAATGGACGTGAGGGCGAAACAGTTACTTTGTTATCGCGTTGTCTGTTTAACTTTAGCTTGCGCGTAATCGGTTTCGCCCACATCATCTCAAGCGTTATGTGCTTTCATGTATCGGAAACTTGATAAATGTTAAAGCTGGTAATCTTAATCTTTTTGGCTTTTGTTTCGGTTGGTTGTTTTGACCGCCAAGAAGAAGTAACTTTCAAAAACGGCAATGTTATGTTGGCTGGAACTTTGACATTGCCTTCCGGCAACGATCCACATCCTGCCGTAATCTTTGTTCATGGTTCGGGTGCTGCCAGCCGAGAAAGTAATCGCTTTTACGCGGACCTTTTCGCTCGTCAGGGAATCGCAACCCTGATTTATGATAAGCGTGGAGTCGGTGCATCCACAGGAGACTGGCGTTACACGCATCTCGAAGATTTGGCTGAAGATGCTCTTGCCGGTGTGCAGTTGTTGAAAAGCCGGAAAGACATCAATTCTAACCAAATTGGCATATTCGGCGGCAGTCAGGGCGGTTGGGTTGCTCCGCTTGCAGCTTCTCGCTCAAAGGATGTGGCGTTCATTATTACTTCCGCCGGTTCTACTTTCACGCCAACTCATCTAGCGAAATGGCGAAGCGTTACTTATGTCCGAAATGCAGGTTATTCTGATGAAACGGTGCAGCGAGCGTCGGCGTTGATGGATTTACAATTTGACTTAATTCGCCGGGAAGGATGGGTAAAAGGCTGGGAGAAATACGAAGTTGAACTTCAGAAAGTCCGAAACGAACCGTGGTTTCCAATGCTTTCGGAATTAAGAAACCCGCGCAAAGATTCGTGGTTTATGGCATTCACGGCAAGCATAGATTTTGACCCGATACCCGTTTATGAGAATCTTAATGTTCCTGTGTTGGCGATTCTCGGAGAGGCTGACGTTTTGGTGCCGGCGCAAGAAACAGCCGCTCTACTTGAGCGCATAAAGAAAGAAAAGAACAAAGATATTACCGTCGCCATTCTTTCAGGAGCAGACCATAATATGAACCGCCCGACCGGAGCAAGACCAGTTCCCGAATATGCGGAAACAATGATTAGCTGGATATTACAAAGGGTGAATGTTTCAAATTAAGCCGCACATAACAAATCATCGGACGCGAGGCGGAGACAGCTACTCTTTAAAGATTTGCGTGGTTAAGTTCGGCTTGTCCGTTGCCGGTTTCGCCCCGCGTCATCTCAGTCATCAGACCTCTTTTGATGTATAGTCAGGTTTGAAAAAGTTATGAACTTCAAACAATCGAAGAGCGTAACTTTGTGAAAGAGTAATAGCTCAAACATTTTATGTGAGGTATCTTATGTATTGCCCCCAATGTAGCCAAGAACAAATTTCCGACCAAGTGCGCTTTTGCCCTCGCTGCGGGTTTCAGCTTGATGCATTAAAATTGATGCTCACTGAAAATCAGAATGGTTTAGCGATATCCGAAGCCGAACGGGAAACTCACCTTATTTCTAATCGCAAAAAAGATGTTCTCTTAGGAGCATCCGTTATGCTGGTGGCAGCAATATCAATTGTTTTATTGATGATTAGCAGTGCGGCAATCACCCCTTGGCAAGCAATCATCATCCCCTTACTTCTGGTGTGGATAGGAATTGTTTCTCTTATTTTACTTTCCGGTCACGCCGCGCGCGAAGTTACAAATCTCTTTTCCAAAGATGATTTCGCATCTCCTTCGCAGATTGTATCCAAATTGATTAGGCGACTTAATCCCACTGCTTCTCATCAAGCTTTACCGCCCGTTCAAAGTGAACCTATTGCAGGATTCGGCACATGGCGCGTCAATACGGCGGAGTTAGTGCAACCATTAAGTGTTACAGAACACACAACGAACTTACTCACCAAGAAGGACAATCGAAAGTGAAGAAAGGTCAAACAGTTTAATGTGCGTGAAGTCGAAGCAAGGGTTTTATAATCACGCTGTTTTATTCACTTAACTTGCTTGCAGAAAATTTTGCTCCACGCCATCTCAGCCGTTGGACGCTTTTCGGTGTTTCTGCGGAAGTAAAATTTGGAGTAGAGTTACATAATGAAGTTTCGCGCTCAATCGTTCAATTTCATCATTTTGATTTTTCTTTTCTTGGCGTTCGTTCAAGCAAACGCGCAATCCCAAAAGAACAAATCCCGTAAAGTTGCTCTGCCTACCTCGCAGGCTCGATTCATTTCTGGTAACAGTTCGCTCGAAATACCGTTCGATTTATCCGGTAATCTTGTCTTGTTGCAGGCGAAAGTAAATGATTCCGCGCCTGTTTGGTTCATTTTTGACACGGGCGCGGATAGCACTGTCATTGATGCCGAGTTTGCCAAGACACTGCGCTTGAAACCTGCCGGTAAAATTGTCGGGACGGGCGGCGCGGGGACGGCTGAAGCTGTTAAATTTAAGACGGTTTCAATGCAGTTTCCGAATATTGAAATCTCCAATTTAACAATTTACGGACTTCCGATTGATTCTTTTTCATCGCCGCTCGGTAAGAAAATTGGCGGCGTTATCGGCTACGACATTATCAAAGAGTTTGTCGTCGAGATTGATTACGCCGCTCGAAAAATCAATTTATACAAACCGGATAGCTACCAATACTCGGGAGCGGGCGAAATTTTTCCTCTAGTGTTTGAGGAGAATTTGCCGTTTGTTCAAGCGAGCTTCGCTTTTGAAAAACGAGTGCCGATTAGCGGCAAATTTGAGATTGATTCAGGTTCAACCGGCGCGGTTTTGTTCAATACGCCGTTCGTCAAAAAGCATCAACTTCTGAAATCCGTTTCTCGAACAAGCGAAACCCGCATCGGCGGTGTTGGCGGCACAGCGCAGACTTTTCTTGGGCGCGTTAAAAGTATAGGTTTGGGACGCTTCACACTTGAGAATCCAATCGCGCGTTTCTCGCAAGCAACACGCGGAGATTATGCCAGCAATAAATACGACGGGCTGCTTGGCGGCGAAGTTTTCCGTCGTTTCAAAACAATTTTTGATTACTCACGCAATAGAATGATTCTTGAGCCGAATGCGCAGTTTTCCGAGCCTTACGAAATTGATATGAGCGGAATGGAGTTGCTCGCCTACGGCGACGACCTTTCAATCGTGCTGATTGATGACGTAAAGCCGAAGACTCCGGCAGCAGAAGCCGGAGTGCGCGGCGATGACATAATCACGGCGATTGACAATCGTCCGGTCAAGGACTTTACGCTGGAGCAAATTCGTGAAATGTTCAGGCAGGACGGGCGAGAATATCTGTTAAAACTGAAACGTGACGGAACAGAAGTGCAGGTAAAAATCAAGCTGCGTAGATTAACCTAACGGCGCGTCCAACAATTCAATGGACGTGAGGGCGAAATAGCCGCTCTTTAATAACGTCTTTTCTTGATTCGGAGTTGCGTGAATCCGGTTTTGCCCCTCGTCAACTCATCCGTCAGGCGGCTCTGTGCAGTATATTACAAAAATTGTTAGTTATAATGGAGTATAAGCAACCATTATGAACAGTAAGCCAAAGTGCATAATTGTTACGGGACGAGCAGGGGCTGGCAAGACAACTCTGTCCAAAAAACTGGGGCGGCAGTTGTGGATGCCCGTCATTAGCCGTGATGAAATCAAAGAAGGTATGTCAACACCTTTGGCGTAAAACACGACCAACTATCACCTGACACCGATGGCTTTGTGTCTAACTTTTTCTTTGACACCGTATGCCAATATCTCACCAACAAAGTATCCGTCATCATTGAAGCGGCATTTCAACACGCGGTTTGGGAGTGGAGAATGCCCCAGATTCTTGAGCTCAGTTATCCTTATATTATTGTCTGCTCTGTTGATGTAGAGACGGCGGCGCAACGGCACTTGCAAAGGGGCTTGGCTAATCCGCGTCGAGAGTTCTATCACGAAGATAAGCGCGTTTCTCTCTATCGGGCGACAGGCGAGATTGGGACGCCGCAACCGTATGTAGCTCCAAATTTCGACGTGCCGACGCTTTATGTTTTGACAGAGAGCGATTACTCGCCGAACTTAGATGAGATTGCACATCAAATTCAGTCACAAAATGCCCAACAAATCCGAAGCAATTAAAATTTTGATTAAAGAATGAATAAACCTGCTCTTCTCATAATAGATATGCTCAATGACTCTTTCTTAAGCGAACAGCTTATTGCGAAACGAGCTGAGCTTTGTGATTCGATTAATAAACTCCTCCATTTCGCTCGGGAGAACCAATTTCACATTTTATGGGTTCGGCAAGAGTTCAAGGCAGATTTAAGCGATGCTTTCCTCGAAATGCGGGATGAAAATATCAACATGTATATCGAAGGCACTTTCGGCAGCAAAATACTTGAAGAGCTACAGCAAATGGATGAGCGCGAGATTATCAAGAAGCGATACAGTGCTTTCTTTCATACAGAACTCGACGACTTACTAAAAGAGCTTAATCCTTCTTTTCTGGTTTTGGCTGGCGTAAATACGCACGCTTGTATAAGAACGGCTGCAATTGATGCTTATCAGCTTGATTATAGGGTTCAAATCATAAGCGATTGTGTTGCATCGCCTGACCAAAGGCATCATGATGTTACACTGGATTATTTAGAAAGGATTTCAAAGGTAGTCAAACTTGATAAATTTAAAGAGGAATTTAATGCGGGGTAGCTGCCGAAAACGCCGCCGAAGTCGGGTAAGAGAAGCGTATTACTACGCCTCTCTCCCCTCAGAACCGTGCTTGCGACTTTCACCGCACACGGCTCAAGCCTCTCAAACGCTCTTTGACAGAACGCACCAGCTACAACCACTGATTCAACAATACTGATTTATTGTCCGTTCCTGTTTTCACAGTGAGAAGCGCACCAGCAAGTCCGAAAACTGCCGTCATTTGCTTTCTTCTCCGAAGCGGAATCAATAACCTTTCCTGTTGAGAAAGACCAATCCCGAAGTCTGCTCGTTTTCACGCCGGATAATGTTACTATTGGCTCGTCTCGGCTTTTAGTTCAATCCGTATCTCTGCCATTACAGTAAAGCATTCGCTTTTTCGGTTATCCCATACCTGCAACCCTATCGGCTCATCTCACGATTTGCTTTCCTCTGACGAGGACGATTACAGGTTTTCCACGTTCCGCTTGATTACCACAGACGACTTAGGTTCTGCCTTTTCTCCGGTAGCTCTGCATCTCCGCCGGAAACGATTTGAATTTCCGGTCTTGGCTACTCACCATTTTGGTCACAGCCTGTCAGCATCTTTGGCTGTCTGTCCATCACGAAGTTTATCGGCAGTTCACTTTCATTAACCATATCGTCCTATTCTAGCGGACTCATCCGCCGTGATGCTGGCAGAAGTTCCGCGTTGTCCCAAAGGCTTTACACCCTGCCGTTGCCAGCAACGCATACTTTGGTAGAATCGGATTGGGAGAACAATCGGTGATGTCAAAACTTTCGTTTAGCATCACAGCTAATCAAGCGACTTTCGTGTCACGCCAATTCAATGGACGTGAGGGCGAAACAGCGACTTTCTTATCGCGTTGTCCGTCAAACTTTAGCGGGCTTGGCGGCGGTTTCGCCCCACGTCAATTTAATCGTTATCGAGCCGAATAAAGTCATTCCCAGGGGCATTTCAAAAGGAAGAAAATTTGATGAAAAAATATTTTTTAAGGCAATTCGTTTTGGGAGCGGCACTTGTTGCTGCTTTTTTAATTCCCGATGTTTACGCGCAAAACCGTCAGGCACCGGATCAGGAACTAATCGCCAAGCGCAACCAGATTGAAAAAGAACTTCAGGAAGTCGCCATCATTGACCGCAAAGTAATGGTTCCGATGCGCGACGGCAAACGAATGGCGGCGGACATTTACCGCCCGAAAGACGCTTCCCGAAAATACCCGATTATCTTTTCGCGCACGCCTTATAATTTTAACTTCTGGGACGTTCGGCTGGGAGCGCCGCGCGATATGACGACCATTTTAGAAGCCGTCAAACGCGGTTACGCATATGTCGTGATGAACGAGCGGGGACATTTTTTCTCGGAAGGAAACTATGACATTCTCGGCGCGCCGGTTTCCGACGGCGACGACGCGATAAAGTGGATGTCGTCGCAGCCTTGGTCGAATAAAAAAGTCGGCGCGATCGGCTGCTCTTCGACCGCCGAATGGCAGCCCGCGGTGGCGGCTCTCGGCAATCCTAACTTTACGACAATGATCGTGCAGGGTTATGGCGCGGGCATCGGGCGCGTCGGACCATATTACGAGCAGGGCAACTGGTATCGCGGCGGCGCGGTGCAGATGCTGTTTATCGCGTGGCTTTACGGCGAACAGAATCAAGTTCGTCCGATGTTTCCCGCAGGCACTTCGCAGGAAGATCTGATCCGCGCTTCAAAATCTTTTGACCTCGCCCAGCAGTCGCCGCCTATTGACTGGTCGCAGGCTCTGCGACATCTGCCCGTCAAAGACATTATCAAAGCGGTTGACGGACCGAAAGGAATTTTCGCCGATGAAATGCCCGTCCCGACCGGCGGCGCGATGATCAAGCGCGCGCCGAACGATCCGGCGTGGTACAAAGGCGGAATCTGGCACGACAATATGAAGATCAATATTCCGGGCTTCTGGTTTGTGTCCTGGTATGACGTCTCGGTCGGTCCGAATATCGCGGCTTACAACCACGTCCGCAAAACCGCCGACCCCGCAATCGCGGATAAACAGTATCTGGTGATCGCTCCCGTTCTGCATTGCAGTTACACGCGCGCGACGGAGAGCACCGTTGTCGGCGAACGCTCGATGGGCGACGCGCGGCTCGATTACAACGCGCTGACCTACGGCTGGTTTGATCATTTCTTAAAAGGCGAAAACAACGGGATTTTAGAAAAAATGCCGAAGGTTCGATACTTTACGATGGGCAGCAATAAGTGGCAAAGTGCCGATTCATTTCCGGTTGCCGGGTCGCAGCCGATGAAATTTTATCTTTCGAGCGGCGGCAAAGCGAATTCATTGAAAGGCGACGGCGCATTAGTTCTGGCTCCGCCCGCGACCGATATGCCTGATAGTTTTACATACGATCCGATGAATCCGGTTCCGTCCTACGGCGGCAACGTCTGCTGCACCGGAAACGCTGTTAAGGGCGGTTCTTTTGACCAGAGCAAAATGGAAGAGCGCGATGATATTCTCGTTTACAGTTCGGACGTTTTAAAGGAAGGAATTGAATTGACGGGAAACATAGACGTTACGCTCTATGTTTCGTCCGACGCGAAGGACACGGATTTTACCGTGAAATTGATTGACGTGGACGAACAGGGACGCGCCTACAATCTGGACGAAACGATCCAGCGGATGCGCTACCGCGACGGCTACGACAAACCGCTGGTCTGGATGGAAAAAGACAAAGTTTACAAAGTGAAATTTCAACCGATGATGACCAGCAACTATTTCGCGCCCGGACACCGCATCCGCATCGAAATCTCGAGCAGCAATTTCCCGAGATTCGACCGCAACCTGAACACCGGCGGAAACAACTACGACGAAACAAAAGCCGTCATTGCCCGAAATGCGGTTCATCATTCAAAACAATACCCGGCTGAGGTAACGATAACCGTCGTCAAAAATAAATAAAATACAAGTTATTTTAATGCCTCTTAGTCTTTAACGGTTATTCGAAAAAACAAGCTGATGGACTCGGTTTGGACACAAAATAGAGTTGTGATAGTTTAAGCGCAATAGACAGAACAAATAAAATTTAGGTTCACACCCTACCTGCGGAGCCAATTCTTTTTAGTAACTTACGTTAATAAACAAGTTACAGAAACGCGAAATCAAAGCGTGTCCAAACAAAAAAAAGGCAAGCTAAAAACTTACCTTTTTTTGTTTGACAACGAAATTTTACAAAAATTATATCGCTTGTTTCCGATTTTCTAGCGCAAACAGAATAGTAATGCGGACTTAGATTGTTGTCGCTAGCATTTGGATATTGTGTCAGCGGTTTGTTTTCACAGTTCGTTCCGTAAGTTTTCGTCAATTTCGTTAATCGGCGCGGCGACCACATCAAAAGCGCGGCGCAGAATCAATTTGATTTCCGTTTCAGTTAAATCGTCTACTTGCAAAACCCGCGCATCAATCGCTCCCAAATTTGCCTCAACTATTGCATCAGTGCAGATTTTAACGGCGACCGCTCGCGCTTCTGCGCTGCCCTTTATTTCGCTCCAAGCCCGCCTGCACAAATTTGCGGCGAACGAATCGCTCGAGTTTGCCGCGCGAATCCGTTTCAAATTGCCGATTTCCCGAAAAAGCGGAATGAAGGCGGCGAGATTGACGACAGCTGAATTTTCCATTATTTCCTTCGCCGTTTGATTTGCCGAATTCATATTTTTTCGCTTGCTGCCGCAGCCGATTGCGCTTGTTCGTTTTCGGTCGGCTTATTGTCCGTTTTTTCGGCGTGCGCGGTCAGCCATTCGAGCAGCATTTGTTCCTGCACGTGCAAGGCGTGTTCGGGGCGCATCGTCGCTTCGTTCGCCACTTGCGGCAATTTGAAGAATATCGAAAGCTGTTCCTGAACACCCGCTTCGCCGCAACGCTGTGCGTAATCGAGCAGACGGGCGATTTCGATAACGAGCGGCGCGGCTAAAATCGAATCTTTACAGAGAAAATTGATTTTAAGTTGCATCGGCTGTCCCAAAAAACCGATGATATCAATGTTATCCCAAGCCTCTTTGTTATCGCCGCGCGGACGATAATAGCGAATATCAACGAGATGGTCTTCAACCTTGTAGCCGAGAATATCATCCAGCACCGAGCCTTTCGTCGTTATTTTCGACTTCAAAGAATCCGGATGACTCAGAGCTAAACCGTCTCGATTGCCCAAGATATTAGTGGAAAACCAACCGTCAACTTTCAGCGCACGAGACTTTAAGCCGGGCGCAATGACGGTTTTAATAAAAGTCTGTCCGGTTTTTCCATCTTTACCCGCGAGCGGAACGCCCCGCTCTTCGGCAAATCGGACGAGTGCGGGAATATCGCCCGCGACCGACGGCGTGAAATTGCCGTAAGCGACGCCTTCGCCGACCGCCGCATAAGCGTAGAGCATCGCCGGACTGATTTCCGCCGAATTATCGTAAATCGCCTGTTCAAAATTTTCGAGCGTGGCGAAAGTCGGCGAATCTTTATCAATGAAACTCTCGGTTGAAGCGAGATTTATCAACACAACGCGCTCGACACCCTGCTCGTTTTTGAAACGGCGAATGTCTTCGCGAATAGTTTCGATGCAAAGACTGTGATTTGCGGCGGCGGCAGCGTTTTTGCCTTCAATATTATGGCAAAACGCCGAATTGCAAACGGCGGCAAGCGGCTTAATGCTACCGAGTTGCTCGCTCACGGCTTGAAAATGCTGAAGCGTCAAAACGTTATGGGTCGTCGCGGCAACCGCCAAATCATCGCCAATCATATCCCAACCCGCAAATACGAGATTTTCGTAATCGGTCAAATTGCCGACTAATTTCTCCGGCATCGCCGCCAACGGCAATCCTTCTGTACCGATACTTCCCTTCTTCAAAAGCTCAACTCCGGCGATTGCGGTTGAGGCGACCGCGCCGCCGACGCCGACGATCATTACTCCTAATTTTGAATTTGTCTTCATCATTTTTGTTTTTTTTATTACAAACACAAAAACCCTTTGAACAAAAGTTGCGGACACTTTCGCCAAGGGTTTACATTTATTTATTTAAGAACTCTAATTCCATCTTACATTCAAAAACTGATTCTCACAAATTCGACAATCTGTATTAATTGCAAAGCGGTTAGAGAGTTACAGACGGGTAAAAATTCAACGACAAAGTTCGGCGGTCCGCGCTCTGTGGTGTGTTTCTTGTTCAACAGAAGCAAATTAAAGTCTGGAGAACGGAGCTTTTTCTTAAATTATGCCCGACTACTTAAAACAACTCGATTGGCAATTGAATTGGTGAATCCGCTTTGTTTTGGATGGCTGCAGTCGGGTTAATCTTTCGTGTATCTTTAAACACTGATTTCATCCGAACCCAGCCCAAATCATTTTTTTAACTTACCTTTTCCTTCTGTCTGACAACGAAATTTTCTTTTTTTTCACTATCACCGACGATAAAATTTTCCAGAATTGAGACCGTTTTTCTGGTTTTCGCGGGTTGCGTGCAAGTAATGCAAAATTAGGTCGCTATGCTGCCGGTTACGTCTCGGAAAGCGAGACAAAAAGAATGTAATCAAGAAGAAGTTCGCGGCGTTTTTCTATGTCCCAATCAACTTCTAATCTCTTAGCGTGGTCTGCAAAACAAATCTTGCCAATTTCTGCTTTTTAACTTTGCGAAAGCGGTAGTCTGACCGTTGCCGTCGCGCCGTCCGTGCGATTGTTTTCAATCGCCAGCAAACCCAGATGCCGTTGTACTATTCGATGACTAATCGCTAATCCCAAGCCTGTTCCGCCTTCTTTATTCGCCGTAAAAAACGGGTTGAAAACATTCGGCAGAGCGTCTTCGGGAATGCCGCGCCCGTTATCGGAAATTGTGATAACGATGTGCGGACGGCGATAGGTTTCGGTCGGCAAAAATGCCGTATCGGTTACGATTCGCAGCATCTTTTCGCCGTTTTCGCCGTTTTCCATCGCTTGCCGCGCGTTGGTGATTAAGTTAAATAAAACCTGCTGAATCTGCGAAGCGTCGCCGTCCACTGTCGGCAAATACGGCGCGAGATTCAATCGGATTTTGATGTCTGAACCGTGCAGTTGATGATTGAGCAGACCGATGGTTTTTTCGATTAAATCATTGATATTGACGGGCGTAAATTCCGGCGGGCGCTCACGCGAAAAGTCAAGTAACTGATTGACAAGTTGCGTGATGTTGGAAGTTTGTTCCCGGATGGCGGCGATTTCCTCGTTATTTCGCAGATTTTTGTCGGCACGCGTCAGAAATTCGATGTTTGCCGAGATGATATTTAGAGGCGTACCGACTTCGTGCGCGATTCCGGCGGTGATTTCGCCGATGGCGGAAATTCTTTCCTGCTGAATCAAGCGGCGTTCAATCAATTTTTCGTCCGTTACGTCGCGTGTTGTGCAGACGACACCGACGACGCGATTTTCCGTATTCATAATCGGGTCGGTAATCACGCGTAGAACGCGCCCGTGCAGACGGTCGTTGAGTTCGACTTTTTGCGGCATTCGCTCGGTTACGGTTCGCATAATCGTACAGTCAGGGCGCGGTTTTTTCGAGTCGTGGTAAAGCTCGCAGCAACGAATTCCAACCAGATCTTCGGCGGACGTGTCGAACATTTGCGCGAGCGAAGCGTTGGCGCGCTTAATTTTCCCGGACGGCGCGTGAATCGAAACGCCGTCGGTCATCGCGTCGAAAGTTTCTTCCCATTCGGTTCGCGCGTCGGTTAGTTCATTCAATAAATTGGCGCGTTCGAGCGCGACACCGACTTGTTTGCCAATGCCCGTCAGCATTGATTTTTCGTGTTCGGTAAAATTGCGCGGCACGTGGTTGAGCAGCGTCAGCACGCCGCGCACAACGCCGCCGCGCCCGACCAGCGGAACAGTCGCCAACGAGCCGATTTTCTCGTTCACCACCGGACGCGCAAGCCGCCGGTCAAAGGTCGTATCGCTAACCAATAAAGTTTCGGCTAAAACGGCGGTTTGCCCGATAACGCCTTCGCCGAGTTCAAATCGTCCAATCATTCGGCTGACGCGCTTAGTCAAATTTTCCTCAACAATGAGTTCGAGCGATTCATTATCTTCGTCCAAAATATGAACGCAGCCGGAACTCAAGTTCATCACGCGCAGCACGGCGTTAAGAATTCTTTCGAGCAAGGACTCAACTTCCGACATCTGCGTAATCGCTTCTGCCACGTCAATCAGCGCGAAAAGTTGCGCGTTGCGCCGCGAGATACGCTGTTCGCTTTCTTTGGTTTTCGTTACGTCGCGGATGACGGCGGAAATGCCGACGAAATTTCCATCACCGTTGTGAATTGCGGTTTTCACCGAGTTGACTTCGATAACTTTACCGTTTTTGTCGAGCAGCTGCGTTTCAAAATTTTCGATGTGTCCGGTTTCTTCCACCCTGCGCCACAAAGCGGCGAGATTTTCCGCCGCGCGATACGGCGAGCTTTCCGGCAAAATGTCGGAAAGCTCGGGCAGTTTTTTGGCACTCGCGACAAGACCGAAAAGTTTTTCCGCCGCCGAATTCGCGTAAAAAATTTTGCCGTCCGCGTCAATCACCAAAACTGCATCGGGCAAATGGCGCAAAATATCAATCAACGGGTCGCCGCCGTTGTGTAATTGCTTTGCGTTAATAACGGAATTGAGCGAAGATTTACGCATAAATAGTAAAGAAAAACTAACCACAGATTAACACAGATTCACTCGGATTTTTATTTGTTTCCGCGTTTCTCGAAAAGGTCAGACATTATTGTTTCGCCTTTGCTAACGAAGAAAACAGTTTGAATGTGCGGTGTCATGCCGCGCCGGTTTTTAACCACAACGGCGAAACAATCGCCGCGCTTGGAACTTCAACGACGATTCTCCAGCTTGATAAAACGCATCTGCCGAAAGTGTTCGAGTTAGTAAAAGACGCGGCGCAAAAAGTTTCTCGGCAAATCGGTTATTCAGACAAAAAACGGAATTTGAATTTTTAATTCATTTTTTTTTCTGTTTTTCTGTATCATCCTTAATATGCCGAGGAAAACCGCCAAACAAAATGAGCGTGCCAAAATTTTGGTCGTGGACGACAAAGACCAAATGCGCGATGTTTTGCGAAAGTTTCTCGCTGCCGAAGGTTACTTGGTCGAAACCGCTGCCGATGGCAAGGACGCTCTTCGCAAATTTAGCGAAAATAAATTTGAACTCGTTCTTTCGGATATAAAAATGCCCACGATGGACGGCGCGGAATTGCTGGCGGAAATTCTCAAAATAAATCCGCAAGCGATTGTGATTTTAATGACTGCTTTCGGTTCGATTGAAGCGGCGGTGGCGGCAATCAAACTCGGCGCGGCGGATTATGTTTCCAAGCCGTTTCAAATGGAAGATGTTTTGTTTCGCATCAGCCGCGCATTGAAGGAAAAGCATTTGGAAAAGCGCGTGGCGGATTTGGAAAGCGAAATTCAAAAGCAATCGGCGATGCAGAAATTTATCGGCGGCAGCGCGGCAATCAAACGCCTCAAACAAATTATCGAACGAATCGCGCCGACCGGCGACACGGTTTTAATTACGGGCGAAACCGGCACGGGCAAAGAACTCGTCGCCCGCTCACTACACGAAGCAAGCGGAAGAAACAAAAAAAATTTTGTCGCCCTCGATTGTTCTTCGATTCCCGAAACCTTAATCGAAGCCGAGCTTTTCGGACACGAAAAAGGAACTTTTACCGGTGCAACCGACACTCGCGCCGGACTTTTTGAATTGGCTTCGGACGGAACGCTTTTTCTCGATGAAGTCGAAACTTTGTCTTTGGCAGTGCAGGCAAAACTGCTTCGCGTGCTTCAGGAAAAAGTTTTTCGACGCGTCGGCGGGCGCATTGATGTTGCATTTCAGGCTCGCGTCATTGCCGCAACAAATCAAAATTTAGCGCAGATGATTAACGAGGAAAAGTTTCGGCGGGATTTATTTTATCGCTTGAATGTTTTGCCGGTCGAGATTCCGCCGCTTCGGGAACGCCGTGAAGACGTGCCGGAAATTGTCGCTTATCTGCTGGCGAAACGAGCGCGGGAATTAAACACGGAAAAATTTAAAATCACGCCCGAAGCAATGAACGCATTGCAAAATCACGAATGGCGCGGTAACGTCCGCGAACTCGAAAACGTCGTTTCATACATCACCGCACTCGGCGGAAATACGATTGACGCTGCCGATTTGCCCGCGCAATTTCAAAATTTAAAATACCAAATACAAAACTTTAAAGGTGAAGAAAATACCGGAAACGGACAAGCAACTTTAGCCGAAATCGAGAAAATCCATATTTTGCGGACACTTCAAACAGTCGGCGGCAATCGCGTTCAAGCCTCGAAACTTCTCGGCGTTGACCGCCGAACGCTGTATAACAAACTGCGACAATATGAAATTGAAGAATAGTAGCAAACTAAAATTAACGCTGACTTAATTTCTTTGATAAATTGCCAATAGAGCGTGTCTGAAAAGTCTGTGTCCCGAAAGGGACATCCTGCAAATAGCCCAGCGATTTATCGCTGGGGCGAGGGCGAACCGTTGCAAGTCCCGTAGGGACGACTGAATTGCAGCACGTGAAATTATTTCAGCCGTCCCTACGGGACTCGCCGCTTTTGTTTGCGCTTTTCGAGAGCGATAAATCGCTGGGCTACTGTCAAAACGTCCGTTTCGCGGACTTTTCAGACACGCTCTAGTCAACAGAAGAATGGTTAAGGTTAAATGCGAGCAAAGGGCTCTAGCCGAAAATAAAAATTGATAAAGCAAAACTTTTAATTCACTACCGAAGAAAACACACGCTTTGAGAATTTATTTCCCGCAATTGCTGTGTAAAATTTTCTCATTCTCACAAGTTTAATTTTCAAATCTCCGCAAAAATTCCCGCGCCAAAAAATTTTTATCCTTTACCAAATTAGGCTGAAACAATTTTTACTTTATTTTTATACTTCGCGGCACAATTTTTGAATTCCTAAATCAACGCATTTCCAAAAATTTAAAAATTTAATATCCCAAATTTCAAGCGAGCAAATTTAGTTTGCCCGAAAAATTTTGTGGAGGGGACTCAAAAAATGAGAAATTATTTGCTTTTGCTTTCGACGGTGATAATTTTATGCGTCGGGACTATTTTTGCGGCTGGTCAAGATATTTCCAAAAATTTCTCGACGGCTGCTCAAAAAACTTTTTCAATTGACGGCGACGACAAAACCGATAAGGATAAAAAAACGGCGGAGGAAATAAAAGACCCGCTGATAAAAATTCTTCAAAGCAAAGGCTTAATTAGCAATGCCGAAGCCGCGGCTCTCGCGGCAAGTTCGTCGCCTGCCGAACAGCGCGACCGGCTTGCCGCTCTGCTGTTTAGCAAGGGAGTAATTTCGGCGGCGGAACTCGACCAGATGCGCCCGACAAATCCGCCCGTCCCAACCGTTAATGCTTCTTTGAAAACCGATTCGAGCGTTGCCAAAACTAATACTGCGGCAGCCAATAACGCGCAAACCGCACCCGCCGTGATTCCGGGCATTGCGCCGATTCGCGTTCTGCAGCTCGAAGGCACGAAACGCGACGGTTTGATCCCCGACATTAAACTCGGTTCAGGCGCGAAACTGAAACTTTACGGATTTTTCAAAACGAGCGTCGTTTACGACAGTTCGAGTCCGGGCGGCAATGACTTTCCGCTTCCCGGTTTTTTAGGCGATACCGGTCCGAACGCTTCACCGGAATTTCATATAAAAGTCAGAGCATTTCGCCTCGGCGCAAATTTCGAGTGGCTCGACCCGGCACCAAATTTGACGTTGACCGGCAGGCTCGAATTTGACTTTGAAGGTGATTTTACCCGCGCGACGAATCGCAATATTTCTTCGATTCGTTCAAGCCAGCCTTCGATTCGGTTAGCTTGGATGCGGATTGATAAAACTTTTGGCGAAACAACCAGCGCACACGTTTTGTTTGGTCAGGATTGGACTCCATTCGGTTCTTCGACCGTGCCGAACACGATTGAAACAACGGGTTTTCATCTTGGTTACGGTAATATCTACGAACGCGCGCCGCAAATCAGAACCGGCGTAAATTTTCTTTTGACGAAAAAACGCAACACTCGCCTGCAGCCTGAAATCGCTTTCGTGCTGCCGTTTTTCGGCAACACTCCGACCGATGTTGGCAACCAACTGGGTTTCGGCGAACGGCAGGGCGTTGATTCGGAGCGTCCTGAAATCCAAGGTCGCGTCGTTCTGCAATTCCAACTCGACAAAGCTGCGGGCGTTGTTCCGGCGCAGCTTATCGCCAGTTTTACGCAAGGAAGGCGCAAAGCGATTTTGCGCCGTCAAGACGTTCCGGCGGCATTTTTGGCGGCGTTTCCGAACGGCGCGGAAGTCGAATCGGATCGCTACGGCTATACGGCGGAATTTCAACTGCCGACGCGCTATTTTACGCTCATCGGCAAATACTATCGCGGAGCTGATTTGCGGGCGTATTTCGGCGGTCAATTATTCTCGACTTACAACGATATTTCAGGCTTAACCGGTGTTACGACGGCGACTTCAATTGACGGTTCTTCAACCGTCGCTTTCGGTTTGCGAAATGGTCAAGCGGTTATCGCCGACCAAAATCCGGTGCGCGGTCAAGGCGGATTTATCAATCTCGGCATTCCGCTTTCGCGGCTCTTCGATGCTGACCCGAAAGGCAGAATGGCGGGTTTTACGGCTTATCTGCATTATGGATATGACGAAGCCTTCGCCCGCGATGTGCGGCAGATACTCGGCGCAACGCTCAATCCGGTCGGCGCGCCGGCGAACCAGTTCGGAGCCAATCGCGGCAAAAGCGATGTCGCTTTCGCAAGTTTGCAATATAAATTAAATTCAATTGTAACTTTCGCGTTCGAGCAATCGTATTTCCGCACTCGTGCCGCTAACAACGCCGGATTTCTGCCGCTATTCAGAGGCATTCCGAGCCGCGAAACACACAATAACCGTTCCGAGTTCGCCACAATTTTTTCGTTCTAGGCTAGCTCAAATTCAGAAAGGCGGTTTTCTGACAAATCGCCTTTCTGAATTAAAAATTTTAATAAAAATTTTACAACAATCTTTGAGGAGAAAATAAAAATGGCAACAGCAGCACGAGACTTGGGCGGATTATACGCCGACAGCATCAGCACCACCAAGATCTGGCAGGTCATCGGCGCGTCGAGCGTCGGCACGATGATTGAATGGTATGACTTTTATATTTTCGGCAGTCTGGCAAGCGTTATCTCGCCGCTGTTTTATCCGCCGGGTAACGATACTTTTGCGCTTATCGCTTATCTGGCGACGTTTGCCGTCGGTTTTGTCGTGCGTCCGTTCGGCGCGTTGTTTTTCGGAAGAATAGGCGATATTGTCGGGCGTAAATACGCTTTTCTCGTGACGCTTATGATTATGGGCGGCGCCACGGCGATTATCGGATTTCTTCCGACTTACGCGCAAATCGGGATTGCCGCCCCGATTATTTTACTGCTGATTCGTGTTCTGCAAGGCTTGGCTCTCGGCGGCGAATACGGTGGTGCGGCGGTTTACGTCGCCGAGCATGTTCCCGACAACAAGCGCGGTTTTTACACTTCGTTTATTCAAATCACCGCAACGCTCGGTTTATTTTTATCGCTTGCCGTTATTCTTGCGGTGCAAAACACGATGAGTGCCGACCAATTTGCGGGCAAAACCGAAGGCTTTGCCGGTTGGCGGATCCCGTTTTTGATTTCGATTTTTCTCGTCGCCATCTCGCTTTACATTCGTCTGCGGATGAAGGAATCACCGATTTTCCAGCACGTCAAAAGTGCGGGGATGACTTCGGCGAGTCCGCTCGTCGAAGCCTTTACCAAATGGGAAAATTTGAAAATCGTTTTGATTTCGCTGTTTGGCGCAACTGCCGGTCAGGGCGTGGTCTGGTATACGGGACAATTTTACGCGCTCTTTTATCTGCAATCTATTTTGAACGTCAACGCGACTTCGTCAAATTATATTGTTGCTATCGCACTTCTTTTGGGGATGCCTTTGTTCGTCGTCTTCGGCGCTTTGTCGGACCGAATTGGGCGCAAATGGATTATTATGGCGGGCTTGCTATTGGCGGTAATTACCTATATTCCGATTTACAAAGCGATGACGTCGGTTGCCGGCTCGAACGTCGTCACGGCAGCTTCGGAAGCCAACAAAGTAACCGGCGCAATCAAACTAATACCGAAATCAATGGATGCGAGCGGTGCTTTGATTGACGCGCCGAAAGTTTTACCTTACACGAGTTTCGGGGATTTAATCTCTAACAGTACGGCTTGGATGTTGATTCTGCTGATTTTTATTCAGGTTATCTGGGTGACGATGGTTTACGGTCCGATTGCCGCATATCTGGTCGAGGCATTTCCCGCTAAGATAAGGTATACCGCACTCTCCTTGCCGTATCACATTGGTAACGGCGTTTTTGGTGGACTGCTGCCGCTTATCGGGCTATCGGTTATTGCGCAAACGGGTAACATTTACGCCGGACTTTATTATCCAATGATTGTCGCTTCAATCACATTTATCGTCGGCTCGCTGCTCTTGCGCGAATCGCGCGACGTGAAAATCTGGGAAGAAGTCGGGATGACACCCGAACAGACGAGACCGACACGCGAGGCGGGCGAGGCGGCGGACGATATTTAAATCAATCCTGTGCGAAAATCAACGTTGCAAAATTTGTAGGGGCGATGTTATCCTCGCCCGCTCAAGGTGGGCTGGATCAAGCCAACGCCCCTAAGATTTCCGATGTAACTTCTCTCTTTTTCAACTGTTTAATTTATAATTAGTTTCGGTTTCACTTTTAACTTTTTGCGATATGTCTACGCCCAAATCTGAAACAATTGAAAAACTTTCACACGAGGAAAACGAATATCCGCCGCCAAAAATCGTCGCGGAAAACGCTTTGCTCAAGGACGCAAAAGCGGAATATGAACGCTGGCGAAAAAATCCCGATGCGTTTTGGGCGGCGGAAGCGGAAAAATTTGTCTGGCTGAAAAAGTGGGATAAAGTGTCGAGTTTCAACGGCGTGAATCACGAATGGTTTATCGGCGGGAAAACCAACATCACGCTCAATATGCTCGATCGCCACGCCGCTTCGGACAAAAAAGATAAAACCGCTTTTATCTGGCTCGGCGAAAACGGCGAAGAAAGAAAAATTTCATATCGAGAATTATTAAAATTGGTCTGCCGGTTCGCCAACGGCTTAAAATCTTTGAACGTCACAAAGGACGACCGCGTGGTAATTTATATGCCTTTGACAATTGAAGGTGTGGTTGCGATGTTGGCTTGCGCCCGAATCGGCGCGATTCACTCGGTTGTTTATGCCGGACTCGGGCAAGCCGCGCTGCGCGATAGAATCACCGATGTAAGTGCGAAAATTTTGATTGCGGGCGATGTCGGTTTTCGGCGCGGCAAGACGGTTGATTTGAAATCAATCGTTAATGAAGCCGTCAAAGATTTATCGTCGGTGGAGAAAATCGTTATTTTTCGCCGCTCGTCAGATTCGTCTGCGGTAGTAGACGGTTCAGACAGAGAAATTAATTTTAATGATTTGCTGAATTTTCCCGACGAATGCGAAACGGAAGAAATGGACTCCGAAGACGTGCTTTTTATTCTTTACACAAGCGGCACGACGGGCAAACCGAAAGGCGTGGTTCACGTTCACGGCGGCTATATGGTCGGGACGACTTATCATTTGAAAAACTTTTTCGATGTCGGCGACGCGGATATTTTTTGGTGTATGTCGGACATCGGCTGGATTGTCGGGCATTCTTATATCGTTTATGCGCCTTTATGCGCGGGCGCGACGACCGTTTTCCGGGAAGGCGCGATTGATTTTCCGCATCAAGGAATCGCTTGGGAAATCGTCGAAAAATACAAAGTTACAAAGATGTTCACCGCGCCGACGGCAATCAGATTTTTTATGCGTTTCGGCGCGGAACTTCCCGCCAAATACGATTTGACCAGCCTGCGCGTGATTGCCTGTGCGGGTGAACCTCTGAATCCGGAAGCGTGGCGTTGGGCGCAAACGCATCTGTGCGGCGACGGCAAGCACGGTTACATCGTGGATAATTGGTGGCAGACCGAACTCGGTGCGCCGACGATTGCTACGCCCGTAACGATGCCGATGCGAATGGGCAAGGCGGGAATTCTGCTTGCCGGTGTCGAAGCCGATGTCGTGGACGCGGACGGAAAAGTTTGTCCCCCGAATGTCGGCGGCAGATTTATTTTGCGCCGTCCGTTTCCATCAATGATGCGCTCGGTTTGGAACGACGCACCGCGTTACGAGCGAATGTGGAAACAAATCGAAGGGGCATACGTTTCCGGCGATGTCGCCTCAAAGGATGCGGACGGTTACTTTCAGTTTCTCGGACGCGCTGACGATGTTTTAAATGTCGCCGGACATCGCATCGGCACGGCTGATGTCGAATCGGCGTTGGTGTCGCACGATTCAGTTGCCGAAGCCGCCGTCATTGGCATACCCGACGAAGTAAAAGGCGAAGCGATTGTCGCTTTCGTCCAACTCCGAAACGGTTATTTGGAGAGCGATGAACTATTAAACACTTTGTCGGCGCACGTGCGTAAAGAATTAGGTCCGATTGCCACGCCGTCAAAAATCAAGTTTATGAAGGCTTTGCCGAAAACGAGAAGCGGCAAAATTATGCGCCGTTATTTAAAAGCACTCGAAACCGGCGCGGATGTTGGAGATATTTCGACTTTGGAAGAATGATGAACAGTAGTCAGTTGTCAGTGGTCAGTGTTTTGACCATTTACTGACTACCGACTACTGACTAATGACTACTAAATTTATGCAGTCGCGGAAAAAAATCAGCGAACTCAATACCGACGAACGCAGTCTCGAACTCGTCGCGCCGTCGGCAAATTTGGCGGCTGCCGCGCTTAAGGAAAACGCGCGAGACCGTTCAAAAATCGCGCTCGTGTGGGAAAGTTCCAATTGCCGGCGCGAAGTTTTTTCGTTCTTTGAAATCGAAAATTTGTCGAATCGCATTGCCAATGTTTTGGTTTCTCTCGAAGTAAATTTTGGAGACCGCGTTTTTACGCTTTTGAATCGCACGCCGGAACTTTACGCGACAATTCCGGCGGTCTTAAAAATCGGCGCGGCGGTTGCCGTATTGTTTCCCGATTTCGGACCCGAAGCCATTCGTCAACGGCTTGAAGATTCCGGCGCAAAAATTCTAATCACCGATCGGGCAAATCTCCAAAAAGTCCGCGCGGTTTGTGATTTGCTGCCCGAACTCAAACATATTTTAATCGTCGGAGATTTTTCCGAAAACGAAACGGTTTGCGCGGTTCAAATCCACGCTTTTGACCGACTCTTAGAAACATCGTCAGCCGAATTTACGCCGGTCAATGTATCTGACGATGACACTTGTTTTTTGATTTACACAAGCGGGACGACCGGATTTCCGAAAGGCGTCGTCCATCGGCACGCGATTCGTGAACGCCTGATTGATTCGGCAAAAGCTATTTTGCAGCTCGAAAAAGACGATTTTTTCTGGTGTACGGCTGACCCGGGCTGGGTAACGGGTTTGTGTTACGGGATTTTTGCGCCGTGGCTTCTGGGAATGCCGATTTTTGTTTATGAAGGCGAGTTTGACGCGCTGCGGTGGATTGAAATTTTGGAGCGCAATCAAGTTACTTGTCTTTACACCACGCCGACGCTGTTGCGGCTTTTGCGAAATGAACTCGGCGACGTTTCACCGAAAAGAGATTTTGCGCTGCGCCGGATTTATTCGGTCGGCGAGCCGCTCAACCCGGAAGTTCTGGCTTGGGGTGAACGCACTTTTAACGCGCAGGTTTATGATAATTACTGGCAGACGGAAACGGGCAGTTTCGTGATTGCCAATTGTCCGAATTTGAAGGTCAAACGCGGCGCGATGGGCAAAGCCGTCGAAGGCGTGCAGGTTTCGATTATTGATTCGCACGGACGCGAAGTGATGAACGGCGAAGTCGGCGATATTGCTGTCCGTCCGACTTTGACATCGCTTTTCAAAGGTTATTGGAATTTCCCCGAAGCGACACGCGCTTGTTTTCGCGCGGGTTGGTATATCACGCGCGACCGCGGGCGGCGCGACAGAGACGGATATTTCTGGTTTATGGCGCGTAACGACGATGTGATAACTTGCCAAGCCCAGCGTATCGGACCGTTTGAAGTGGAAAACGCGCTCGTTTCGCATCCGGCAATTGCTGAATCCGCTGCCGTCGGCGTTACCGACGCGGTAACGACCGAGCATGTTAAAGCCTTTGTCGTTTTACGAAAGGATTTTACGGCTTCGCGGAAATTGGCGGAAGAAATCGCCGCACACGTCCGCGCTCAACTTTCGCCGCTTGCAACGCCGCGGGAAATCGAATTTTGCAGAGAGTTGCCGAAAACCCGTTCGGGCAAAATCCGGCGCGACCAACTGCGCCGCAGAGATAATTTTGATAAAGAGAAAGTTTTTTTGATTGAGTAAGAATTTGCCAATCAAATAATTGAAGAAAAACTTTCCAAAAATGAATGCTCTGCTTCGCGTGAACACGAATTTTTTAATTTGAAATGTGTAATTTTAAAACGTTGAATCTCAGTTTCCTACCTGGGTTCATTTGTGAATAAAAATTGATTTAAATTGGAGAAAAAATAAATGTCCGAAACATCAACCGTCGCCATCGAATCAACTTTACAAGAGACCAGAATTTTCCCGCCGCCGCCGGATTTTTCGGCGAACGCGCACATTAAAAGTTTTGCGGAATACGAGGAAATTTACAACAAGGCAGCCGAAGACCCGGAAGCGTTTTGGGCGAGTGTGGCGGAAAGTCTGCATTGGTTCAAAAAGTGGGACAAAGTTTTAGAATGGAACGAACCGCATGCCGCGTGGTTTGTCGGCGGGAAAATTAACGCTTCGTATAACTGTCTGGACAGACATCTGGAAACGTGGCGCAAGAATAAAGCCGCGATTATCTGGGAAGGCGAGCCGGGCGAAGTCAGAACTTTGACTTACCAGCAACTGCATCGGCAAGTCTGCAAATTCGCCAATGTGTTGAAAAAAGTCGGCGTAAAAATAGGCGACAGAGTGGCGCTTTATATGCCGCTTGTTCCCGAATTGGCGATTGCAATGCTTGCCTGCGCTCGCATAGGCGCGACGCATACGGTGATTTTCGGTGGATTTTCGGCGGACGCGATCCGCGATAGAGTCAACGATGGCGAATGCAAATTAATTGTGACGGCGGACGGCGGCTACCGGCGCGGCGCGGAAATCAAACTCAAAGAAACTGTTGATAAAGCCGTCGGCGAAAGTCCGAGCGTTGAAAACGTCATCGTTTTCCGGCGCACCGAATCGAAAATCGCGATGAAAATCGGGCGCGATTATTGGTGGCACGAACTGATGGAAACCGTGTCGGATGATTGTCCGGCGGAAGAATTAGATTCGGAACATCCGCTTTTTATCCTTTACACGTCAGGAACAACCGGCAAACCAAAAGGCATTTTGCACACGACGGGCGGATATTTAACGGGAACTTATATCACTTCAAAATGGGTTTTCGATTTAAAGGATGAAGACACTTATTGGTGTACCGCCGACATCGGTTGGGTAACGGGACATTCTTACGTCGTCTATGGACCGCTGGCGAACGGCGCGACGGTTTTTATGTATGAGGGCGCGCCGAATCATCCCGAACCGGACAGATTTTGGAAACTTATCGAACGTCATAAAATCAACATTCTTTACACCGCGCCGACAGCGATTCGCGCTTTTATCAAATGGGGCGAGCAGTATCCTCTGAAACACGATTTATCAAGTTTGAGGCTTTTAGGAACAGTCGGCGAGCCAATCAATCCGGAGGCTTGGATGTGGTATCACACGATTATCGGCAAAGGAAGATGTCCGATTGTTGATACCTGGTGGCAAACCGAAACCGGCGCAATTATGATTTCGCCGCTGCCGGGCGCAACGCCGACCGTTCCCGGAACGGCAACTCGTCCGTTTCCCGGAATTTTAATTGACATTCAAACGAAAGCCGGAAAAAGCGTTCCCGCAAACGAAGGCGGTTATCTGGTCGTCACAAAACCATTTCCTTCGATGCTGCGGACTATTTATAAAGACGACGAACGCTATCAAAAAACTTACTGGTCGGAAATTCCGCACGTCTATTTTGCGGGCGACGGCGCGCGGCGCGATGAGCGCGGTTATTTTTGGATTATGGGCAGAGTTGATGACGTGATAAATGTTTCCGGTCATCGGCTCGGGACGGCAGAAGTCGAATCGGCGCTTGTTTCGCATCCGGCAGTCGCAGAAGCGGCGGTTGTCGGCAAACCCGACGAACTCAAAGGACAGGCAATTTCGGCTTTTGTAACTTTGGAAGGCGGCAGAACCGGCGGCGATGAACTCAAAGCCGAACTCCGCGCCCACGTCGCTAAAGAGATCGGGAGTTTGGCAAAACCCGACGACATCCGTTTTACCGATATGTTGCCGAAAACCCGTTCGGGAAAAATTATGCGACGGCTTTTGCGGGAGATCGCGGCGGGCAACCAAGTTGCGGGCGACACAACGACACTCGAAGATTTCTCCGTGTTGGAGAAATTGCGTCAAGATGAAGAGTAGGTTATTTGATTGCCGGAATTTTACTGAAAATCATCCCTGCAAAATTCGGCGCACATCGAGCAAATTTTCCTTTAGAACATAATCGAATGCGCCCGCCTCTTGCGCTGATTCTCGAAAATAAACGTCGTCGTGATTGGTTACGATGATAATCTTAGCATCCGCAAAACTAGCGATGATTTGGCGCGTCGCCGCAATTCCGTTGGTGTTTTTCATTTGAATATCCATTAAAACAAAATCAGGATTATATTGTGAATAAAGCGAAAGCGCTTCGCCGCCGTCGTCGCATTCGGCGATTTCATCGGCTAAATCAGCGACGATTGACTTTATCATTCGACGCATCTTGGCATTGTCTTCGACGATGAGCAGATTCATAACACAACTCACTTCTTTTGCGGATATTTCGTCAAAAATTCTGTTACCAACCGCCGTATTTGCGTGTCGTTAAAATCGCCGTGTCCGCCTTTAGCCGTATAAAAAGTAACCGGCACGTTCGCTTTTTTCGCGTATTGTACTATTTGCCGTTCGGTTTTATTTGCCGTCTGGCTGAAAGCAATCGAAGTTGGGACAAAGATAATCGTCAGAATAACAATAAAATTTTTCATCTCGAATCTCATTTTCGCTCGCGGCGTAATCGTTTTATTTTCAAACTGCGTCCGTTGTCGCGCAGAAAGATGTGGTGGCAATTTCAAGAAGCAAGTCGGCGAGCTTTTTTGGCTCGGTAATCATCGCGTCGTGTCCGGTTGCCAACTCCATATATTGCCATGATTCATCGCAGCGCAGGCGTTCGGCGAATTGTCCGAAGGGACCGACCGCCGGATTGTTGCAGTAGATGTATGTGCGGGGAATTTCCGCCGCTTTTGGATTGGTCAGTCGAACCGCGTCGAGTTTGGTTTTCAGCGGATGCGGATTCAATCTCGGTTTCACCCAAGCCAAATCGTCCTCGTTTGTAACGCCGAAAACTTCCGCCGGAAAAGACGGCAATTTATAACCGTCGCCCTCCGTGCGAGTCTTTTCGTGAAACATCGCTAAAACTTCCGGCGGCTGAAAATCAGCCAGCGATTGTCCGTCACCCGGCACAAACGCATCAAGATAAACAAGGTGCGCGAGGCGTTCGGCAGCCCTTTCCGCAACGCCCGCGATGACCATTCCGCCGTAGCTGTGTCCGACCAAAACCACGTCGCGCAAATCTTCATAATTCAACACGCCAAGCACGTCTTGAATATGAGTATCGAGTCTGACATCAGCGTTGAGCAAATGCTCGCGCTCGCCGAGTCCGGTCAGTGTCGGCGTGAAAACTTCGTGTCCCGCCGCTCTCAAGACCCGCGCCACACGCTTCCAGCACCAGCCGCCGTGCCACGCTCCATGAACGAGTAGAATATTCGACATATAATTTTTTCTCCACCTTTTTTAATCTTTCAACTCCACGCTGATAACGCGAATCTCGCCATCGCCGACATTTTTTACGAAATGCGCCGGCAGCGGTGGCGACCACAAAATTGTTCCGGCGGGCGGCAATCCTTGCGCCGTGCGCGAATCGAAGACGACGTTTCCGTCCGCGTCAAAGCGAACAAAATTGCTCATACCGAGAATGTATAAAACGCTCGACCAGCGATGCGTGTGAACCGGTGTTGAAGCGCCGGGCGTGATGCGCGTATCGAGAACTCTGACGCGCTCGTTTTCGAGCAAAACTTTATGATGTTCCGGCGCGGCAATTACCGCGTCGAGCGATTCAAGCCATTCCGGTTTGTTTGTATTTTGTTCGTCTTTCATATTTACTTTACCGTCGGAAATCGCGTTGCGAATTCCTGAAAGTAATCTTCGTGCGAATCGTGCCGACACATCGCAATCCATTCTTCGTCGCTCATCCGAGCGCGACCGTCAAGCAGCATTCGCGCGTCGCCGCCGACCGGAAAGCGCAGTTGGGCGTCGGTTGAATTGATTGCTGCCTCAATCGTTTCGGCGACCGATTCAGGCGCGCCGCCGTTTTCATTGCCATTTGCGAATAGCATTTGAATCCGCTCAACGGCGTTCGGATAAGATGATTCATTTGCCGGTTTCAAACCGTCGAGCGCTTTTTCCAAAATCGGTGTAGTAATAAAAGCCGGTTCGACGATGCGAACGCGAATGCCGAATGACAATACTTCCTGCGCCAGAGCTTCGCTCGCCGCTTCGAGCGCGAATTTGCTCGCCGAATAAAGCCCCATACAAAACGGTGCAATGCGCCCGGCGGTCGAACTGACGTTGATTATCGTGCCGCTTTTTTTTTCTCTCATTGATGGAAGCACGGCACGAATCGTCCGTAGCGCACCGAAAAAGTTTGTTTCGAAAATGCTTTTTGCCAGTGCTTCGTCGGTTTCCTCAATCGTGCCGAGCGGTCCGATTCCGGCGTTATTAATTAAAATGTCAATTCTTCCTTCCTTCGATAAAACATCGGCAACCGCTTCTTTGACCGAAGTTTCGTCGTTGACATCGAGCCGGATTGTTTTGACGGATAAATTTTTTGCGGTCGCTGCTGCTTGCAAATCGTTGCCGTGATTTAAGTCGCGCATACTCGCGTAGATGCGATGACCTTTTTCCGCCAAATAAAGCGCGGTCGCCATTCCGATTCCGCTGTTGCTTCCCGTGATTAAAATTACAGACATTTTTGATTCTCCTTTTGAAGAAATGAAACCACAGATGAACACGGATGAACTCAGATTTGAAAGATTGATTTATCTTGCGTTTATCCGTGTTCATCTGTGGTTTCATAAGTTTTAACGCGGCTTACGCGGCGGTATAAGCGTCTCTGGCGGCGGCGGTGTCGAGATATTCTTTGAAACTCGTGATTCTGCTGTCGTCGTTGAAAGTGCAGACGTGAACGAAATCCGATTGGTATTCTTTGCCGGTTGATTTAATGCGCCAATGGTAATTGCCTACGACCACAACTTTGTTGCCCTGCGCGATGGTTTCACGCGGCTCGAAATGTATATTTTCCGAGTGTTCTCCGACTAAAGACATAAATTCCAACATCTGCTGTTTGCCTTTCCGCTTTCCGCTGTGCGCCACGTTTTCGGTTTTCGGCGATTCCCAGTCAGCGTCGTCCGTGTATAAACCCATAAGCGATTCGATGTCGCCCGTTTTGAAAAGCTCGTAGGCGCGTTGCGCCATTTCGGTGTTTTTTTGTTCGTTCATTTTTTGTTCTCCTTTTTGTTTATCCACGCAACATCAAGAAAAAATTTCGTGAAATCTTCCTGTCGCTTCGCGGATGAAATTTCTTAATTTAGTTAGGTAATGTGTTGCGAAACGATGACCCAGCGGTCGGTATCCGCTTTTCTCAAGACGGAAGTTACGCGGTATGAGCCGCTCAAATCGCGCCCTTTGTAGCTGCTGCCGCTCAGCGTAACTTTGGCGACTGCGATTGCCGTTTCGCGTCCGAACATTCGCATTGATTTTTCGTCAACTGAAATCGAGCCGTGTTTCAAATCGCCCGAACGTAAATCGGCAAGCTGCTGTTCGCGGCTCGTCGTCGTGCCGTTTAAATTGACCATAATCCATTGGTCGTCGTAAAAAGGCGCAACCGCATCCGCCGAGTTTTTCTGAAGCGCGTTGGTGAAATCAGTCAAAAATTTGTCGAGCGTTTTTTCGTCTGACGGCGTTATTTCTCTTGTTGACTGCGAGGCGACTGCCTGCCATTTTCCGTTGCGTTTTGCCAAAACCACCGTGGTGCGGTTCGCGCCGTTAAAGGTCTGCCCATTTTTCTTGTCTTTGCCGACGAATTTGACGCGGCTGACGACAACCGCCGTGTCGCCCATCAGGCGAACGCTTTCAATATCGCGTTGACCGAGACGAATGACCACGTTCCGTTCTTTGCGGCGTTGATTCGGTCGGCTTTATTATTTTTATCGCCATTGATGCCGACGAAAATCAGATCGTCGGCGAAGAGCGTTTCGACCGCGCCGGCTTCATCCGTGACCAGCATCGCATCCAATTCGTTAAAGTATTGACGAATCGCCTGCTCGTCTTTCGATTGACCGGCGATTGGAATTGTCGCGGCGATTAAAATCGCTAAAGCTGTAATTGTTCGTTTCATTTCTCTTTGCTCCTTTTTCTGTTTTTTATTTTATTTCTGCTGCATCGCTCTGCCGTTAAAAGCAATCGGCATTCAGCGTCCGCCGCGGCGCACGAAGGTTGCCGTGTATTTGTAATTCATCGTGTTTGCACCGCCCGCTTTCGGCGTAACCGAATAAGTTCCCGTTTGAACGGCGGTGTCGCCCGACACGATTGTTTTTTCGCTTTTGCCGGTAACGGTCGCATCGCTCGGAAAACTTTTGACGACTTCGAGATATTCGGCGCGGCTGGTTACCATTTTGCCGTCGGGCGAAACTATCATTAAATCGGCGGGCAGAATTTTTTCAACCGCCGCCGCGTCGCGCCGTCCGAGCGCGTTGCCCCAATTGGTCATAAGTTCGCCGATTTGTTTTTCGGCGGCGGCTTGATCGTCCGCAAGTTCTTTTGAAATTTGAATGGCGACATATTGCCAGCGCCCGCCCGTTTTAACCAGCATTGCCGTATCGCGGCTTTTGCTGTTTATCTTCGAGTCGTCGTTGTCAATTGTCGTAGAAGTTCTGGTGAAATTAACAACCGCCGCGTTTCCGAAAGTGCGAACGCTCAAATCGTCGAAATTGAACGACCCGCTCCGCTTTCTGTTCTTAACAAAATCCAAAAACTGCATTTTGTTAATGACAGTGCCGTCTGCGGCAGTGAACGTAAAGCTGTCGGCGTAATAATCAGGCAGCGCATTCATATCGCTTTTGAGCAGCGCGTCGGCGTTCGCCGCAAACATTTTGCGGATTTCCTGTTCGTCCTTCGATTGACCGAAAACAAATGTTGTTACGGCGACTATAATCGCCATCGTTAAAAATATGCGTTTCATATCTGTTTGCTCCTTATAAGGTTGTTTGATTTAAATTAGATTTACCGCAAACCCAAGCGGTCTGCGGAATTTGAACTGCCCGATGACGGAAAGGTTAACCGGTTTGGAATGGTTTGTGAATAGAGTTTTTCCCACAATTTGCGGAGCGAGACACACATATTTTTCTGTGTGTTTTCACACGGTTTTTGTTAAAATCAAGGATGAGGTGTAAATAATGGGACAAGTAATTTTAGAAATACCGCAAAACGTCAATCGAACTTTTCGGATTGAAAGCGAGAAAAAAGCCACTGAGATTCTCGAACAACTCGAAGATTCAAATGAAAGGTTGAGTAAAACGATGAAATCAAACTCCTTGTTCAACGAGCAAATTTACCTGCAGGACGCCGAGCTTTTTCAGGATTTAACGGCGGCGGAAATTGACGCTCTGGGCGAACAAATGCCGGTTAAAGAGGTTGGAGCCGGGACGGTTTTTTACAGTCCCGAGCATCCGACCGAGGT
>MWVV01000105.1_pt1 | contig 29871 bp, 28 predicted proteins | sample 1047281 | NCBI WGS metagenome assembly MWVV01 (sample SAMN06349986, study PRJNA376086) | soil metagenome | isolation source: PT-2 sample Antarctic (ecotone) soil | place: Antarctica | collected 2015-01-13 | reverse complement strand
TCCTTTTCTTTGATTTGAATTTCTGCCAATTCGTTTTGTATTTGTTTGTGTTCTTCGGCGACAATTTTTTTATGCCGTTCGGCGCGTTCCGTTTCCTGTGCCAAAGACTTAGCCTGCATTTCCTGCGCAATTAACTCGCGCTCCAGTTTGACGATGAATGATTGCAAATCAACCAGCGTATTTTCTTTTTCGGCTAAAATTCGGCGTGTTTTGTTCGCTTCATTTTCGGCTTTTTGGATTTCCTTTTGTAATTTTTCACAAACTGCTTCTAGTTCACGTAATTCGCGTTTGAAGGCGAGAAGCGAAGTGTTTTTCTCGTTCGCGTTTTGTTTTCCTACGACAAGAAGTTTTCCGCCAAAACTTAAATCGCCGTCAAAATTGACAAACATTTCATCAGCTTTGACTTCTGCTCGCTCAAAGTTTTCAATTAATTGCGCCGTCATCTCTCGCGGAAAAGTTTCCTCGAGCAATTCTGTAAATTCCTCAGAAGTGCCAAGAAAATCTTTGATTTGTAAACTGTGAACTTTAGACTTTGAACTTTGAACTTTGAACTTTGAACTTCGAACTTCGAACTTCGAACCTGTGATTAGAAGTGAAATTCTCCCAATATTATTTTCACTCAAATATCGGATAATTTTTTGCGCGTCCACTTTATTTTGGACAAGAACAGCCTGCAAATAAATGCCGAAAAGATTTTCAACCGCTATTTCTGCTTTTTCGTCAACATCGAGCTCATCAGCTAATACTCCAAGAAATTTTACGCCGATTTTATTTTGTGCTGCAAAAAGTTTTTGGACGCTCGGTGCGTATACAGCGTGTTTTTCTTCGAGTTCCTGTAAAGTTTCCAAACGATTTTTTTTGCGGGAGAATTCTTCACGAACACTCGACAAAGCCTTCTCCTTTTCGTGCAGATTGTTTCGTGCGACACCCGTTTCATCAATGATTTGCTGTTTTTCAACGTACAGTAGCTCCAATTTTTCGCGCTCTCCGGCTAAAGTTTTTTCGAGTATTTCGGCGGCATTTTTGTGTTCAGCGTACGCTTCTTCGGCCCGCTCCCCTTCACGGCGCAAACCGATGACACGCTCGTTTAACCTTTCAGACGTATTCTTGAGCTGTCGTACAATTCCCATAAGGCGTTCAAATACCAACGTGTGCTGCAAAACGTCGGCGCGAATCCTCTCGAGCGCAGTTTCCGTCTGATTTAGTTCGCCCAGTTTAGCTTGATATTTATTTTCTGCGCTTCGTAAATCCAGTTCGTGTTTTTCGGCTTCGGCGCGTTCTTTTTGTTCTTCGTTGTGAAGACGTTGGAGCTCATTTTTAATTAATTTCAAACGCTGTTCGGCAGTTTTAGCCTCGCTTTCTAAGATGATGCGGCGCTGGTTAAGATTATTAATTTGTTCGGTTTGATAACGAATCTCCCGCAAATTTCGATCTCTTTCAAGAGCATTTTCAGAGTGGCGCGCGCGAAGCAAAGACAAATTTTCTTCCGCCTCACGCGCTTTTTGCGTTGCTTCACGAAAAGTCTCGTCTTTTTCCGTCACTTCCCAAAAGACTCTGCGTTCGGCGGCAACGGCTTTTTTAAGATTTTCTTCGAGTTCGGCAATTTGTTCGGATAATTGTCTGCCTTCCGCCGCGTATATTTCTCTTAAACTCATACGGAATTCTGCGCGTAAGGTTTTATAACGCTGAGTTTTTACCGCTTGTCGACGTAAATTATTTGTTTGTTTTTCGATTTCCGAAACAATGTCGGAAATTCTGCTCAAATTTATTTTCGCCGCTTCCAGACGAGCTTCGGCAGCGCGCTGCCTGGTGCGAAATTTGGAAACACCGGCGGCTTCTTCAATCAAGTTGCGACGGTCGCTCGGTTTGGAAGATAAAATTTGCCCGATTTTTCCCTGCTCAATCAAAGCGTAATGCGAACCGGAAAGTCCTGTTCCGGCAAATAAATCCTGGATGTCGCGCAGGCGACAGCTTTTTCCATTAATCAAATATTCGCTCTCGCCGGAGAGATAAAGCCGACGCGCCACCGAGACGGCTTCGCCCGGCACAAAATCAAGCGCAAAACTGCGCGAACGCCAATGTCTCTTAGTTTTAATTTTTGTTTGAATTGTCTGGACTGAACCGACTTGAGCGGCTTTCAAGTTTTCGGTTTTAACTTCTTCAAGAAAGTTATTTTCGGAGCTTTCAAATTCGGCATCGGTGCTCTCAAAGTCTGTTAAATCGACAACTTTTTTGTCAATTTCATTGATTGTTTGATCAATATCTTCGAGTTCGTTTTTTTCTGTATCAAACGAGGATTCATCGCGCACAAGATGAAGCACAACTTCCGCCATTCCCGAAGGTTTGCGCCTGTTTGTCCCTTGAAACACAACATCTTTCATTTCATCGCCACGTAAAGATTTCGCCTTTTGCTCGCCTAAAACCCACGCGATAGAATCTGAAACGTTCGACTTTCCACAACCGTTTGGACCAACGACAGCCGTAATTCCGCTGCCCGTAAAAATTATTTCCGTGTAATCGGCGAATGACTTAAATCCTGTAATTTCGAGCCGTTGAAGTTTGAACATCTTAAAAATAAAAAGGCGAAACAGCTTTTTTTGGAAAGCGATTCCACCGAAAGGTTTATATTACGATTTGACTTTAGAAATCAAGCCTTATTCCGAGGCGAATCGTGCGCGGTCGCATCGTGCGCGACGGAACAAAAAATTCTTGCTCGAAACTGGCAATTTGTTCAGCATTATCGAGCGGATTAAAATTTATAAATTCTGAGCCGAAAGTAAATACGGTTGCATTCAACACATTACCTATCTCAACATTCGGGCGCAAGCGCAAGCGTTTCGTAAAACGAAATGTGCGGCTGATATTCATATCAAACTGGAAAAGATTCGGTCCGATTCCGGCATTGCGTGGAAGGTTTCCCGAACTGCCAATCGGAGCGAATGTAAATTGATTGAAAAGAGCTTGCGGAAAAGGCGCGCCGCGGTTACGAAAGCGAAGTTCATTTAGATTGCCGCTAAAATTCGGGCGGTCGGTGGAAACTTCATCAAGGTTGCGGTCATTTACCAACTCAGTGCCGTTTGAAATATTAAATGGCGCGCTTGAACCAAGCCGCAAAAGCGGTGATAAACTCAAACCACCGAGCCAATTCGGCATCTCAAATGTGCCTGATAGCGCGAAGCGGTGCCGTCGATCCTGAAGAGAGCGGGTAAAATCCGCTGCGAAATCGAATATATTTTGCGGATTACTCGTATTGACGACTCCATCATCCTCTAGTTTCGAGAGCGTGTAAACGGCGCGAAACGATGCGCTAAATCCGCTGCCAAGTTTACTCAAACGTCGGCGCAACTCAACCGTTAAACCGTTATAGACTGAGCTTCCGGTTGACGCAACCTGGTCAATTTGTGTCGGAAAGCCGGGTCCGAGCCTGCGCCCGAGCGTATCGAGAGCTAATCTGGCGCGGGAAATCGGTGTTCCCGCGGCGGCTGAAGGATTGCGTGAGGCAAGATTAACGGTCGTTATTCCACCGCTTGTTGATACTCCGTTCAAATCATTCGCGTCACCATTGACAAAGCGTAATGTCGGACTTTGAAAACCGTTTACTAAATAATCGTTATAATCGCGGAAACCTGTCGGTAAATTGTAAGGATTGGCATTAAATTCACGGAAAAGCCGCACGGTTTTGTTAAAAGTATAATTAGTTTCAAAGACAAATTTATTGCCAATTTCACGTTCAAATCCGACATTAAACTGATAGCTTTCGGGAACCTTTAACTCCGGGTCTATACGCCGTAGATTATTTGCCGGCGTTGAAAAACCAGTTTGCACCCCCGACAGAACACCAGCTTGTCGAAGCTCGGTTTCGATGGCGACGAGTTCATCGCGCGAAACGGCATTCGGAAAATTTATTCGCCGAAGAACCTGACAACGGGCGTTGTTATAAGAAGGGTCGCCTTGATTATAACAACGAAAGTTTTGCGTAGTTGCAAAGCCGGAAACCACAATCGAGTTAGTGTTATAACTCTGGCGTGTTTCCGTTAAATTTGCGTCGTCAAACGTGCGCAGAAGGACTCGATTGAAAAAAATGCCGCCGCCGATGCGAAATACACCTTTCCCATCCTTAAATGGAGAATAGGCAAGCGCCGCACGCGGTCCGAAATTGTTGTTGTCGCCGATGATGGTTTCCTTTTCAAAGCGTAATCCGAGACTTACGGTTAAGTTTTTAAAAGCGCGCCATTCGTCCTGAATAAATATTCCATAATAAGTATTTTTCTGTCCGGTTTGTCTGCCAAAGTTTCGGCGGTATTGCGTTACATTGTTGTTGAGAAAAAGGTTCACCGACTGAAAATTGAAAGTGCCGGTGGCATCCTGTAAATCCAGAAAATCCGACTTGATATTTTGCACATCCGCGCCGAACTTTAAGCTATGCGAAGCGATTACCGCGTTAAGAGTTTCTTGAAATTGAAAACGAGTTTCCGTGCGGGTCCCTGGAAAATTAAAATTAGTTTGATTAGTCGAATTTCCGGCAATCAAAGTTCCGCCCCGATTATCTGTGCCGCTTAAAGTATCGTTCAAAGTTATCAGAACAACCGGGTCGGTCGGGTTGCTCGACGCAAATTGCGGCTCAAAGCGCGAAAACTGAAAACGAAATTGATTGACTAGATTTGAATTGAAAACATAATTGTCGGTAAATTTATAAGCGTCTGTTTGACGTTTCGGTCCGAGAATCGCTTCTTCAAGCCGACTGGTGGCAGCGCGAAATTGGCGCGTGTTACGCTGCGTTCCATACTCAAAGCTAAAAGTTACATTGTGCGTATCTGTAAAATTGTGGTCAATCCGGTTTGAAAAAAGATGTTTTCGCGAAGGCGTCGCAACGGTATGGACAAACGGCGCAAACTGCGCCGCCGTTTGTCCGACCGGCACAAGCTCGAAGCGCGGATTGCCGCCGGTTGAAACAGGCAGAACAAAATTTGGATTCTGCACGACCGGAACGACCGTATCAATCAAAGTTGTGTCAAGCAAATTATTAAATTCATAAGCGGTGAAGAAAAAGGTTTTGTCTTTGAAATAACCAAATGGAATCGGACCGCCGAGCGTAAAACCCGGATTATATTCGGTGAACGGAAGACGATCAAGGCGCGGAGTGCGGCGATTATTATTAAAGGTGTTGGCGTCCAAAATTTCATCACGAAAGTACAAAAACGCGCGCCCGCGAAAATTCTTCGTCCCCGCTCGGGTTCTGATATTCACACGCCCGCCGGAAGCCCGCCCGTATTCGGCGGAAAATTGATTAGTGATAACCTGAACTTCAGAGATTGAATCAATCGAAGGCTGAAAACGTTCCTGGGCAAGCCGGTCGTCATTATTGTCCAAACCGTCAATCGTAAGATTGTTTGAGTAAGCCGTGCCACCCGATAATGAAAAGATGCCTGCTTCGGTTGGAGATGAACGCGGGTCATTTCTCGAATTTCCTCCGACACGGGCGCGGTCTTCCGCCGCATTTCGTACGGAAAGCGGCTCTTCGGCCACGCCGCCCAATGTAAAAACCAAATCGAGCGGTGAACGAGTATTGTTCGGAAGCTCCTCAATTTCCCTCTCCGTCACAGTGCCGCCGACAACCGTGCGCGTCGCGTCAACGAGCGGCGCGTCATCATCGCTAATCGTGATGGTTTGCTCCGCTTGGATTGTAGTGGGCGCGAGCGTAAAATCCAGCCGGACGTTTTGTCCCGCAATCGTTTCGAATGCAGCTCTCAGTTGGGCGCCAAAGTTATTCGCAGATGATTTGATTTGATAAACTCCTGGCTGAAGCTCGATAATTCGGTAGAGACCTTCATCGTTTGTAGTAATAGTTCGTTCGACGCCTGTTGTCAGAAGCGTTGCCGTAACGGTTGCGCCAACAATTGGTAAACCGTTTGAATCTGAAACTTTACCACTAATAGTTACATCATCGAGGTCTTGAGCAAAATTTGAAGTGGCAGCAAAGCTCAAAAACGACAAGCAAACAACCGAAACGGCAGGCAGGAATCTTCTAAAAACGCTTTTCATCGTGATTCTCCAGAAAATAACTGAAGGGATTGTTGAGAAGAATTATTGTGTCTAAAAAAGATTTACTTGTAAAGATAAAAAAGAGTTTAAGGCGAAGAAATTTAGCTCTGCTCTTTTTCAGTAGATTGCCGAATAAAAACAGAAATTTCCTGGCGCGAAATTGGAATAAGCGCTTCGGAGTTTGAAAGTATCTCGGTATGACTTGAAAAATCGTCGGCGTGAGAGCGCAGATATGCGAGGAAGCGTTCAAATTCCTGCTGCATCGTATTCATTTTCTCGCGCATATTAAGAATTATTTCAACACCGGCAAGGTTAACGCCTAAGTCTCTCGTCAGAGATAAAATTACCTCCAGGCGTTCAAGATCAGAATCTTCGTAAAGGCGCGTATTCCCGATAGAGCGCGAAGGCTTCAAAAGTCCCTCACGTTCATAAAGCCGGAGCGTTTGCGGATGAATCTCAAACAGTTCCGCCACTGCGCTGATTGTGTAAGTTTTTATCTTACGTTTCATAAACGGTTATCAGAGTTATCAGTTTTATGTTGACTGCTAACTGTTTACTCAAGTCCCATTGCCCGACGGGGATTTTCCGCATTTGCTTTTTCATACGAACGCAAAATTTCTTTTGTTTCCTCGCTGATCACACGCGGCAGAGTTATCTGCACTTCGATAAATTGATCGCCGCGCAAATTCGGATTTCTCAAACTCGGAAACCCGCGTTCCCGCAGGCGAAACTTTTGTCCCGATTCAGTCCCCGAAGGAATTTTCAGATGCGCTCTGCCCTCAACCGTCGGCACTTCTATTTTTGTGCCGAGCGCTGCCTCCGGTACGGTAATGGGAACGATAACGTATATATTATCGCCTTTGCGCGTAAAATACCGGTGCTTGCCGACATTTGTAATGATGAATAAATCGCCTGGTTCGGCGCCGAGACGCCCGCCGTGTCCTTTTTTCGCAATCCGCACGCGCGAGCCTGTATCGACGCCTGCCGGAATCTTGATTTTTACCTGTTCGGTTTTCGGCGTCACGCCTTTTCCGTTACACAAAGAACAAGGCGCGCGGCGGCGTCCTGTTCCTCCGCAGTCATTACAGGGTTGCGAAAATTGCAGCCGTCCGCCGCTTCTCTGAACTTGTCCCGCGCCTTTGCAGGTTGGACAAACGACTACCGGACCGCCCGTATCGCCCGCGCCCTGACAACGCGAGCACTGCTCGGAACGATTGACAGTGATGTTGGTCGTCAAGCCCGTCACCGACTCTTCAAAACTCAAGGCAAGCGGCATTTCAATATCCGTTCCTCTTTTCGGCATTGCGCGCGGCGGTTCAGGCTCACGTTTCGGGCTGCCGCCGCCGCTGAAAAGATCTGAAAAAATATCACGAAAACTCGAGGTCGAACTGCCGCTTCCGCCCGGCTCGAAATTGAAGCCGGAAAAATCAAAACCGCCCGCCCCGCCGCCAGCGCTTGCCCCGTAAGGTGAATTTATGTCCAGGTTATCAGCATAATAACCAAAGCGGTCAAACACCTTACGCTTCTTTTCATCAGACAAAACGTCATAGGATTCCTGGATTTCTTTAAATTTTTCTTCGGCGGTTTTGTCGTTTGGATTTACGTCCGGGTGATATTTTCGCGCCAGTTTGCGATACGCTTTTTTAATTTCGTCCGCTTTTGCGTCCTTTTTAACGCCGAGGATTTGGTAGTAATCTTTTTTTGCCATTTCTCAAAGAAAGCAGAATCATTTTCCTTTCACGGATTTTTGAAATTGAAGATAAACTCAATCGCTTCACGCACTTCGCGCATTCTTTCCGCTGAGAGATGCGTTATATACGAATCAATTTTATTTTTAGCAACCGTCTGGATATTGGTTAAATTTATTGCACAGCCTTCACGCATTCCGTCGGATTCGTCCAACCAAACTTCCGAATCATTATCACGCAGCGTAGTCGTGATTTCAGCAATCGTTACAACGTTTAATTGTGAGATAAGGTCTGTCCGCGTCAGAATCAAAACCGGACGACTCTTGTTCGGCTCCTTAAATTTATACGTAAAAATATCACCCTGTCTCACGACTCGCTCCAAACTTGTTCATCTTGCCAGATTTTATATTCTTCGGGCTGTTGCGGAAACTTTTCGTAGCTTTTGATGAATTTTTTCACTTTTTCCTCGTCAGTTCTACGGCGCTCAATTCGTTTTAGAACCTCACGCAAAGACGAATCAATAAACTCCTTCAAACTCTTGTTTTCTGATTGCGCCGCTTCATTGATTTTTACGGCTAGACTGTCCTCAATTTCGATAACTTGCATAATTTTTAGAAGCGAGCGGCGAACTGATTTAGCTCGCCGCTTATTATTCTTAAATTACTTCTTCTCGTCGTCGACATCAACGTATTCGGCATCAATCACGTTGTCGTCATTGCCCGAAGTTGAAGATGTCGCGTCTCCGCCAGCGGTTGCCGAAGATGCTTGTTCGGTTGCTCCGTCCGCTGCATCCGTTTGCGTTCCCGCTTGACTGTAAAGAACTTCAGCGAGTTTGTGCGAAGCGGTTTGCAAAGTTTCAAAAGCCGTATTCATTGCATCCGGGTCAGTTCCCGCTAAAGCGGTTTTGGCTCCGGCAATGGCACTTTCAATATCACCCGCCGCGCTTGCATCAAGCTTATCTTTGCTTTCGCCGAATGTTTTTTCGACGTTATAGACAAGACCGTCGAGACGGTTGCGGGCTTCGATTTCCGCTTTTTTCTTCTCGTCTTCTCCGGCGTGAGATTCGGCATCCTTCATCATCCGGTCAATTTCATCTTTCGACAAACCGCTCGTTGATGTAATCGTGATTTTCTGCTCGCGCCCCGTGCCGACATCTTTTGCCGAAACATTGACGATACCGTTGGCGTCGATATCAAACGTCACTTCGACTTGCGGCATACCGCGCGGCGCCGGGGGAATACCGACCAGATGGAATTTGCCGAGCGTTTTGTTGTCAGTTGCCATCGGACGTTCACCCTGCATGACGTGAACTTCGACTGATGTCTGGTTGTCCGAAGCGGTCGAGAAAATTTCCGATTTGCGCGTCGGAATCGTTGTATTCCGCTGAATCATCTGCGTCATTACGCCGCCCAGGGTTTCAATTCCCAAAGTCAGAGGCGTGACGTCAAGCAATAAAATATCGGTTTTTTCGCCCGATAAAACGCTTGCCTGAACCGCTGCGCCGATTGCCACAACTTCATCCGGATTAACCGATTTGTTCGGCTCTTTACCGAAAAATTCTTTAACCATTTCCTGAACCTTCGGAATTCTGGTTGAACCGCCGACGAGAACAAGTTCATCAATATCCTTCGGCTCTAAACCGGCATCTTTAATCGCCTGCTCGACGGGTGGCATCAATTTTTTCAGAATCGGCTCGACGAGTTGTTCAAATCTGGAGCGCGTCAGTTTCATCACCAGATGCTTCGGTCCCGATTGGTCAGCCGTAATAAACGGCAAGTTGATTTCAGTCTCCATTGCGCTCGACAATTCAACCTTCGCTTTTTCTGCCGCTTCTTTGAGACGCTGCAAAGCCATCTTGTCCGATGTTAAATCGATGCCCTGGTCGCGTTTGAATTCTTCGATAATCCATTTAATCAAGGCTTCGTCAACATCGTCGCCGCCGAGGTGTGTGTCGCCGTTCGTTGATTTTACTTCAACGACGCCTTCACCGACTTCCAGAACGGAAATATCGAACGTTCCCCCGCCGAAGTCAAAAACGGCGATCGTTTCATCTTTCTTTTTGTCTAAACCATAAGCAAGCGCCGCGGCGGTCGGTTCGTTGACAATTCGCATCACTTCGAGACCGGCGATTTTGCCCGCGTCTTTTGTCGCTTGCCGCTGCGCGTCATTAAAATATGCCGGGACGGTAATGACGGCTTTGTCAACTTTTTGTCCGAGATAATCTTCAGCCGATTGCTTTAATTTTTGCAAAACCAAAGCCGCAATTTCCGGCGGGCTGTATTGTTTGCCGGAAGCGTCGATGCGAACGTCGCCGTTTCCGGCTTTTTCCACTTTATACGGAACTTGTTTAATTTCACCACCGACTTCCTCAAAGCGGCGACCCATAAATCTTTTTATTGAGTACAGTGTATTTTCGGGATTTGTAACTGCTTGGCGCTTTGCAACCTGCCCGACAAGGCGATTTCCGTCTTTGGTAAATGCGACAACCGAAGGAGTTGTGCGTCCGCCTTCCGAATTTGTAATGACAACCGGTTCGCCGCCTTCCATGACGGCAACAACCGAGTTTGTAGTTCCTAAATCAATTCCTATAATTTTGCTCATTTAACTTCTCCATAATAAAAAATATTGCTCTTCAACTCATAAAAAGAACACTCAGGCTTATCTGAGCTAAATTAGATTATAAGATATGAGTGTCTTGCTGTCAAGTTTATCTGAGCGTGAAGTCGTGAGATGTTTTCAAACACTTTCTATATTTTGTGAAGTGTTTTCATTCATCAATTTCGCGACGAAAAAAATGTAATGAACACCGGAGAAAAGTGCCAGCGCAACCACACTCGTATAAACGGTCGGGAGATAAAAGCTTCTGAGAACAGGAAAAACAGCGGCGATGAGTATCAAACAAACTGCGACTATCTGAACAACGGTACTTGCTTTTCCAAGCCAGGATGGTTTGAAGCCGCGAAAGTTCGTAATAATGAAAATCGCTCCAGCGACGGCAATAATTAAGATATCGCGTCCGATGACGGAAGCGGTTACCCAAAACGGTACGGGCAGATGGCGCGTTGGCGGAAAAACATTCGGCAGAGTCATAATAATAAAAGCCGTTGTCATCAGAAGTTTATCGGCAATTGGGTCGAGAATTGTGCCGAGTTCCGATTGTTGATTAAATCGCCTGGCGACGAATCCGTCAACGCCATCGGAAATTCCCGCGACGAGAAACGTCATCAACGCCCAACCGCTCTGACCGTAATAAAGCAGAATAGCAAAAACAGGGATCAAAGCCATTCTCAAAAAGGTGAGCAAATTCGGAATTGTAATAATGTTTGAAGCCATTTGGATTTTGGAATAGATATGAAAAGACAAATACTGATTTTAAATTTCTCCAAGACCGGTTTGAGTAATTTATTAAGCTTCTTAATCAACTTAAATAAACATTTATCTTCTTTCAATCCAAAATTCAAAATCTAAAATCCAAAATTAAACTGAAAGTAGTTCGATCAAAGAAATCTCCGGCGGGCACCCATAGCGCATCGGCAGGACGACCGTTCCGATGCCGCGTGTGATATATACCTGCGTCTCTTTGCGCCGGTACAAGCCGCTTGCAAATTTACGACGCGGCAAAATTCTTTTTTCCTCGTCGCGTAGTTTTATTTGTCCGCCGTGCGTGTGTCCGCTGAGCATTAAATCAATACGAGCGCGGGCGGCGCGATACAGAATTTTCGGATTGTGCGCCAGAAGGAGTTTCATTTCATCGGGAAAAGAACCGCGCAGCGCGGCACGCAAATCAGTTTCCCCAACCATATAATCGTCAACACCGCATAGCCAAAACGACGAATCGCGCGCCGTAAACCGAAATCCTTCGTTGATCAAAACCTTAATATTCGCCTCGCGCAGATGATTTGTCACAAGTTCGGCGTCCGTCCAATGATCGTGATTGCCGAGACACGCAAAAGTTCCGAATTCCGATTCGAGTTTTCCCAATACTTTTGCCACTGGCGCGATATATTCGGTTTCGTGTGAAACAAAATCCCCGGTTAAAAAGAACATATCGGGTTCGAGTGAATTGGAAATTTCAACGGCACGCGTAATGTGTTCGAGGCTTGTAAAAGGACTGTGATGAACATCGGACAGGTGGACAAGCCTAAAGCCTTCAAGGTTTTTCGGGAGACGTTTGAGTCGAATCTGAGTTTTATCAATCGTCAAACTGTTGGCTTCATTCAGAGCGCTTCGCGCAACCAGCGAAAAATTGCTTGCCAAATCGCGCAGAGGCGTCTGTGAACCGACAACGGAAGTGATTTTTTTGGACAGTCTAACCTTTTGAGGTTCGGCAATTTTCATAACTTTTCACAAATGTTTAGGATTCAAATTTTTAGACGGAAAGCGTGATTATAAACTTTGCAAGATTGAAAAGTCTATTACAACGGCAAAACCAACTCTTTTATCAACTTTATTACGCCCGAAATTACGCGCATTTGTGCTACCGGCACAATAAAAAAACATTACATATTTGTCTTTTTGTTGTGGATCCATTTTGTTCTTTATAAAATTTGCAAAGTTACAGGCTTTTATTAGAAAATTCTTTTTTATGAAACAAACTTTTTCCGAGAATACGCTTCACAACGTCTATTCAAAACTGGACAATCAGCAACCATCCACTCAAATATCTAACACGAATCGCGCGCCGGTCCACGTCGTTTATGGCGGCGCGCATCTTTTTAAATCGGACACTCCGCAAAAACTCGGCAAAATCGCGCTTAAATCACTCGAAACTTTTGCACCAAATTTTGCTCGATTTGCTCAGGCAATGTGGCTGAAAGGTGCGGACACGTTGCCGCATTCCGATAATATAATCAACGATTTGGAATTTCAGCTCGTTGAAAACGCGGACAAAGTTAAACGCGAAAATTTCCCGGCTTGGTCGGCGTGGATAATTTATCAAAAGATGTTGAATAAATTAAGCACTGAACCCATCGAAGATTTTCGAATCGACTTTGAAGACGGTTATGGGATGCGTCCGGATGAGGAAGAAAACTCGCACGCCATTGCTGCTTCCGGCGAGCTTGCCAAGGCGTTTCTGCAAAATACAATTACGCCGTTTTCAGGTTTTAGAATAAAATCGCTCGCCCCGGAAACTTACCGACGCGCAATCAAAACCCTGGATTTATTTCTGACAAATTTTATTGAAAAAAGCGCTGGGAAATTACCGGAAAACTTTGTCGTTACATTGCCGAAGATTACGCGCCCGGATGAAGTAGCAGTTTTAGCTGAGTTGCTCGGCGAATTTGAAAAGCAACACAACCTGACGAAAAATACGGTGAAAATCGAAATTATGATTGAAACTCCGCAGGCGATCGTTAATGAAAAAGGTGAAATCGTTTTAAGAAGTTTGGTTGAAGCGGCAAATGGTCGCTGCACATCGGCACATTTCGGCGCGTATGACTACACGGCTAATTTTGCAATTGCGGCGACGCACCAGAATCTCCGGCACGAAGGCTGTAATTTTGCCCGTCAAATGATGCAGATCGCTTTGTCGCCCGTGGGCGTCAGACTTTCCGATTCGGTGACGATTGAGATACCGACGCCAATTCATCCGGGTGAAAATTTGACCGGCAAACAGATAGAAGAAAACCTCCTAGTTGTTCACACCGCCTGGCGCAAACATTTTAATAATGTCACCGACTCGCTCATCAATGGCTTTTATCAAAGTTGGGATTTGCATCCCGCTCAACTCGTTCCCCGATACGCAGCGGTTTACGCGTTCTTTTTAGAAAGTTTTGAAGAGCAGGGAAAGCGTCTGCACGGATTTTTAGACAAAGCGACACAGGCAACGTTGACGGGTAATCAGTTTGACGACGCGGCTTCGGCGCAAGGACTTCTTAATTTTTTTACGCGGGCTCTAAGCTGCGGCGCAATGACGGAAATTGAAGTTTTTGAAGCAACCGGTTTGAGTAAAAACGAATTAGATTCCGCTTCATTTACTGAAATTATGAAAAACAGAAAAGGAAAAGAAGCTGATTAATAATTGACTTAGGTTTCCGATGCAAAATATCGTCTAAATTTTGCGCCGACGTAGTTATATAAAAAAAGCATCTGCCTTGAATAAAGCAGATGCTTTTGCAAAATAAAAATTGGAGCTTAATTATTTGCCGCTTCCGTTTTCGTGCAATGCTCGTTAAAAGCAGAAACGAGCGCCTGCGCAATCTGCATCGGGTGACGACCTTCAAGGTCTTTCCGCTCAAACATCTGGACTAATTTACCGTCTTTGATCAGACCGATAGCGGGCGATGAAGGCGCGTAACTTGTAAAATAATCACGGGCAACATCGGTTGCATCAATGTCGGCGCCGGCAAAAACCGTAATCGAACGGTCGGGTTTGACTTCGTTTTGCAGAGCTTGCGCAATTCCGGGACGAACTCCGCCCGCCGCGCAGCCGCAAACCGAATTGACTATAACCATCAATGTTCCGTCGGTTTTTTCGACGGCTTCCTTAACCGCTTCCGGCGTTTTTGTTTCTTCAATTCCAAGCTGCGCCAACTCCTGGCGCATTCCGTGGATCATAATTTCTGGATATGGCATACTTTTTTATTCCTCGTTTTAATATTATTAAATTTATAATCTTTACAATTTATTCAAGTATTTCAACTTATTATAAACTAAGTCAAGTCAAACTTCGATTCTCACCGTTGTTCCAACCCTAATCGCGTCAAAAAGCTCTTTTATTTCTTCATTTGTGAGCGCAATACAGCCTTTTGTCCAATCGCTTTCGCTTCCGTCGCCGTGGATGTAGATTTCGCCGCCGAGTTTTGTATTCTGCAGCGGGATCTTTTTTTCGCTGATTGCTTTCACAATCGAATCATATTCTGCTTGCGAAATTAATTCGTTTTGCAATCCGCGCGTGGCATCTTCGACATTTGGATAACTCAAACCGAGCGACAAATAAAATTTGCTTTTATCATTTTTCGTGAAAATATAGAATTCGCCTTCCGGCGTTTTGCCGTCGCCTTCGCGCTGTTTGTCGCCTTCGGGCGCAAAACCGAGCGCTATTTTATAAGTTTTCACCAAACGCCCGCCGTCGAAAAGTTCGAGTGTCCGTTCTTTTTTCTTGATTACGATTAATGGATTTTTCATCTTCTGCAAAGTTTCACCGGTTTGACCGAAAATCCAGAAAAGTCCGGTTAAAAACAGCAGCGTTGCACTCAAACTAATCAAAAATGTTTTCATTGATAATTTATTTCAAGATTTTACACAGCTAATGTTAATCTTTGAAGTCGTAATTTTTTCGTGCAAATTGCAACTCTTATAAGTTAAGATACACGCATTATGCACGATTGGATGACTGAAAGAGAAAATAAACTGCGCGAATTTTTTGCGCTTGACACCCGGACTGAAATTATTTCACCCGGCGCAGTCGAGGCGTTTGAGGTTTCGCCGCTTGTTTCCGAACATCTCAAAAAATTTAACCTGGAATGGCATATTGTTCCGTCGGCAGATGCCGTCCAAATTGACACGGAAGATTATCGTTCGCGGCTCTATCCAACTCTTAGAATAGATTCAACCAACAGAGATTATCAAAAAACCAGTTCTTACAGGGCAATTACAAAAGGGCACGAGCGCCATCAAGGAAAAATAATCGCCGTCGAAACAACTTTGAAGCCGCGTTATCTTCCAAACAATCGGCAATATTACGGCACGCAATACGGTTTTGATTCAAAAACAGATCCGTTTTCAGTTTATTTTGGAGCCGCCAAAATTGTGTCCGGCACGCGTTACGCACATAATTACAACACTTTGCGACAATTTATAAATCTCGTCAATAAGGATTGGAACGAACGCGATTTGATGCCAAAGGGTTTTCGTCTAACAATTTGTCCGCCGGTGGTCTTTAACTTAATCGGGAAAATTTTTCATCCCCAATGGAGCGCAACCGAATCCTTAGAACTAGGATTTTACCGCGACGAAAACGGTAATGCTAAATGTTACGCCGTCGGTTCAAATGCTCCAGGTGATTTTTCATATATCAACGAAGTTGAAGCTGATTGGACACTTCTAGGTTTTCGCACCGCGCTTGTGCCGGAATAATTGTTAATTTGTAATTGTAATGCTTCGCGCAATGTCGCCGTCGCCTTCGATTGCAACGCGTACGATTTTATTTGGAAAGGAGATTTTCTTTAGTTTCTCCGACCACTCAATAATAACGACCGCCGTTTCGTCTTCTAAGATTTCATCCAAACCGACGGCAAAACCGACATCCGAGTCGTCATCCAGACGCCAGAAATCAATGTGGTAAACGTCGAAACTTTCTGTTTTATAAAGATTGACGAGCGTAAAGCTCGGGCTTGTAACTTCACGAGCGTCATACCGGAGCGCATACAAAATCCCTTTAGTCAGGAGTGTTTTGCCCGCGCCGAGCCCGCCGGAAAGCATTATAATTTCGCCGCCTTTGAGACTCATCCCGATTTTTTCACCCAAATCAAAAGTTTTTTCAGGCGAGTGACAAATAAAACTCTGTTCATTTTTTGTGGTCATTCGTAAATCGTAATTTTTAATTCGCAATTAAATTAATCGCTTCGTTCAAATATCTGCGAATATCGCTTGCCGACATCAATCTCTCGCTCAATTTTTCCGCCGCAATATCGCCCGCCAAACCTGCGACATAAAGCGCGGCAACGACAGTTTCAAATGTGTTTACTAAATTTGGTTCTTCGATTCCGTAAGCTTGCGCTAAAAAACCCGTGATAATTCCCGTCAGAGTATCCCCCGAACCAGCGCGGGAAATTCCGGCGTTGCCCGTCGGATTTATCACGATTTCACCACCCGGCGCGGCAATTAAACTTCGCTCGCCTTTCAAAACTAAAATCACTTTGTGTTTTCGGGAAAATTCACGTGCCGTTTTGATGCGGTCTTCTATTTCTTCTTCTGTTCCAAGAAGTCTCTGAAATTCGCCGATGTGCGGCGTGAGAATCAGAGGCAAATTGTCCGAGCGTTCCAAATCAAACGGCGCGAGCAAGTTCAAACCATCTGCGTCAATAACCATCGGCGTTTTTCTGTTTTTGACAACTTCGCGCACAAAGCTTCGCGTGCTTTCATCATCCGCAGTCAAACCACAGCCAAGCGCGATGACATTCATTTTTCCGCTCAATTCCAAAACATCTTTGACAGCGGATTTTGCAAAAGCGCCATTTTTCGTTTCAACAAATGCATGCGTGATTACTTCGTCCAAAACTTTTGTCGCGACAATTTCCCGCACTGATTTTGGCACGCCCACCGAAACCATTCCAGCGCCCGCCGTAAAACAAGCATTCGCCGCTAAAATTGCCGCGCCCGAGTAACTTTTTGAACCCGCAATTATCAAAGCTGTTCCACGAGTTTTTTTGTATGAATCTTTTTTAACCTGTGTTTTATTCAGCCAGGCTTGCGCATCTTTTTTTTCCGCGACAAAAGTTTGCGACGGCGAATTTTCGACAAGTTCAGAAGGCGAGCCGATGTCTGCAACAAAAAGTTCGCCGTTAAAATGTGATGCGGGCGGAAACACGTTAGCAAGTTTCGGTGCAGTGAAAGTAACAGTTAAATCTGCTTTTATGTTAGCGCCAATTTGTTCAGACAAATCTGCATTTAGACCCGAGGGAATGTCGATTGAGACAATAAACTTTTTGTAAATTTTTTGAAGTCCGCGAATTCTTGTTAAAACAGTTTCTAATTGCCCTTCGATTTTTTTCGAAAGACCTGTTCCAAACAGCGCGTCAATGATTATCCACTCCGAAGCAAAACTTTGTTTTTGCCATTCACTGACTTTTTCGTATTCTTCAAAAAGTAAAGTCGGTAAAAATTCCTGGTTATCAGTATCAAGTTTTTTTAGGATTTGAAAATTGATTTGAGCAACACCTTTTGTTTCTTCAATCTGTCCAAATAAATGAGCCGTAACGTCTGCACCGAGCGTCCATAAAATCCGCGCCAGAGCTGCGCCGTCACCGCCGTTGTTTCCTTTGCCGCAGAGAATTAAAAACGATTTCTCTTTAACCGAGCCGCCAAGTTTTTCAGTAATGATTCGAGCGACAGCGTGAGCAGCGTTTTCCATCAAAATAATCGACGCAATACCGTACTTCTCCGTCGTCAAGCGGTCAACTTCGCGCATTTCTTCGGCTGTCAGTACTTTTTGCATACTCAATAAATTGACATAAACAAAAGAAAATTAAAATACGGGGCATGGTGTGAATTTGGGTGTGAAACTAAAAGACACAATCTAAAATCCCTGTAAATTATTGAAAATAAAAATGCTCCCGAAACGATTTGAACGTTCGTCCTACCGCTTAGGAGGCGGTCGCTCTATCCAACTGAGCTACGGGAGCAAAAAGCATTTTCGATTTTAGATTTCGGATTGTCCAACAATTAAGAAGCGTATCTGATTAAAGAACGCACGTCATAACCGTCGAACTTTTTGCGTCCTTTTAGAAAATCAAGTTCGACCAGAAACAAAAGCCCGACAATTTTACCGTCTAGTTTCTCTACTAAATCGACAACCGCTTTGGCAGTTCCGCCGGTTGCCAGTAAATCGTCCACAATCAAAACACGGTGCCCCATCCCGACCGCATCCTTGTGCATTTCAAGAGTGTCTTGTCCGTATTCTAAATCATACGAAACAGAGATTTTCTCAGCGGGTAATTTCTTCGGTTTGCGGACGGGCACAAAACCCGCGCCGAGATGATACGCAAGTGGCGCGGCAAAGATAAACCCGCGTGATTCGACGCCGATCACCGTGTCAATCTGCTCGCCTTTAAATTCGTCTGCCAGTGCGTCAATCGTTTGTTTTAAGCCTTCTGCGTCTTTCAAAAGCGTTGTGATGTCGTAAAAATTTATGCCTTCCTTTGGAAAATCAGGCACCTCGCGGATAAGTTTTCTTAAATGATCCATTTTATCAGTTATCAGTTATCAGTTTTTTGTTCACCGTTGACTGTAATTATCTTTCTATTCTAAATGATGTATAAATTTTATTTGGTTCTAAAACTATTTCTTCAATTTCTTCCACTTTTGAATAAGTCGGACCAGCCGCAAAATCGTGCTTGAAGGCTTCGACCGCCAGCGGACTTCCCTGCACAAAGGCTTCAACCCGTCCGTCTTTGAGATTTTTTACATAACCTAAAACCTGATGTTGAGCCGCCGCGCGCTGCGTAAAAAACCGAAAACCGACACCTTGCACAAGACCGCTGACAATTAACTTTCGGGCAACCATCATATAAAGTTCAAAGTTCAAGGTTCAAGGTTGCGATTTTAACTTTGAACCTTGAACTAACCAAGCGCATCCAGGCATTCCATAAGGCTTCTCTTCCGGCAAGTATAGACGGGCATTCCGCGCAAAGTAAATTTGCTGGCGGGCGTTTGTCTTAGTTCTTCGGCAAGAGCAAGAAAATCTTTTGGCTCATCAGTTTCGAATGAAATAATAAATTCCTGTTCGCTAAAACCGAAGGCGTGGGTCAGATGAATCTTTATATTTTCGAATTGTTTCCCGACCATAAAATCTTCTTCAATCAACTCGTTACGCTCTTCGCCGGTTTTGGCGTACCAATCTCTATGTTTAGCGCACGGATAAACAAAATGATATTTTTTCTCGCCCGCCAGAATATGGTAACGGTCTTCGATGCTCGGATCGACATCGGGTGCAACAAACATTCTTTTCTTTGTGACGGAAAGATAATTATCGGTTGTTTCCAAAAAACTTCCCAAATTTGTGCGGTAAAGCTTTGCCGTCATATCCTGTATCGAGTCGAGCGAATTTCCGATCCGCCAAAACATCAAATCGGCTTTGGAATCAAATCCGACCAACGAATAAGCAAACAGCAGCAAACTCTCTTCGTATTTATAAAAAACACTCTGAAATTCGCCTTTGAAAATTTGTTTACTTTTGGAATCGAGTTTACGCCAATCGCTGTTGACGCGACAAAACATAAAATTAACAAACTGCTTTTCTACTTGCGGAAACTTCTGAAGTTCCTTATTATCCGCGACCAGGCGCAAGCCGTTGGTCTCCGATTCTTTTTTTTCTAAGTCTAATAACTCCATTGCTGCAACCTAAAAAACAAAAATTTAAAACTAAAATTACCGGTTCTTTTGTTTCGCGCTTTTATCGTGGTGAGTGCTCTTCCTTGATGATAAAGTTTTCTTCGTTTTATTCTGACAACCGAAGAAAATTTTAACGTGCTTATTGTGCCAACTTTTAGATGTAATGTCCAAAGCACATTTTGAAAGATTTACAAATTATTCGGTTAATGCCAGAATTAGAACCTTGAAGAGTATGAAACGCCTTTTTCTTTTTTTAAGTTTAATTTTTTGTTTGAGCTACTCCGCTTTCGCTCAACAAAGACCGCTTCTTACCGAAGACGTTGACACCACGCCGGAAGGTTCGTTTGAGCTAGCAGCAGGAGTGGACTTTCTCCAAAACGCAAAATTTCCGCTTTCCGGTTTGCGGGGCGACCAAACCAGAGTCGGCGACATACGGGTCAAAGTCGGCTTTTCTTCAAACGTCGAATTTCAGGTCGAAGGGGTGCTGCAAAATTTTCTCGCCCTCAACTCAGCCGCCGTGCCTCCACCGATTCCCTTAAATATTACCGGAAATTCAACAAGCGATGTTGGAGATTTTACGATTTCGACAAAAATTAAACTGCGCAACGAAACAGAAAATTTACCAGCTTTTGGCTTTAAGGTCGGCTTGGAGCTTCCAAACACAAATCAAGCACGCGGAATCGGAACAAATCAAACAAATATGCGAATCAGTAGTTGAAAAGACAGACAAACAGATTGATTGGTAGAATTTTCTTACCATGGAAAATCAACTGATTCAACTTTATTTGTTTGTCTGTCAAATTTACGATACCCGTTCCCAAACTTGTTTTCAACGTGAAAGTAATAATTCTAAACCCAAATTTACTGACCAGGAACTCGTCTGCATCTGGTTTTTCGGACATCTTGAAGGCAACTTCAACAAACGACAAATCTATCATTTGATTGAAAATTACTGGGCAGATTGGTTTCCCAACTTGCCGAGTTATCAGACTTTCTGCTATCGCCTGAACCTGCTCGAACTAACTTTTCAAACTATCGGCGCGGAATTGTTTGAACTTCTTCACGCCGCCCAACCACGCGAAATTGACCATTTGATTGATTCATTTCCGGTGATGCTCTCTCAAAATGGTCATTCCTACACCGCCCAAGTCGCCCGCCAGATTGCCGATGTCGGTTATTGTGCGGCGAAAAAGACTTATTTTCACCGCCGTAAAGCTTGCAACGTTATTGCGAGCAGACGCTTTGCCCAATTGCCCAATCCCTCACAAATCTGGCTGTGCGAAGCCTCCCATCACGATTTGACTGCTGCCAAAGAGCAATATCTCCAATTACCAAACACCTCGCTGATTGCTGACCTTGCTTATCCCGAAGCCGAGTTTGCACAATCTCTGAAAAAGCAAAATACTTGTCTGCTGACCGGATACAAAAAACCGAAAGGCAAAGACCTGACCAAATTCGAAAAATATCACAACCGCTTAATCAGTAAGTTCCGCCAACCGATTGAAAGCCTCTTTAATTGGATTAATGAGAAAACCAACATCCAAACTGCTTCCAAAGTTCGCTCAACCGATGGCTTGCTGTTACACTGTTGGGGAAAACTGGCAGTTGCTTTCTTTCTGCTCGTTTTCAACTACTGATTCGCATTTATGATAATCTAATGACGAGTTAGAAATCTTGGGGCTATTCGAATTTCGCAAATAATAAAGAAAAATTATGAAGCAATAAGAGTTTACAATTTATCTATGCCGCCAACTGTTGAACTGATATTTTTTTGCGTTTGAAACAAATACTTTTATCGCCTAAAATTGATATCACGGCTATGGCGCAGAAAAATACCTCGATAACATTTGGCAAACAGCTTAAAAAACTCGAAATTGACGGGTTTATTTTGACTGAAACTTTTCATACGCCGCACCTCTTGCTATCGCGCCACGACCACGAATGCGCTAATGTAAATTTTACGATTAAAGGTTCTTTCAGAGAAATTCTCGGGAGTCGTCCACAGGAAGTAACGCCTTCAAGCATTATTATTAAGCCTGCCGGGGAACATCATGCCAACCAATACGGCAACACCGGAGCGGTTGGTTTTATTATTGAAATACTGCCACACAAATTAGAAATCGTTCGCCGGTTTTCTAAACTCTTCGACTCTCCGGCACATATTCGCCACCCACAGCTATCCGCACTTGCCACAAAAATTTACAAAGAATTTCTGATGATGAACAGCCCGGCATCAGAACTGATGATTGAAGGATTAATACTGGAAATGCTGGCGGAATCAACCCGCCGCGAAATTAAGGTTCTCTCATCAACTACACCCCCGCGCTGGTTAAGCGAAGCTAGAGATTTTATTCACGCAAGTTTTGCCGAACAGGTGAGTTTGTCAAAAGTCGCTGAATTTGTCGGCGTTAATTCCGCACATCTGGCGCGAATGTTCCGCCGGTATTATGGATGCACAGTCGGAGATTACGTTAGACGGCAACAATTGGAATATGCTGCTCAACTGTTAATTGAAACCGTCCGTCCGTTAGCAGAAATCGGAGCATCTGCCGGATTTTATGACCAGAGCCATTTTACGAACGCTTTCAAACTTTACTTTAAGATAACACCCGCCGAGTTTCGCGCATCAAACAAGCAAGTCTGATACAAAAAGTCTTAATCTTCCAAGACCTAATCAAGCAAAACTGTTATTCATAGATATAATTTGAATAGCAAAAGGCTTTTACAACCGATTTATCTCACTGTTTAGAGATTAACGGTCAAAAATTTATTCTTAAAATTTAATATTATGATGTATCTATTAAATCATTTCTTGTTTTTTATAATGTTCCTTTTTGCAGGAATGTTTTCCGCGCCACAATCTTTTCTTGAAACGAAAAATATTGTTCAAGGACAAGCACGAGAAGAACTAATAAAGCAATATCACTTGTCGCCCGGAAGCGAAGTCAAAATAGCTAATATATTTTTTGGCGCGGTTTTAATTCTTCCGGTTGATACCGATACGGCTCAAATTCGTATTCTTCGCACTGCTTTAACGCAAGCTGAACTCGCGTGTAAAAAATCAAAATTGATGATTCAGCCTCATCCTTGACTATCACGGGAAACAACAACGACGATTGCCGTCTGCAAAATACTTCAATTGAGCAAAACATTGTCATTAAACTGGCAACCAAGGTGTAACAGTGAGCGGAACTAGCAGCACGGTTGAGATTAATCTTGGAGCGGATATAAATTCCATTTTAGAGATAAATGATATTCGAGGAAGAATCATAAATAACGCAGGTGTGGCGTTGGATACGGAAGGTAAAAAATCTCGTTCACGGACTGGTTCGGGAGGGGCTGCTATTTCAATTTCAAATGTAAACGGTGACGTTATTGTTAGCCGTAAATAAATTTTAAAGACGTATTGTAGGTAAACTTTAGCCGTTAAATCAGTGGCTCGTTAATTTTTTTATTGAGAATGTAGTTAAAATTATACTTATGAGAAAACAAACGGTTAAATTACTTGTATTATTTGCGACCTGCTTTTTGACGCGAGCCGTAATAGCTCAGTCTCAAAATTTATCCCGCCCGACGATTATTGCTGCTCCCTGTGCCGAGAAGTATCCGCTTTGGCACAAAATGATTTATGAGGACAATGATTATCTTTTCGTTTACCGAGACTATGGAAAGGCGGAATACATTCCTATTCTCCTCGTTTATGGAAAAAAACAGAAGAAGTGGATAGAGATAAAGAAAATATCAACCGAAGACGCAAAACTCGGACGGTTTGCGTCTTCGACGGCAAAAGCAAATTTACCGGGAAACCGGAGCTACAGTTCTTTAAAAAACATTAAATATGTTCATTTGCCATTGCGTATATCAGGCTCAATCAATTTTCCAGATAAGATAACATATGATGATAACAGTAAAACCTACTATTTTAACTTCAACTCCTCATCCGCAGATAAGGAGATGTTAACGCAGTTTCGGGTGCTAAAAAAAGATTTAGAGCAGGCGTTAAATTAAAACGGAAAACTAAATATAAAAAAACAATTCCGTTTAACACAAAATTTGGCGGCTTTACGTAAATTTTTGTTACAAAATCCAAGTGGCGGTGTTTTAGCAGGTAGAGAACAAAATTTTAAAGGAGTAACTTCAATGCATATTATTTTAGCGGTTTTATTTTTTAGTCTTTGGCTGATTCCTTCCCACGTTTACTCTCAAAAAAATGACGCTCAACAGAGAACGGAAGAAATCGTCAGCTCATTAAACAAAAGCCGATACCAACTTAAGGAAAAACGTGGCGTGCGGAAAGAAAAGTATAGAAGCGTCCGTAGCGAGCCGATTACCAAGAAAAACATTGCCGATTATTCAGGGCAATACGAAGTTCCGAGTTTAGGCTACAACCTCGAAATAAAAGTTACGAACGGCGGCAACATAGAAGCAAACGGCTACGAGCCTAAAAATGGAGACGCGCAACAAGGACGTAAATTCACGTTTCGGAATGCCAAAATTGAAGGCGCATTACTGATAGCTACAAAAGTTTATGACGACGGAAGCAAAGAAAAGTTTGAAGGTGTGTTTATTGACCAGACGAACATCGAAGGCGTGTCGCCCCAGCAGATAGAACGCCGAGACACAACTTTCGGTTTGGCTGTCGTTAACGTTCAGGTAAAAACGCCATCCGGCGTTAATTTGGACAGGCTGTTTTATCAGAGGAGATAAGTTATGTGCATCGGCGACGATTGCAACGATGATGGTATAAACAGAAGGTCTTTCCTCGTCGGTGCAACGGCAACTTTAGCGAGTCTCACATTATTGCAGATGCAAGAGACAAACGCGCAAACCAAGCAACCGGAAACGCGCGTTTTGGATGACCCGCGAGTTCAGCACGGAAAGGTGGTTTTCAAGCACAACGGAACGGAAGCCATTGATGGTTATCTCGCCCGTCCGAAAGCAGAAGGTATTTATCCCGCCGTGCTGGTTATCGCGGGCAACAAAATTTCGGAAGAATATATTCCGAACACTTGTGCGGCGTTGGCACTCGCGGGCTTTGTCGGTCTCGCTCCTAATATCTTTCATCCGTTGCCGGACGACGCTCCGAGCAATAACGAAGCCTACAATAAATACTTGGCGAATCACACGGAATTAGACCGACTGGATGACGTTCAAGCCGGTGTAAGTTATTTGCGAACTCAATCTTTCGTGAGTTCAGGCGGAATGGGCGTTGTCGGCTTTTGTCGGGGCGGGCGTGAGGCTATGTTATTCGGTGCGCGTTCCCGCGACATTGATGCGGTTGTTCCATTTCATCCCGCGCCGATGAAAGAGCAGGAACTCCTTAGACTGATGAAAGTTCCGGTGCAGATTCATCACGGCACAGCCGACGAATCAGTTGCCGTAACGGAAACTCAAAAGACGGAAAAGATGCTGAAAACGCAAGGCACGCCGGTCGAAGTTTTTCTCTACAAAGGGGCGAATCACGGCTTTCTGGCATACACGCGCCCGTTCTACAAACCCGACGCGGCTAAACTTGCTTGGACACGCGCCACCAAGTTTTTGCATAAATATCTAAGGTAGAATTTTCTATTTTAACGCGCAGCCGAACAAGTCATTGAACGTGAGGACAAAATGACGTTAATGTAGGTCAACTTTAGTCGTTATACCAATGACTCCTTAATTTTTATGTCAAATTATTCCTACCCAATAGGCTTATTGTTTTTGTTGTTTTGGGTTTTCTTAACAGACGGTAATGCACAGCAAATCGCTCGTAATGACACACGCCTTTTACGTTTCCCCGCCATTCATAATGACAAAATCGTTTTTACCTATGCTAATGATTTATGGCTGGTCTCGCGGGCGGGAGGAAAAGCGCGACAGCTTACGTCGCATGCGGGAAACGAGTTTTTCGCGCACCTTTCGCCTGACGGAAAATGGATTGCCTTTACAGCGCAATACAGCGGCGATTACGACGTTTATGTGATGGCGGTTGAAGGCGGCGAGCCAAAGCGTTTGACATATTATCCCGGTTTTGACCAGGTTCTCGGCTGGACTCCAGACGGCAAGCGCGTGTTGTTTTTTTCAAGACGCGCCAGCATCATTAATCCGATTAACAAATTATTTACGGTCGGTTTGGAAGGCGGATTTCCCGAAGCGTTGCCATTGCCTGATACCGGATTCGCATCTTTTTCGCCGGACGGAACAAAACTGGCTTACAACCGCATCTCGACTGAGTATCGTTATTGGAAACGCTATCGCGGCGGCAGGCAGTCTTACGTTTCGCTTTATGATTTGAAAACCAACAAATACGATGAAATTCCGCACACCGATGCAGCCGACCTTGCACCGATGTGGTTTGGCAACTCAATCTATTTCGCTTCCGACCGCGACGGCGTGATGAATCTTTACCGTTACGATTTAACTGCGAAGCGGTTGAAAAAACTCACAAATTATCGTGAGTTCGATGTGAAATATCCGAGTCTCGGCGGCAGCGATTCTCCGGCAATCGTCTACGAAAACGGCGGCTATCTTTATACTTTCGACATTACAACCGAAAAAACTTCAAAAGTCTCGATAAGGGTCGAAGGCGATTTGCCGCAAACCAAGCCGCGAGTGGTTGACGCTGCAAATTACATCAGCACGTTTGCTCTTTCGCCAAACGGCGAACGCGCCGTCTTCGGCGCACGCGGCGAAGTTTTCACCGTTTCAACGCAAAATAAGGAAGCTCGTAATTTAAGTCAAACATCGGGCGCAAATGAATTGCAGCCTGTCTGGTCGCCCGACGGAAAATGGATTGCTTACTTTTCAGACCGAAGCGGCGAGTATGAGATTTACATTCGCGCATCTGACGGAAGCGGCGCGGAACGACGAGTTACGACGCGCACGAACGGTTATCTTTTTAATCCTGTCTGGTCGCCCGACAGCCGCAAATTATTGTTCACGGATAACACACTGAAGTTTTTCTACGTGGACATTAACGATGGCAAGACCGTTTTGATTGACCAGTCGAAAAACAGTGAGATATTCAACTATCAATGGTCGCCCGACAGCCGCTTTGTCGGTTATGCAAAGGCAAATGATAATTTATTTCGCCAAATTCATATTCACTCGCTCGAACAGAAAAAATCGTATCCGGTGACGGACGGAAGATTTGACGACAGAAATCCTGTTTTTGACCCGTCGGGCAAATATCTCTATTTTTTCTCAAGCCGAAGCTATCGTCCGGCTTTCTTCTTCCGCGGTCGCAGCGATACCGATTGGGGAATCAACTACAGCGACACAACCGGAATCTATGCCGTTGTGCTGACTGCCGACGCGAAATCACCGTTCGCGGTTGCGAAAAGTGACGAGACGGCGAATCCCGCAAACTCTGTTCTGATTGATTTTGAAAATATCAATCGCCGAATCGTCAACGCGCCCGTTCCGCTCGGCAATTACGTGAATTTGCGCGTGAACAAAAATCGTCTTTTTTACCTCTCCACACCATCGCCCGGAACTGACGCGGCAAACGCGCTGCCGCCCGCGATTCGTAGCTACAATTTTGCCAGCCGCGAAGTCGAAACGGTATTGACGGGAAACATCGGAAGTTTTCAATTGAACGCCGCAGGCGACAGGATTATTTATAGCGGCAACGGCTACGGTATAGTTGAGGCAAAGTCGAATCAAAAGCCGGGCGACGGCGCGCTTGATTTGTCCGTGATGAAAATAAATCTTGAGCCGCGAGCCGAATGGAAGCAGATTTTCGACGAGGCTTGGCGCATCGAGCGCGATTTTTTCTACGACCCGACTTTGCGCGGCATAGATTGGGCTGCCATCAAGAAACGCTATGAGCCGCTCTTGCCGTCTGTAGCTCATCGTGAAGACTTAAATTACTTAATCGGCGAGATGATTGGCGAACTCGGCACTTCGCATTTGTTTGTTGGCGGCGGTGATATGCCGAATGTTCCGCGAACGAGCGTTGGACTTCTCGGCGCAGATTTTGAAATTGCCAATGGCTTTTATCGTTTTAAGAAAATCTATCGCGGCGATAACTCGTCAAACGCCACTCGCTCGCCGCTTGGCGAACCGGGCATTTTAGTTAAAGAAGGCGAATATCTGCTCGCCGTAGGTGACAAACCCTTACGCGCCGGAGACGAGCCTTATTCTTTTTTTGAGAATATGGTCGGCAAAGATGTCGTTCTGACAATTAACATTAAGCCAAATAATGAAGGCGCACGTAAAATTACAATTCGACCAATCGGTGATGATATGTCGTTGCGCTACATCGATTGGGTTGAGGAAAATCGCCGCAAGGTTTCCGCAGCGACCGGCGGGCGCTGCGGTTATGTGCACGTCCCCGATGTGGGAGCGAGAGGAATAAACGAATTTGCCAAAGCATTTTACGCGCAAATTGATAAGCAGTGTTTGATTGTTGATTCGCGCTGGAACGGCGGCGGTTATTTTCCATCCTTTTTTATCGAGCTTTTGCGCCGTCAAACAATCGTCAATTACGCTCCGCGCGAAGGAAACGATTTGCGTGTGCCGGGCGCGGCGATTAATGGTCCGAAAGTTATGCTGGTCAACGAATACACGGGTTCCGGTGGAGATTCTTTCGCTTACTATTTTAAGAAGACAAATATCGGAACGATTATCGGCTCGCGCACAATGGGCGCGACAATCGGCAATGTCGGAACGCCGCCGACAATTGACGAAGGACAAGTCGAAACGGCGGCATTATCTCTTTGGGATACGGTCGGCGGACAAAGCAAATGGATTGTTGAAAATAGAGGCGTTGTTCCCGATGTTACGGTTGATAATCGCCCTGATTTAGTAATTAGCGGGCGCGACCCTCAACTTGAAAAGGCGATTGAAGTTATAAAAGTAAAACTCGTCAAGCAAACGCCTTTACCGACGCGACCATCTTACAAACCAGTTAAAATTCCATAATATGACATTGCAAAATGGTATATATCGCAAAACCATATGAGAAAACAAATAGCTAAATTACTCGTGTTATTCATTATCTGCTTTTTAGCGCAGAATGCAGTAGCTCAAAGTCGAAACTTTTCACGCCCAACAATTATTACCGCTTCCTGCAATGAGGAACCGCTTTGGCATGAAAAAATTTATGAAGATGACAGTTATCTTTTCGTCTACCGTGATTATGGAAAAGCGGAACACACGCCCAATTTCTTCGTTTATGGAAAGAAGCGAAATAAATGGATAGAGATAAAGAAAATATCCACCGAATATGCCAAGCTCGGGCGTTCTCCGTCTTCAACGACAAAAGTAGTTTTATCGGTAGGCTGGGACTACAGTTCCTTAAAGACCGTTAACTATGTAAATCTCCCACTGCGGATATCTGGATCAATAAATTTTCCCGATAAGATAACATATGACGCTAATACAAAAACATTTTGTTTTAACTTTAACTCATCAGCTAAATTTGAAGAGATGCTAACGCAGTTTCAGGTATTGAAGAAAGACTTAGATCAGGCGTTAAATTGAATTATTCAAACGACATTCTCTTTTAAAATGTTTAGATGAAATTTGCCCGCTGGATAGAATCGAATCCTGAGGCAGCATACACTCAGAAAGATTTATTAAAAATACGGACAATAGCTTTGGGTGGATATCCAGACTGGGAAGTATGGCAAGATGAAAGATTTTAGTTCCAATCCCGCTGCGCCTGATGCCTGAATTAACCCGCCGCCCGACGAAAGCGACAAAACGAGTGAAACAAAAGAACGATGATGAAAGGCACGGTAAAGGCGGTCAAGCTAAATGAGTTGTTATGCGTTAGATTGTGAGTTGAATCGTTTTAAATGAGAATCGAAATCCGAAATATAAAAGGCGAGATAATTTTGAGTCCGACCAGAGTTTGAAAAGTCTATAGTTGGATGAGAGCAATTCAACCGATGTGATGTTTGAAAATGCAAATCTTGAAGGCGTTTGCCGGTGCGGTACAATTCTTCTTAATGCCAGCCTGAAAAATGCCGACTTATGCGAATCAGTAGTTGAAAAGACAGACAAACAGGTTGATTGGTAGAATTTTCTTACCATGGAAAATCAACTGATTCAACTTTATTTGTTTGTCTGTCAAATTTACGATACCCGCTCCCAAACTTGT
>MWVV01000104.1_pt1 | contig 29919 bp, 29 predicted proteins | sample 1047281 | NCBI WGS metagenome assembly MWVV01 (sample SAMN06349986, study PRJNA376086) | soil metagenome | isolation source: PT-2 sample Antarctic (ecotone) soil | place: Antarctica | collected 2015-01-13 | reverse complement strand
AGGGCAAACAGCCGCAGGATTTGACGGAATTTTGCTCTCGAAATTCGAGCGCGTATGTAAAGTTTGCAATTGTCTGTCATCACTAGCTTTAAGTATTATAATTTACTTTCTTGCTAGTCATGACCCTTTTATTTTATTAACACCCAAAATCCTTCTGTTGGCATTTTCCTGCACAAAAACGACAAATTTTAGATTCTCTTTTTTCCAGGCAGGCTGAAATTGTAAGGCTATTTCGGTTTCGAGACTTTTTTGAGCGGCGGTCAGAAATCCGAGTGATTTCAGTTCGCGCACCACGGAAACATATTCCCGCTTCACGCCCGCACTGCGCCCGCGTTTTGCGATGAGATTGTCTTCGGCAATCGCCAGGAAAACTGTCGAATTTTCGTGCGCGGGCAGGTCTGAAATTTTTACTTGAATTTTTATGTCGCTGACCGCATCCGTCACGGTCGATACTTCAATTTTCCCTTTCGCATTTTTTGCATTCTCAATTATTGCTTTCTGCGCTTTTGCTAAATCCGCTCCGGCAAACTGCGTTTGTCCGTCAACAATCATCTGCGGCGTGAAAATCTGATTAACACGGAAAATCCGTCCGTAAATATCTTGCCGGCGAGTAAACATCGGTGACGCGAATTCGTCTGTCGCGCCGCGCCCGTTCCAGTAATCAACGTGCAGCGAAAGCGTAATTATTTCGACTTCAGGAAATGGCTGCTCTTTTTCCAGATGAACTAAATTTTTATCGGCAGGCGGACACATCGGACAAGCTTCGGCGGTAAAAAGCTCGATCAAAACCGGCACTTTTTCTTTTGCATTATTTTTTTTGCTCGGTTGATTTCCCTCAAATCGCGACTCAGCGGCAATTGCCGTGTGGCTTAAAAAGTTGCAGACGAAAAAACTAAAAAAAACAGCGCAAAATCCAATTAAAAAAAGTTGTTTCATAATAAATACTCTCAAGCAATTTTCGATTATACACCATTTATCACCGCGAATATTTTTGCTTCGCAAATTTGAGCAGTTTAGGATCAAAAATACAGAACGGTTTGGAGTCAAATCGTCAGGCAGAATTTATTTGCCGTTTGGCGTCTTACCGCTCATTTGTTAAAATCATATTTTGCCAACACGACCGAATTTTCACCATTTTCACCTATGCCAGCAGTCAAAAAAGCCGAAGAAGTGATTGAAGTGCGCGGAGCGCGGGTTCATAACCTAAAAAACATTTCGTTTTCGCTTCCAATCAATAAACTAATTGTTGTTACGGGCGTTTCCGGTTCCGGAAAATCAAGCCTCGCTTTCGATACGGTTTACGCCGAAGGTCAACGCCGCTATGTCGAATCGCTATCGGCGTATGCGCGGCAGTTTCTCGAGCGGATGGATAAACCCGACGTTGACGAAATCATCGGCATTGCTCCGGCGATTGCGATTCGGCAAAAGAATACGACGCGCAATCCGCGCTCAACCGTTGCCACGCAAACCGAAATTTACGATTATCTGCGTCTTTTGTATGCGCGTGTCGGTCAAACCTTTTGCCACGTCTGCGGGCGCGAAGTAAAAAAAGATTCGCCCGAATCGGCAGCTGATGAAATTTTGGCGGCGCTGGCGGAAGGCACAAGATTTTACGTTGTGTTTACGGTCGAAGCGTTTTACAATCCGACCTCCAAAACACAAAATACGACGGCGGTTTTGATGAATTTGCTCGGACACGGATTTTCCAGGCTTTTTTATAACGGCGAAATTAGCGAACTGGGCACGCCCGAAGATTTTAAGCTCAAAGGTTTTGAAAACGTCTTTGTGCTAGTTGACCGTCTGAAAGCCGACCGGGAAATTAGGCAGCGATTGGTTGATTCGCTCGAAACCTGTTTTCGGGAAAGCGGTTCAGCGATAATTAAAACGGCGGAAGCTCAGGGGGCGGCAGAGGCGGAAAAATCCGAACCGGTTACTCTCAATTTTTCCGAGAAATTTATCTGCAAATACGATGGAACGGTTTATGAAGAACCGGAGCCGCGTCTGTTTAGTTTTAATTCGCCGTTCGGCGCGTGCCCTCTGTGTCAGGGTTTCGGAAATACGATTGACGTTGATTTTGAATTGGTTGTGCCGAATCCGCTCCTTTCGCTCGAAGAAGGCGCGATTGACCCGTTCAAGCGCCCGCAATACGAATGGGCGCAAAAAGAATTGCTGCGCTTTGCGAAAAACGGGGAGATTCCAGTTAACATTCCGTTTGCCGATTTAAACGATTGGCAGAAAAAAGTGATTTTTGAAGGCGCGAGCGGTTGGCGCGGTGTGCGCGGATTTTTCAAATGGCTCGAAACAAAAAAATATAAACTTCACGTCCGTGTTTTCCTCGCCAAATACCGTGGTTACACGCTTTGTCCCGAATGTCACGGCGGACGCCTTCGGCAAGTAGCGCGGGACGTTCGAGTCGGCGAAAAGAATTTGCCGGAAACGGTCGCGCTTTCGATCAAAGATGCCGAAAAATTCTTTAACGAACTAAAACTCGACGAAGAACGCGAGCAAATTGCCGATAAACTTCTGTTGGAAATCCGACGCCGCTTAAAGTTTCTGGTTAACGTCGGACTCGATTATTTAACGCTCGACCGTTTGGCGGCAACGCTTTCCGGCGGCGAAGCCCAGCGCATCCAGCTTGCCACCAACTTGGGTTCGTCGCTCGTCGGCGCGCTTTATGTTTTGGATGAGCCTTCGATTGGGCTTCACCCGCGCGACAATACACGACTGATTAAAATCCTGGAGAACTTGCGCGACATCGGAAATACAGTTCTTGTCGTCGAACACGATGAAGAAATGATGCGCGTCGCGGATTATATTCTCGACATCGGCATTTACGCCGGAGAGCTCGGCGGCAATCTGGTTTACGCGGGTGATTTTCTCGGTCTCATTCAAGACGGGATGTCTCTGACGGCGAAGTATCTGCGCGGCGATACCGTGATTAAAGTTCCAACCAGCCGCCGCCAAATCGGTAAGCGAAAGCTCGAAATAGTTGGCGCCCGCGAACACAATCTCAAAGATATCAGCCTTGATATCCCGCTAGATATGCTCGTCTGCGTAACGGGCGTTTCCGGTTCGGGAAAATCAACTTTGATTCACGACATAATTTATGCCGGCATCAAGAAAAAGCGCGGCGAATGGAAAGAGCATATCGGACTTTTCAGAGAACTCAAGGGCGCGGATTTGATTGACGATTGCATCCTTGTTGACCAATCGCCAATCGGCAGAACGCCGCGCTCAAATCCCGTCACATACATAAAAGCCTACGACGCGATTCGTGAAGTTTTCAGCGGCACAAGCGGTGCAAAATCCAAAGGTTTTTCGCCTTCTCATTTTTCCTTTAACGTTCCGGGCGGGCGCTGCGAGACGTGTCAGGGAAGCGGCACGGTGACGGTTGAAATGCAGTTTTTGGCGGATGTCGAACTGACTTGCGAGGATTGTCGCGGCACGCGCTTTCGAGACGAAATTTTGGACGTTAAATACAAAGGCAAAAATATTCACGAAGTTCTTCAAATGACGATTCGGGAAGCAATTCTTTTTTTTAAGGAAGTGAATAAACTTGTCAGTAAACTCAAGGTTTTGGATGAAGTCGGGCTTGGTTATCTGCGGCTCGGTCAATCGGCGACAACACTTTCCGGCGGCGAAGCGCAACGCGTAAAACTCGCTGCTCATCTGGCGCAAAAAACTAAATCAAAAACGCTCTTTATCTTCGATGAACCGACCACCGGACTTCATTTTGAAGACATCAATAAATTGCTCGCAGCATTTCGCGCGTTGATTGACAACGGCGGAAGTCTTTTGGTTATCGAACACAATTTAGATGTGATAAAAACGGCTGATTATGTGATTGACTTGGGACCTGACGGCGGAACGGGCGGCGGAGAAGTTGTTGCGACGGGAACGCCCGAAGAAATCATTAAAAATAAAAAATCATATACGGGAAACTATTTGAAAGATTATTTATCAAAAAACTAACTTTCCTGTCCTGCTTTCGATAAAACCTTCTTTTCCAAATCATCTGACAAACGAAAATCCCTCGTTTGCTTACAATTTCCGGCGAATGTTAAGATATTTTTTTGCATTTACACATCTGAGAAATCATTATTTATGGAATTAGCAGTTGAAAAATACAAGGTCGGCAACGAGCCGTATTATTTGCCAGTCGGACAAGAAGTCGAGCTTTTTGAAGCCGCTTATGGAACAAAGCTGCCGGTGATGCTGAAAGGTCCGACGGGCTGCGGCAAAACCAGGTTTGTCGAATATATGGCGTGGCGACTTGGTCGTCCGCTAGTTACGGTTGCGTGTCATGAAGATTTGTCTTCGACGGATTTGGTCGGGCGTTTTCTGCTCGAAGGCGACGAAACCGTCTGGCACGACGGACCGCTGACGAGCGCGGTGAAAAGCGGCGCGATTTGTTATTTAGATGAAGTGGTCGAAGCCAGAAAAGATACGGTTGTGATAATTCATCCTTTGACGGATGACCGCAGGCGTTTGCCGATTGAAAAACTCGGCACGATTATCGAAGCGCCGCCTGAATTTATGCTTGTCGTCTCGTATAATCCTGGTTATCAATCAATTCTCAAAGACTTAAAACAATCTACGCGCCAAAGATTTGTGGCGATGGAATTTGATTATCCAAATGCCGAAGCCGAAATAGAAATCGTGGTCAAAGAGGGCGGAATTGACGCTGGCTTGGCGAAGGATTTAGTAACTATCGGACAAAAGGTGCGCAATTTGCGCGGTCACGGGCTGGAAGAAGGCGTTTCAACCCGCCTGCTGATTTACACGGCACAAATGATTGCAAAAGGAATCGCGCCCGTTGATGCGGCGGAAGTCGCTCTGTGTTCGCCGATTACCGATGATAGAGATTTGCAGAGAAGCATTCGGGAAATTGTGACAACTATTATTTAATCGTCAGCAAAAAAACAAACATATTATTTCGTTTGAGCGTAATTAAAGTAATCACCCCGATAGAAATAGGTTAGACTATTTGTTAGAAAGAAACCAGTTCATCTCTAGATGATGCGCGCATCATCAAAGGCGCGTAATTCTTCCAATTATTCCTGCGCTACGGGTAATTTTTCGCATCGTTCAATTTCCAGCAAAACCGCGGCGCGTCTTCCACTTCGTCAACGACATATTGCTCTTTGGTCATAATCATAATTTCTTCTATTTCACGCGACTCGTACGGCGTTTCATAAAATCCATCAACACAAACTGCGTCAAATTATTCGGATTCGCAAAATACGCCTTGCCTTTGGTCATCGCCGACATTTGTTTGACGAATTCGACAAGGTAATAATCGCTCGCCAACATAAACGTATTGATCATCACGCCGGATTTGCGGCAGGCTTGAACTTCCTTAAAAGTTTCCGCCATGACAAACGGATCGTTGCCCATTGAATTTTTATAAAGCAGTTTCTTTTCGCCCCTAACTTTCTGCGAATACCGGCGATGACTAAAAAACGCGGCATTTGAAGGCTCGACAAAGCACGCCGTTGGTTTCCCGTCCGTCACCATCACTATTTGTTTCATATCTTTGCGCTGGGCATTTAAGATTCGGCGCGCGAGTTTTAAGCCTTCCGCCGTATTTGTGTGATACGGTCCGACTTGTGTCGCAGCCAATTTTGCTAAGGGCAATTCTTCCGCGCCGTCGTGAAATAACACAATTTTTAGGGAATCTCCGGCGTACTGGGTTCTAATTAAATGCGCGAGAGCAAGCGCGACTTTTTTCGCGGGCGTAAATCTGTCTTCGCCGTAAAGAATCATCGAGTGCGAACAATCGAGCATCACAACCGTTGCGCAAGATGAATGGTAATCCTGTTGATGAACATACAAATCCTTGTATTCCAAATTTAGAGGAACGCCTAAACCTTCGCGGGCGATGGCGCTCATCAAAGTCGCGTTCACATCCAAATTTATCGTGTCGCCGAACTCGTATTGTTTAGACGCGGCGCTAGCTTCGATACCCGTGTCGAGATGCGGCGTGTCGTGTCTTCCGATCGACGATTTTCCGACGCTTCCGAGGAGTTTCTGCAAAGTTTTATAGCCGAGAAAATCGAGTCCCTTTTCGGTTACTTCAAAGCGCACATCGCGCCGCTTCGCCTGTCCGATTTCACCTTGTCCGCCTTCACCGTTTTGCTGTTGCTGCGATTGAGGTTGTTCGACTTCTTTCAAGTTCAAATAGCCTTCTTCAACCAGCCGTTCAATCAATTGGTTGAGCAATTCTTCAAGCAACGAGCCCTTGAATTTTCCTTCATTATCGGCAAGCATTTGTTTGACATCCTGTGCGGATAAAATGTCCTGTTCCATTAACGCCTGCAGCAATGCCTGACGAAGCGCGTCAAGTGAATCATCCATTTCGCTTGGTTGGCGTGTCCAATAATAGTCGTCATTAAAACCCGAATCCAGCAGTGAATCGGAGAGTGTCTGCATCAAATCTCCCAAATTGATATCTGATACGTTAAAACCCTTAAATTTTGAGTAGCGAATAAACTTCATTGCTTTTTATTTCTCCGATAAATTTCGTTGTTGTAAATTTCCCCGGCATTCTGCATCTGCATTTGCCGTCGAGAGTGCAGACGTTTGCTGCATTAATAATCACACCTATTAACAAATTTACTCTACCAAAAATTTAACATATTTCCTTCCGAAAAAATAAGTTTATGAGAAACGATTGCCGGAGATTTTTCCGTCTTTTAAAAATTCCTTTATCAAAGGCAAGATACTTTATCCATTTTTTCATTCCGAAAATTTTATACTATATCGTCAATCATTAACCGATATAGTATTTTTTTAGAGTGCTTCAAAACAGAGTTAAATTTGTAAATTGTTGGAAAATTTAACTTTCCCTTTATGGTATGACGTTTGCCATATCTAAAAATGAGAGAATTCAAATCTTCAAGTTTTTTAGGGGAGAAAAGTTATGAAAAAAGTTTTAGCAAGTTTGTTAGTTTTATTTGTTTTGATGATTGGTCTGCCTCTTTCGGCAGAAGCTCATAACGGTTGTTCGCGCCACAGAAAAGCCCGGAAATCTTATGCAGCCAGAAATTATCGAAGCAATGTAAATCGCCAGTATGCAGCCAGGAATTATCGAAATAATGTTGATCGTCAATATTACGAAACCCGCGGCTATACTTACAATAGACCGAGTTTTTATCGCCGACATCGCAATTTAATTAATTTAGGTGTCGCGACCGGCGGTGGCGCTTTAATCGGCGGTATCGCTCGGGGTAAAAGAGGTGCCGGTATTGGTGCTTTAGTCGGTGCTGGCAGCGGTGCGCTTTATACATATGTTTTGAACAAGAAAAGACGTCGTTATTAATTTTAATTTGACGCAATCTAATGCCGTGAGTCTCTGACTTCACGGCATTTTGTTTTTATCAATGACTTTACTGGAACATTAAACGTTTATTTTAATGTTTTATACTATAACGAATGATATCATTCGTTATAGTATTTTTAATTGTCTGTTCAAAATAGGAAAGCATTAAGCAGTATTGATGTTAAAAATTTGGCATGGTGCTTGCCAGTGTTAAATACGAAAGAAATGTAAGACTTTCAAATCCTGAAGGGAGATTTAATCTAATGAAAAAATTTATAACAGTATTTATAGTGATGGCAGTCTTGGCAATAATGATGCCGCTCGCCGCAGAGGCGCAGACCTACCAAACAAGACGAGTTTATAGAAACGGTCGTTACCGGACGGTTCGTGTCTACAAAAAACCGAGCTTTTATCGTCGTCACCGCAACGCGGTTAATATCGGTATCGGAACCGGCGCCGGCGCATTGATTGGCGGAATTGCTCGTGGTAGAAAAGGCGCTTTAATCGGTTCGGCAATCGGTGCGGGCGGTTCGGCTCTTTACACCTATAAACTCAAGAAGAAAAAACGTCGTTACTAAATTTAAACAACAGAAAATCGAAACCCCGCGCTAAATCTTTCAATTTAGCGCGGGGTTTCGATTTTAACTGTTAAATGTAGCCGAAGCTTCAAGTTTTTTTTCCATTATTAAATCGGTCTGTGCATCTTTTCCGAGCATAAAAATATGGTTGCCGACTTTTTGAAAACCGAGCTTTTCGTAAAATTTCTGCGCCCTGTAATTATATTCCCAGACGCCGAGCCATATTGTTTGGAAATTTTGTCGTTTCGATTCTTCAAAACACGTCTCCATTATTTTTGCGGCTACTCCTCTACCGTGAAATCCGTGCGCGACATAAAGTCTCTGCAGTTCAATTGGATTTTCATCCGAAATGCAATCTTCTTTTGAATGTTTTTGCAGTTTTGCGTAACCGATCATTTCTCCATCCGTTTCAGCGATAAAAAATATTGAGTTTTCATCGGCAAGTTCGCTTCGCGTTTGTTCAAAACTAAAAGCTTCGGAAATGTACTCGTCCATATCCTCCGGCTGGTTCAGAGGATTATCAGCAAAAGTATCATTAAAAATTTTTATCGCCAGAGGCGTCAGTTTTTCGGCATCTTGAACTGTTCCGTATCGAATTTTCAGTTCCATTTCGTTTACTTTCATAAAATTTATAAGTAATTTAAACTTAGGCTTACAGGCATTTTCCAACATCGGCAATCATATTGTTTTCTAGTTTTGAAACGTATATATTGAATTCGCAACTTTATAAAACTTATGTATAATTCGGATAATTAGTTTTTAATCAAAAGACGGGTGCAACTAAATTTTTGCGCGCGCGCATCTATTTTTCGGGCTAATGCACTTTTTGCTTTGTAGGTTCTTCACTTTTAAATCGAGTTTTTGTGTCGAACTTTTTTAATAGTAAATAATTACAGAAAAATGGGGAATTCCGTGGAGGGAATATGATGTTCAAATTTAATTTTTTTCGTTTTCTGTTTATCTTATCTTTATTTTTCTCTCTAACTTTTGCAGCTTTTGCCGACACAATTCGCCTTAAAGACGGAAGCATCATCAAAGGCAAAATTGTTAATTTCAACAGCGGAAGATTTACAGTCGTCGTCGGTGATGACAATAAACAACGTCAAATGAATTTTATGGCTGACGAAATTGAATCAATCGTTTTTGATTCCGGTTCGGGTCCGGCGCAGACGGTAAATACATCAAATCAAACTTCGTCTATGCCAACAAATAATAACAGTAACACAACAGTTATTTCTGTTGGGCAAACTCCAAAATCTACAGACACACAAAGTAATCAAAATACAAATAACCCTGTAACTTCACCAAGCCCAGTGACAAGTACAACAAACAGCACAGCTGCAAAACCGAAACCGATCCAGTTGAACGTCAAAGTTTTGGCGGATAATACCTCAAATGGCTGGACAAATTCGGGTTGGGTCGTGCGAAAGGGACAAAAAATCAGAATTACGGGAAGCGGTCAGATTTCTTTAGGCAACGGACGCACCTCAACCCCAGGCGGAATCTCGACTCTTGCTGATAATGACAAACTCAGAAAAGACTCCCCGACCGGCGGACTAATCGCCGTTATCGGCGACGATAATAACGACTTTATATTTGTCGGTCAATCGCACGAATTCGTTGCCACGCGCGACGGAGCATTGTTTTTAGGTATCAACGAAGGAAACTTAAACGATAATTCCGGAACTTTTGAAACAAAAATTGAAATTGAAATAGACCCAAATTAAAAATTCAAAAAATTTTCGAACAGCAGGCAATGGTTTTTGTAACAAAACCATTGCCTGCTGTTCTTTTATCACTTGTAAAGGATTGACAAAGTACTTTCCTTGATTTCTTCCAACTAAAAGAACACAATCGGTATCTAAACTGTAAAAATTTTCAGGAAGGCAAAATTTATGCAAATCGGCATCTCCAATCGTTTTTCGAGCATATTTATTTTTCTAATCGTAATCTTCTTAGCGTTTAATTCCGCCATATTCGCGCAGTCTCGCCCGCAGAAACCCGATGTGCCAAAAGGCACGCAGAAAAAAAACCAACGACCTCTTCCAAAAACCGAAGAGGAAGTCAGACAAGAGGAAGAACGGAAAAAACTCGAAGAAGAGCGCAAGCGACTTGAAGAAGAAGTAAAGAATGCGGTTGTCGATGACGAAGTTATAAAAATCAAGACTAATCTGGTAAATGTTGATGCAGTGGTCTACAACAAAAAAACCGGACAAATTATTACCGGTTTGAAAAAAGAAAATTTTGCCGTTTTTGAAAATGGCATCAAACAAGAAATTACAAATTTTGCCACGCCCGAAGCTCCGATTACCGTCAGCTTAGTTGTTGAATATAGCAAATGGTCGGAAATTTTCGGAGCTTACGCGAGTCGCGGTCAGGAAGCCGGAAAGCTCGAAGTCGTTCGTCCGGTAGCGTATTTTTTGTCGAAATTTATCAAGCCGCCCGGTGATTACGCTTCAGTTATCGCTTTTGATATGAGACCGACACCAATTACTGATTTTACAAATGACCCGAACCGTCTGCGCCAAACCGTTGACTTACTGCTTCGAAACAATCCGGCTTTTCGTGAAAATAATTTATTCGATGCCGTCAAATTCGCGCTCATTGGCGGCAGAGGCGATACTGTCGTGCTGGAGAATTCAAAAGCGCGAACCGCCCAATATGGCGGAATGATTGAAGTGCAGGCAAAACGGAGGGCAATTATTCTGGTGGCTTCCGGCATTGATACATTTAGTCGAACAAATTATGACCAGGTTCGGAAAATTATTCAAAATGCGGGTATTCCAATTTATATTCTCAGCACGGGAAATCTTTTCTATAAGATGTACGAAAGCCAACTGGACGCAACCGATAGTATTAGCGGGATGCCCGGAAGATTGACGTTTTTGCAGGCTCAAAACGCGATGAACACGTTTGCTAAAGAATCCGGCGGAGCACATTTCCCAATTACATTTGAAGGTGAAATTCCTTCGGCTCTCAACAGCATCAACGGTTTATTGCGAAATCAATACAGCATTGCCTATGACGCGACGGAAAAACGCGAACCCGGCAAGAAATATAAATTGGAAGTGCGGGTGGACGTCAACGGCGACGGGCAATATGAAGAAAAACAATATACCGTTCAGCATCGACCTTTTTTCACCACGCCAAAAGCACCGAAACAATAAACTAGAAATATAAGAATTTTTACAGGCGGAGTCATTTCCGTCTTTTTTAATTTTTAGACACCAAAAATTTTCAGCTTAAACTCATCATTTGAAGTGTAAAGTTCCGTGCGCTGACCGGAAAATAAACTTGTCTGCCGCAGAAGCATCGGCAAACCGCCTTTCGGCACGTTTGTTCCATATTCCCGTTTGGTAAAAATAGAAGCGATTTGCGGATTAAGGCGCTGCGTAATCCCGTAGCGAATCGCTTTTGAAGCCGGTGGAACAAATCCATTTGTGCGGCGCGGATTAATAATTTCAATACAATTATCAAAAATCAAAATGCGCGTCGGAACGTCCTTAACTGCTAAGTCTCGGTGAATCAAAGTATTAACAATCGCCTCACGGATAGCAAACAAATGATAATTTCGGCGCGCCTCAACGGGCGCATTTTTATCCGTATTTAATTTTTTAGGTTTTTCTCTCAGCAAATCAGTATAGCGTTTGATAAAATTTATCGAAGATTCGTAAAGCGACAAAAGATTTCCGTTTAGTTCAATGTTCTCAACCACTTGAGCATTGCCATTAGCGCCCGAAAAGCGAGTCGCCGTGACTGCTGAGCGCGGAACGAATTCGGCAACTCTTTCGTTTTTTCCGAACAGCAGAACGGCGGCAACCGTCGGCATAAATTCGTCCGCATTACCGATTGCCAGAAGCAAATCCTTTTTTAAAAAGTCACCCGTTTGGTAAATATTTCTGCCTCGCGCAGTATCCTCAAAAGCATTGGCGAAACTCCACAGAAGCGCGTCGTCGAAATCATTTTCAGACGCGTCTTGAACGGGAATGTTTTCATAAACAAGCGGACGAATTTCGTCCAGCCAGTTTGATAATTCTTCGCGCGCGACTTCGCGTTTTTCCGCACCGATCCGCAAATAAAATCTGCCGTCTTTAGTGCGGTACGGTCGCCGTCTGCCTTCGACATCTAAAACAACTATCCTTCTGCCGTTATCAAACGCGATGCAGTCGAGGAGCGGTAGGAGAGGCGGGAAAATATCTTCGCGGCAGATGCGCGCGAGTTCCTGTTGCACTTCTTCGGCATTGCTCACGCCTTCAATACGCAGTTGGTCGCTGACGCCGAAAATCATCGTTCCGCCCGCCGTATTAGCAAGCGCGACAATCCCCTTGGCGAGTTTCTCCGAATTTGAAAGTTTTACTTTTAATTCGAGGTATGTGTCTTCCCCGCCGCGAATAAGACGGAGAAGTTCTGACCGCGTGGTTTGCGGAGCAGGTTGGTTCAAGATATATTCTTGAAAAGAACGATCGCCTGAGGTATCAAGACGTTGATTATAACGAATTTTTTTTCGCGGCATCAAAAGGGCTTGTTATTTATGTCAGGACGGCACATTCGCCAAGCCGCCCGAATGTTTTTTATAGAAAAAACATTTCTGGAATTAAAACTTTCAACGCCTTTTATTGAAACATTTATAAATTAAAAAGTAAAAGTCTGGATAAAAAGCCAAATTTTATTTGCGCTTTATAAAAATTTTACGCAAACTTAAAAAGTTTTTTTTTATTTCACACCTAAATAATATACAAAGTGGAAAATGAATCCATTACAGCTTATGTCGGTCTCGGCTCGAACTTAGGCGATAGAGCGGGCAACTTACTTCTTGCTGTGCGCGGGCTTATGGAGGCGAGCTTTTTCGTCCACAAATTATCTGCCATTTACGAAACTGAACCGAACGGTGTCACCGGACACGAAAAGTATTTGAATTTGGTAGCTGAAATTCACGTTACAAGTGTTTCACCTTCACAAATGATGGCGCGAATGATGCGAATCGAATATCTGCTCGGACGCCGTGATAAAAATTTGAAAAAACCCCGCATCATTGATATGGATTTGCTGCTTTACGGCAATTTTCAGTGTTACACGGAATTTTTAACCTTGCCGCACCCGAGAATGCACGAACGCAAGTTTGTTTTAGTTCCTCTGGCAGAACTTGCGCCGCATTTGTTTCATCCGGTTCAAAATAAAACCATTCAAGACCTTCTGGAAATTGCCGGAGATGATTTGGAAGTAAAGCGCTGGAACCCGAATTAATAGTAAATGGTGAGTGGTCAATTTTGAAGGAATGTATAAATTCACCACTTACCGTTTGCCGTTTACCACTTTCTCCGTTTTCCATTTTTCATTTTCCGTTTTACACTGATTTTATGGCATACCTACAGCCCGACAAACCCGAAAAGGTTTATGTTCCCGCCCTTCGAGCAGCGAAAGAGCGCAATGAAAAATTAGTCTGCCTGACCGCTTACGATTATCCGACGGCGCGGATTGTTGACGAAGCCGGCGTTGAAATAATTCTCGTCGGGGACAGTATGGGCAATGTTATACACGGCTACGGCAACACGATTCCCGTCACGCTGGACGAAATTCTTTCAGCCGTGAAAGCCGTCAAACGCGGTTCGAATCGTGCTTTAATCGTTGCCGATATGCCTTACGGAAGCTATCACACAGGCGAAAATACAGCCGTCAGAAATGCCTTGACCTTGATGAAAGACGGCGGCGCTGAAGCCGTCAAGCTCGAAGGCGGACGCAACCGCGTGGAGCTTGTCAAGCGTCTGGTTGACGAAGAAATTCCCGTGATGGCGCACATCGGGCTCACTCCGCAATCAGTTCACAAACTCGGCGGTTATAGTGTTCAAGGTAAAACCGCCGATGCTGCAGCACGCCTTATTGAAGACGCGAAAATGCTCGAAGAGGCAGGCGCGTTTGCCGTCGTTCTGGAACTTGTGCCGCGCGAAATTGCCGAAATTATTACCAAAAACTTAAAGATTTCAACGGTTGGTATCGGTGCGGGAGCAAGTTGCGATATTCAGGTCTTGGTTTTGCACGATTTAATCGGAATGTCTTTCGGCAGACTGCCGCGCTTTGTGCGCCAATACGCAAACCTCCGCGAAGTAATGACCGAAGCCGTAACGAACTGGATGGAAGACGTAAAAAGCGGAAATTATCCTGAAAAAAGCGAGTCGTACGGTTTGCCGAAAGACGTCAATATCGAAGAGGCAAAATCAACCGCTTCTTAACCCGTATGGAAATTATTAACCGTCGGCAACGGATGGCTTCACTGAGCCGTAAACTACGGCGCGAAAATAAAACCGTTGGTTTTGTGCCGACGATGGGCGCGCTGCACGAAGGTCATCTGAGTCTGGTCAAAGAAGCAAAGCAGATGTGCGATGTCGTGATTGTTTCGATTTTTGTCAATCCGGCACAATTTAACGAAGGTGACGATTTCAATAATTACCCGCGTGATTTGACCGCTGACGCAGCGCTTTTAACCGAATATCAGGTTGATTATATTTTTGCACCCGACACGCAGGAAATTTACGGCGAAAACTTTGCGACTTATGTTTTTGTCGAAAATTTAACCGAAACTCTGGAAGGCGCATCGCGTCCCGGACATTTTCGCGGCGTGGCGACCGTCGTCGCAATTCTTTTTAACACGATTCGTCCTGATTACGCTTTTTTCGGACAAAAAGATGCCCAGCAAATCGCCGTTATCAAACGCCTGACGCAGGATTTGGGTTTTGATACGGAAATCGTCGTCGGGCAAATCGTCCGCGAAGAATCGGGTTTAGCGATGTCTTCCCGAAATGTCCGGCTTAGTCAAGCAGAAAGAGTTGCCGCTGCGAGTATATTTCAAGGGCTGCGCGCCGCCAAGATTGCCGCTCGTGAAGGCGAACGCAGCGCCGCAAAATTAGTTGAAGCAGTGCGTCGAAGGATTGAAATAGAACCGCTTGCGCAAATTGATTACGTTGCTGTGGTCGACAGCGAAACGCTGATGCCGATTGATAAGATTGGAGACAATCCGATTTTGGTGGCGGTGGCAGTTTGGTTTGGCAAAACCCGTTTGATAGATAATACAATTCTTAACCGCAGACAGTAAAAAAGCATAAAACCGGCATCTAAACCTGCGTATTGTCAAAGTTTGACAATCAACAAAAATATGAAAAACGTTAAATTATTATTAACTGTTTTGAGTCTTGTTTTGGCGCTGTCATTCGCGGCATCCGCCCAGAGCGGAATATTGACCTCGATTGATGGTCAAAAAATTGATGTACAGGGTCAAAAGGATAAAGTTGTCGTTTTGGCAATCGGCGCAAGTTGGCTGCCGCTTTCAAACCAGCAGGCTATTTTTATCAATAAACTGGCGAAAAAGTATGCTAACAGCGATGTCGTAATATATTTCGTCGCGACCGATTCGACATCTGCAAAATCGAAAAATTACGCGAGCGACGATGAAGTTCGCAAATTTGCGAGCGGCAACAAAATGAACGTTACTATTCTCCGCGATTCGGATGGATTGGCAACGCTCAAAAAATATAATATTGACCAATTGCCTTCTTTTGTGATTTTAGATAAAAACGGAAAGCTGGCGACAGAACCTTACAGCGGTATTGACCCGAAAAGCGATATTACGATTTCTATCTCGCAGGCAATTGATAAAATTATGTAAAAATTTCCACAAACTAAAGTGTTTAAACAGGATGATAATTTTTTTCATCCTGTTTTTCTTTTAAAAAGTATTGAGCATTTTATAAACCAGGTTTATTGGCAACCCCACTACATTCCAGTAATCACCTTCAATTTGTTCGATAAACAATGCGGCTTGTGCCTGCACGGCATAAGCGCCGGCTTTATCGAGCGGCTCGCCTTTTTCGATTAAAAATTTTGATTCCGAATCATTAATTTTGGCAAATTTGACACGTGTCCTTTGCAGATCAACTTTCACTTTATATCTGCCGTCTAAAACCTTGACTAAAGCAACGCCGGTTAAAACTTCGTGCCACCTGCCAGAAAGCGCTTGCAGCATACTTTCAGCTTCGGCAAAATCGTTGGGCTTACCAATGATTTTATCGCCGACGACAACGATTGTATCCGCTCCTAAAACAAGCTCGTCCGAATATTTTTCGGCAACTGTTTCAGCTTTGTTTTTTGCCAATCTTTGAACGTAATCTTCAGGTTTTTCGCTGACCAATGCCGTTTCGTCAATGTCTGCCGTGTGTTTTTCAAATTCCCAGCCGACGGCGGTTAAAATTTCGGCGCGGCGCGGACTTCCCGAAGCCAAAATTAATTTTGGAAGCTTTAACATTGAATATTTAACATTTAACATTTAACATTTATAAGTTCTTGGAAATAAATGATAACCGATAAATTTTGAATGTAAAATGGAAGACCTTTTTCGCTCGCTGCCAAAACTTTTAAAAGAATTTGAAGACACGGATGAAGTCCGCGAGGCGGTAGCGTTTGCGGCTTGGCGAAAAATCGCGGGCGAAGCTTTAGGCGAACATACTGTTCCATTTCGGCTTTTCAATAAACATTTAATTGTGTCGGTGGCTGATAAAACCTGGAAAAGACATCTCGAAACGCTGAGCGGACAGATGATTTTCAAAATAAATTCCGTGCTCGGACAAGCCGTCGTAACATTTATCGAGTTTCGCATTGACGAAGAAGCGATTCGTCAGGAACGCGCTGGATTTTCAAATTCAACACTTTCCGATTCTGAACTAGAAGAAGTGGCTTTGGAAGAAGTAACACCGAAACTTCGCCACTCGGCTGACTCGATTAAAGACGATAATCTGCGTTATCAATTTTTGCTCGCGGCGGGTAGTTGTTTGGCACGGAAAAAGAAAATGGTGAATAAAGAATAGACAAAAGCCGGATTTATAGATTCTATTTACCATTTAATATTCACGGTTTACAAATTTATGGATATAAGAAATATAGCCAAACTTGCACATTTAGAAATTACCGATGAAGAAGTTGCGCTTTATACGCCGCAGATGGCGGAGATTGTGGCATACGTCGAGCAGTTAAACGAACTTGATACGCAAAGAATTGAACCGGCAATCGGCGGTTTGACTAAAGAAGGCGCGGTAACACGGACGATTCGTGAAGATGTTCCACATCAATCGCTTGGGCAAAAAAGCGCGCTCGACCAGGCGCCTTCGGCAGTTGCGGGACATTTTCAAGTGCCGAAAGTTTTATGAAATCAGTTGCCAGTTGTCAGTTGTTTGTTCTCAATCGGCTAAAAATTTTTGACTTCTGTTTTCTATTTTGCGTCTTCTGTCTTCTGTCGTGCAGTGTTCCAAATCTGGAAAATCCTGTTTGTAATGATTCTCGGCAAGCGGTCAAAGAATTTTATTCCTTGCACTTCGGCAGCGATATGAAGCCGTCTGACGAAAATCTTGAACTGCGTGAAAAATTTTTGACCGATGAATTAAAGCAGGAACTGCTCAATCAACGAGACGGAGCAAAAGATTATTTTACGGCGACTGACGATTATCCAAAGGCGTTTCGTGTCGGCAGCTGCGCGGTTGAAAATGAAAACAAAACCGTTTTTCAGGTCGTACTTTTTTGGCGAGATGACACGCGCAGCCAGCAGCGAGAAATCAAAGTTGAAACAATTAAACAAAACGATAAATGGTTGATTAATAAAATTTTTGACGATCCAAAATAAAAACATCTTTTAGCCACAAAAGAACACAGAGGCTTTTGAGAAAAATCATAAAATTTTCATCAACCTCTATGTTCTTTTGTGGCTAAAATACCTACTAAAATGAGTGGAATCAAATCAAACATCGAAAAAACTTTAGACAATGCCGAAAGACTGAACACGACGCTTAATTCGTTTCTTGCAATTGAGCGCGAATACGCAATAAATCGTGCCGCAGAGCTTGAGAAATCTCCCGCCCGAAATCAAACGCTGCAAGGTGTGGCAATTGCCGTTAAAGACAATATCTGCACCAGCTTTTCGCAAACTTCGTGCGGCTCGCATATTCTCGGCAAATACCGACCGCAGTACAACGCGACAGCTGTTGAAAAATTGTTGAACGCGGGCGCGATTATTATCGGTAAAACGAATTTGGATGAGTTCGCGATGGGTTCGTCGAACGAAAATTCCGCGTTCGGAGCGGTCAAAAATCCCTGGAACGTCGAGCGCGTGCCGGGCGGAAGTTCCGGTGGTTCAGCCGTTGCCGTGGCGTCCGGCGTAGTTCGCGCCGCTCTCGGTTCGGAAACCGGCGGTTCGGTGCGCCAGCCCGCTTCGTTTTGCGGTATTGTCGGACTAAAACCGACTTACGGTAGAATTTCGCGCTACGGTCTGGTGGCTTTCGCTTCTTCGTTAGACCAAATCGGTATTTTCGGACAAACTTCCAAAGATGTCGCCCAGGTTCTGGGCGTTATCAGCGGACGCGATGAACACGATGCAACGAGCGCAGATGTTTCTGTTCCGGATTATACTACCGCATTAGAAAAAGATATAAAAAACAGGAAAATCGGCGTGCCGCGCGAGCTCTTCGGCGAAGGTCTCGATACGGAAATCAGAGAATCAGTCGAATATGCAATTGAAAACTACCGAAAATTAGGTGCGGAAATAGTCGACATAGAACTGCCGCACTCGAAATATTCCATCGCGGTTTATTACATTCTCGCTCCCGCCGAGGCTTCTTCAAATCTGGCGCGGTTCGACGGCGTTCGCTATGGTCTTCGCGCGGAAAATTCTCCCGCTTTGCGCGACATGTATAGTAAAACCCGTGAAGAAGGTTTCGGCGCGGAAGTTAAACGCCGCATAATGCTCGGCACATATGTTTTGTCGAGCGGCTATTACGACGCTTATTACGCCAAAGCGCAAAAAGTTCGCACATTACTCAAACAGGATTTTTTAAATGCCTTTGAAAAATGCGATATGATTTTAACGCCGACCGCTCCGACCACCGCTTTTAAAATCGGCGAAAAGTCTGACGACCCGCTGGCAATGTATCTGTCTGATATTTTTACGGTTTCGGCAAATCTGGCGGGCATTCCGGGAATTTCAGTTCCGTGCGGTTTATCTTCCACCGGCTTGCCGATTGGTTTGCAGTTATTGGGTAAATATTGGACGGAAGAAGTTTTACTAAATTTTGCACACGTTTATCAAGCTGAGTTTCCGCTTGGTGCAAAGCCGTCAGTCAGCATTTCGAATTAGAAGTTTGCTTTAAGAATGCTAATTTTGGTTGTTAGAAGCAGAATTTATGCAGCAAACCTTCTAAACAATGTGCGGTAGCTCACAAATGATTGTGTTTTACTTCATCTCTGGCGGAGTTTCGCTTTGAAATTCTACCCAACTATTGTATGCCGGATGAAAAAAACCAAGTTGCGCGGCATGCAGGCACAGGCGCGAAAATTCGCGTCCGTTGTAAGCCGGATCGCCGATTATTGGATGCCCCAGATATGCGCAGTGAATACGCAACTGGTTTGTTCTCCCAGTAACCGGTTCAAGCTCCAGAAGCGTTTTGTCGGAGAATTTCTCCAATACTTTGTAGTGAGTTATCGCGGATTTGCCGTCTGTCGTCACGTTCCACTGCGTTGTTTGCTCAACACGACCGATTGGAGCGTCAATTGTTCCTGAATCATTTTTTAAAACTCCTTCAACTACCGCTAAATATTTCTTCTTAACTAATCTTCGCTCAAAATGGTTTGAAAGAAGTTTATGAGCGCGCGTTGTTTTTGCCGCGACTACTAAACCCGAAGTCAGGCGGTCAAGCCGGTGAACCAAGCCCGGACGAATCAATTTGTTACTGTTGTTTAGATTGACGTTTTCCTGATTTAGATAATAGGCAAGCGCATTCAAAAGTGTTCCGGTTTTTTGGGAAGATGTCGGGTGAACGAGCAATCCGGCAGGTTTATTAACCACAATTATTTCTTCGTCTTCAAAAACAATTTGAAGCGGAATGCACTCCGGTTTCATTGCGGTTTCCGCCGAAACGTCAACTTCAAGTTCAACCAAGTCGTCTTTTTGTAAATGATATCCGCCGCCTTTTATCGTTCCGTTGACTGTGCAAACTTCTCTCTTTAACAAATTGCGTAAATAAATTTTACTGACGACGGTTATTTCGTCGCACAAAAAATTATCGAGCCGGTTTTTACGCACTGTTTCTTCAATCTTAAATTGAAATCTGGTTGGCACAATCGATCGATCACGAATTTCAAAGTAGGAAATTAAATATCATTCATATTCGTAATTTCGTACTTTGAAATTTACCCAAGTTTTTCATTGACGAAAGTAAAAATCCCGGTCGCGACACTGACAACGATAAAAGTTGCGACAGCGCGCCAAACCGCATCTGACTCGGTAAATTGCCAAATCGCCAAAATGCATAAAACCGTGCAGGCGGCAAGTGAAAACGTAATTATTACAAAGGAAATAATGCGAACCAGATGCGGTTCGACAACGCCTTTTACTTCACGTTTCATTTTTGCGGGTGGTTGGTTAAATTCTTTGCTCATTGAATTACTATAATAAATTTAAAATCGCCCAAAGTGAAACAATGGAAATCAAAATCCATAAGATAACGCCTTGAATCAACGGTTTAACCCCAACTTTTTTGAGCGTTTCAAACGATAAACTTGTGCCGATTAAGAAAAGCGTAATGGTTAATCCTTTTTTGGCAAGCATTACGATTGAATCAAAAAGACTCGGCAGGATAAAAGTCGGCGCGTAAGTTCTAAAAATTGTCGCCAGAAGAAAGAAAAGTATAAAGTACGGAATAGCGACTTTTTTCGCTGATTGCGCGCGATAGAAATACGAAAAAAGTAGCGCAACAGGCGCAATCCAGAGAGCGCGGGCTAATTTAACGGTTGTCGCAATCGCTAATGCTTCCGCGCCGAAAGTTTGTGAGGCGCCGACCACGGAGCTTGTATCGTGGATGGCAATTGCCGCCCAGACGCCGAACTGATTCTGAGTCAATTCAAACAAATTCCCAATTAAGGGGAAAATTAACAGCGCAATCGAATTTAAGATAAAAATCGTTCCCAAAGAGACGGAAATTTCATCATTATCAGCGTCAATTACCGGAGCAACCGCAGCAATCGCGCTGCCGCCGCAAATCGCTGTTCCCGACGAAATGAGCGCAGACGTTTTTTCATTAACGTTTAATAACTTACCAACTAGATAACCTAAAACGAGCGTGCCGAAAATAGTCGCAATCGTGAACAAAATTCCGCTTTTTCCGGCTTCGACGACTTTTTCCAAGTTCATTCCGAAGCCGAGTAAAACAACCGAAATCTGTAGTAAAATTTTGGTGGCTCTGCTTGTTTCGTCATGAAACGGATTACCGACCACAAAAGCAAAAAGCAACCCTAAAACAAGCGCAATCGGTGGCGAAACAAAAGGCGTGAGACAAACGAAAATTAAAATTATAAAAAGGATTTTTTGCCAAAACATATAAAAAGTAAAAAGGTAAAAGGCAAAAGTAAAAAGGTTAGGCTGAGAAGCAATAGACAAAAAGTATAAGAAAAATTAAGTTCCTTACTTTTACCTTTTTACTTTTGCCTTTTTACTTATATCGCTTTTCCCTGTCTGGCGACGGCTTCCTGCGCTTTGGCAATCGCATCCGCGTCGCCGAGATAATAGCTTTTCGTCGGCTTCAAATCTTCGCCGAGTTCATAAGCTAGCGGAATGCCGGTCGGAATGTTGCGATGCACGATGTCTTCATCGGAAATTGTGTCGAGGTATTTAACCAGAGCCCGAAGCGAATTGCCGTGGGCGGCGATTATCAAGCGTTTTCCCGCTTTTATTTTTGGCGCAATCTCTGTTTCGTAAAAGGGAACGACGCGCTCGACGGTGTGTTTTAAGGCTTCGGCTTTCGGAAATTTTCCTGCTTCGATACCGGCATAACGCGCATCTTTGCCAAGCCAGCGTTCATCGGTTTCTTCCAGTAGAGTCGGCAAAATATCGTAACTTCTGCGCCAGATTAAAACCTTTTCTTCACCGTGCTGCGCGGCAGTTTCCGCTTTGTTCAAGCCTTGCAATCCGCCATAATGCCGCTCATTTAAAAGCCAGGATTTTGTTTCCGGAATCCACATCAAATCCATTTCATCAAGAATAATCCAAAGCGTTCGGATAGCGCGTTTGAGAACGGATGTGTAAGCTTCGTCAAATATAAAGCCTTCTGCTTTAAGGAGTTTTCCCGCCGCTTTTGCTTCTTCCCGCCCCTTTTCTGAAAGATCAACGTCCTTCCAACCTGTAAACCTATTTTCTTTATTCCACTCGCTTTCACCGTGCCTAATCAAAACCAATTTCATCATAAGTTCAATATTCCAAGTCTAAAATACAAAGTTGTCAGAGCAATTAAACCCGAAAACAGTAAAACACTCAAGCAAATGCTCGTTTCTCGTTGCTTTCTATTAAAAGCCTTTGGGCTTCTCCGACCAGGTAAAGTGAACCCGTCACGCAAATCAAATCTTCTGCGGAAGAAATTTTTTTGGCAGTTTCTAACGCTTTTTCAACGGTTTCGGTTTGATAAACATTATCTTTAACAAAACCCTGAGGCAGGAATTTCATCAAATCCGCTGTTTGCATCGAACGCGGATTGTCAGGCTTTGTAAAAATTAAATTTTTGGCTTTCGGAAAAAGTATTTCGGCAATCTCCGGTAAATCCTTATCGCGCATCACTCCAAAAACGAGTGTAATCGGCTGTGTGATAAATTCATCGAAGTAATTTTTTAGCGCCTTTGCACCCGCGATGTTGTGCGCTCCGTCAAACAAAATTCCGTGAGAAAATTCCAAACGCCCATTATGTTTTGCCGTTTCCAAACCGTTAATTACGTTATCCGGTGTAATCTTAAAACCAACATCACGCAATGTCTCCGCAATTTCAACGGCTAAAGACGCATTAACGAATTGGTGTCGTCCTGCCAAACTTAATCTCAGTCGTGAATAAACGTCAGTTTTGGTTGTTATCGTGACTTCTAAAGCATCTTTATCAACAAGCTGGTTAACTTCCACATCGCTTTGAATAAAAATTGGTTTAACGCCAACCTCCCGGCACTTTTCCTGGATGATTTGTACGGCGTGGCTAGGTTGCGGCGCAACGATAACTTTCGTATCTTCCCGAATTATTGCCGCTTTTTCTGACGCAATTTCCGCGAGCGTATTTCCCAAAATTTGCTGGTGGTCAAAATCAATCGGAGTAATCGCTACAATTTCAGCGTTTGCCGCCGTTGTCGCATCGAATCTTCCGCCCAAACCGGTTTCCAAAATCGCCAATTCGACTTTCGCCTCCGCAAATGCATTTAACGCAATCGCCGTCAGTTGTTCAAAATAAGTCGGAACGGTTTCGAGTTTATTTTCCGCCGCTATTTGTTCGGATAACTCTCTTATTTTCGTCGCGTGGCGTGCAAAATCTTTTTCGCCGATTTCCCTGCCACCGATTTTTATTCTCTCCGTGACTGATATCAAATGCGGTGAAGTCGTCAAACCCGTTTTGATTTTGGCGCAGACACAAATCGCTTCGAGAAAGGCGCACGTCGAGCCTTTGCCGTTCGTTCCGGCAATTTGTATTTTTACGTAATTTTTTTCGGGATTCCCAAGCGCGGCGAGCAGTTTTCCGATGTTTTCCAAACCAAGCTTCATCGCCGAAACTTCATTGCCGAGAGCGAGCAGATAAGCGATAGATTCATCGAAATTCATTGTTTCCTTACCGATTAAAGTTTGTCCGAATACTTTAGTTCCGCGTTCAACATAAATTTCAACAGCCGAATAATCGTGTTGCGCATCTCGCGACGGTCGACAATCATATCGACCATTCCGTGTTCAAGCAGAAACTCCGAACGCTGAAAGCCTTTCGGTAATTTTTGTCTAATCGTTTGTTCGATCACTCTCGGTCCCGCAAAACCGATTAAAGCCTTCGGTTCGGCAATGATTACATCGCCGAGCATCGCAAAACTCGCCGTTACGCCGCCGGTGGTCGGGTCGGTTAAGACCGAAATAAACGGCAGACGGGCTTTGTGAAATTGGGCAAGCGCGGCAGAAATTTTCGCCATCTGCATCAGCGAAAAAGTTCCTTCCTGCATTCGCGCGCCGCCGGAAGCCGCAAAAATAACGACCGCGCCGCGTTTTTCCATCGCTCTTTCGATGAGGCGCGTGATTTTTTCACCGACCGCCGAACCCATCGAGCCGCCGATAAAAGTCATATCCATCGCGCCCGCGTAAACGAGATGACCGCCGACCGTCCCCTGACCGGTAACAATTGCTTCGGGCAAACCCGATGCCGCTTTCGCCTGTTCGATACGCTCGATGTAAGGTTTGGTGTCAACAAAACCGAGCGGATCGCTGCTCGTTATTTCTTCGTCGAGTTTTTCGTATTTAGCTTCGTCAAATAAAATATCGAGTCTGGTGCGCGCGCCGAGCCGAAAATGATAATTGCAGTGCGTGCACACTTCGAGTGATTCTTCGAGTTCGCCTTTGTAAAGCGCGCTGTCGCATTCCAGACATTTGACAAAGATACCTTCGGTTTTAACCTTTTTCTCTTCGTCGACGACTTGCTCTTCTAATTTTGGATCTTTACGGCTAAACCAGGACATTCAATTTTGGATTTTGGATTTTGGATTTTCGATTTAACGAATTTAAGTTGTAATGAGGTTATCACACGCCAAATTCTGTCAAAAGCGTGGAGACCGTTTATTTATCATTTGATTAAGAGTCAATTCTGCTTTGTGCTAAAATTATGTAAGTCACTGAGCGACAAATTCTCTGAAGTACAAATAATTTATCATATGAAATATTTTTCAATTTTTGCGTTTCTCCTCATTTTGTTTTTCACATCCGACGCTTTTTCAGCGGTCAAAATTTGGGACGGCGGCGGAGTTGACGCAAACTGGGCAACTGCGGCGAACTGGGTTGGCGACGTTGCGCCAGCGGTGAACGATGATTTAATTTTCCCACGAGAAGCGGCGCGACAAACGAATAATAATAATCTTGGACTTTTGACTACTTTTCGCTCAGTCACAATTGATGGCGGCGCTTATACAATTGGCGGAAACGCCTTGCGGTTAACCAACGGTTTGACGGTGACTGAAGGTGCGCACACGATAAATACAATAGTAAATTTAGGCGCGGCGCAAACATTTATCTTTGGAGAAAGCTCGTTTACGACAATTGCCGTTCTAAGTCTTTTAACTTTCCCTCTGACAATTGAGGGCGGCGAGGGAGTTTTCATAATCGGTGTCATTTCCGGCTCCGGAAATATCATTAAGAACGGTTTAAACTTTGGGGTTATCGCTTCGGCAAGTAATTTTAGCGGTGCAATTAATATTAAAAACGGTCTTTTGATAATCGATGCGAACATTCCAGGGAGCGCGGTAACCGTCAATGGTGCGCCCGTTACTGAAACAGGCGGCAGCGCAGTCCTCGGAACGGGAACTATCGGCGCGACCAACGTTGTGTCCGGCGGAATCGGCGCGGGATCAATAACCGCCCCGACCGGAGTTCTCACCGTTCAGGGAAATTTAAGTGTCGGTTCAAACGGTACTGTCGTTATCAAAATTGAGAGCGGACCCGGCGGCATCGAGGCAGACAATATCAAAGTCAACGGAACGGTTACTTTATCGAATGCGACTTTATTTCCTTTATCAGAAAGTGACGAGAATCCGTCTGTCGGGCAGTCATTCGAAATTATCACAAATGACGGAACAGATCCGATTTCAGGAACATTCGTCAATCTTCCCGAAGGCGCGATCTTAAACGGCAGTTTCGGTTTATCGTTCCGCATCACTTATCGCGGCGGTGACGGCAATGATGTTGTACTGACCCTTATTAGTCAGGCGAAATTTGACTTTGACGGCGATGGTAAATCAGACGTTGCCGTTTTCCGCCCGTCAAACGGTACTTGGTATGAAATGTTAAGCGGCAGCGGAAATTTTGCCGGACAGCAATTTGGTGAAGCCACGGACAAAATCACTCCCGCAGATTTTGACGGCGATAACAAAACCGACGTTGCCGTTTTTCGCCCGTCGAATGGTACCTGGTACCAACTACGAAGCTCCGGTAATACTTTCTACGCAGTTCAATTTGGAGTAAACGGTGACATTCCCGTACCGAATGATTTCGACGGCGACAATCGCGCGGACGTGGCGGTTTTTCGCCCCTCAAACGGCACCTGGTATCAGATGAGAAGTTCAGGCAACGGGCAATTTGCTCAACAATTCGGACAAAATGGAGACCAGCCGCTGGTTGGTGATTTTGATGGCGACGGGCTTGGTGATTTGAGCATCTTCAGAAATGGTTTCTGGTATTTGTTTGAAAGTACAAGCAAAGCTTTTCGAGGCGTTCAATTCGGCAATCCGACCGATAAACCTGTTCCGGCGGATTTCGACGGCGACGGCAAAACCGACATCGCCGTCGTGCGCGCCGATAGTGTTGTCAACCAATCAAATTTTTACGTTTTGCGAAGTTCTGATGGGCGGTTTTCGGGGATGACTTGGGGGTTTGCGTCTGACGTACCGGCGGTTGCCGATTATGATGGAGACGGACGCGCAGACGTCGCGGTTTTCCGTCCATCAAACGGCGTTTGGTATTTGCTCAGAACAACTTTAGGATTTACTTCAGTTAGTTTCGGACAAAATGGCGATAAACCTATACCGAGCGCGTTTACGCCTTGAAAAATCACGAGTTACGAAGTCAGGCAAAAATTATCCGTAACTCGTGATTTTTATTTCAGAATTTCCAGCATTTCCGAATGAATCAAGCCGTTGCTCGCGCAAATCGGCGCGGTGTAGACGCTAAACGGCGAATTGTCATAATAGGAAATTCGCCCGCCGGCTTCTTCAATTAGCAAAACCCCTGCTGCCACATCCCACGGATGTAAGCCTTCTTCCCAAAATCCGTCAAAGCGTCCGCAGGCGACATACGCCATATCAATCGCTGCCGAACCGTCGCGCCGGACACCTCTCGAACACAAAAGAAAATCCGTCAGATGCTTGGCAAAATTATCTTTCTCTGCAAAGTTGTAAGGAAATCCAGTCACAATTAATGCTTCGGAGAGTTCAAAGGTTTCGGAAACGCTGACTTTTCTTCGATTCAAAGTGGCGCCTTGTCCTTTTTCAGCGGCGAAAAGTTCATCGCGCGTCGGGTCAAAAGTTACGCCCAAAACTATTTCGCCTTTGTGTTCAAGCGCAATTGTCACGCAGAAACACGGATAACCGTGCGCATAATTCGTCGTCCCGTCGAGCGGATCAATGATCCATTTCCAAACGTCTTCGCCATCGATTACGGCGCCGTTTGATTCACCTGATTCTTCAGCTAGAATCGAATGTTTCGGGTAATACGAACTAATCTTTTCAATAATCAACTTTTCCGAAGCAAAATCGGCTTCGGTAACAAGATTGACATTACCCTTTTTGGAGATTTCAATTTTTCGTCCGAACTTTTCGAGCAAAATTTGTCCGGCTTCACGCGCCGTTTCAATTGCAAAATTTAACATTCGTTATTTTTCAAGTTTTTACCGAAAGAAAATGTCAACGTAATCAAGAAGGTCATCACAGGGATTTTGCATATCCCGTAAACGCCAATACAGGCGATTTTTTGTAATGGCAAAAGTCATTTCGCCCTCGCGCGGGCACAGCTTGCCTTCATTGATGTGGCTGACTTTCGTCACAATTTTTCCGTTGAACTTAAATTCTTTCTCATCAATCTGCGTAACCACGCCGTCAATCGTTAAATAATCGTCGCGATCGCGCCCTTTCTGCTCGCCTTTTAAATATAAAACGCCTTTTTTATCCGTTACGGTTGCCGTTCCGAAATAATCCCAGCTTATCCACTGGAGAGAAAATCTATGTTTTCCGAGCAGCATTTTCTTTGCGCTCTGGTTGTTAATGATCGTTTTGTCTTGAGCAAAAACAGAAATGCTTTGAAAAGCTAAAATTAGCAAACCCGCGAAAATTAAATTTTTTAACATAATTTCTATTGACTATTTAAGGAATTTTTCGCTCAACTCAAAAAACTCCTGAATTTGCGATTCCCAATACTTCCAATCGTGTTTGCCGGGTAATTGCCGAAATTCGTGTCTGACTTTTTTTTCTAAAAGCAAACCGGCAAAATCGCGATTGCTGCTGATTAAAGAATCTTCCGTGCCGCAATCAAGGTAAAGGAACGGCAAGCGGCTGACTTTTTCAGAAGGTATTTCCTTTACTAATTTGAAAATATCGTTTTCCTGGCGAGTTTTGCTCTCTGCTGCGCCATAGACACTTGTAATTGAATCGGTCAAAGTCTTCCAGCCGTTTCCGAGAGATTTTTCCGTCCAAGAAGCCGCGCCGAGCGCGCCGCTAAATGAGCCAACGAGCGCGAAACTTTCGGGATTTTTCAGCCCGAATTTGATTGAGCCGTAACCGCCCATCGAAAGCCCCGCGACGGCGCGATGTTTTCTAACGGGAAGCGTGCGAAATTTCTTGTCAATTTCGGGAATCAGTTCCTGCGTGATGTATGTTTCATAGCGGTTATTCGGAACGCTTGCGCTGTCGGTGTACCAACCGTTATTGCCTTCGGGCATCACGACAATAAAATTATATGGCGCGAGGTATTCGGCGATTCTTGTTTTGTCGCCCCAATTATCAAAATGTCCGGTCAAACCGTGAAGCAGATAAATTACCGGATAAGAAGTTTTCTCGTTCGAGTTTTTATAGCTGACCGGTACAACCACGCGATACGGCATTTCGCGCGCCATCAATTTGCTGTTTAATTTATAATTTTCAACCGTTGCCGGAAGCACCACCTTTGCCTTGACTGCATTTTGTGCCTGAACGTAAAAAGGTAAAACAAACGCGCAAAAAGCATACAAAGCTATGGCAAATTTTATTTTAAGTATTTGAATTTTCATTTCCTTTTCTTTACTACCTGACAAATCTCGAAAACCAGCCGCTCTTGTCATCTTCTTTGACGGCAATTTGAGCGAGTTCGCCCGCGTCAAGCCAAGCTCCCGTACAATTGCCGCAGACATCAATCTTAATATTTTCATAACTTGTTTCAACCAGTTTGCCGTCGCATTTCGGACAATCCAAATTGCTTGCCGGAACACCGTCAGCGTTGAGTTTTGCCTTCATTTTTTGGATAAGTTCTTGCTCTTTGCGGCGAAAATATTCGTTTTCCAACGCTCGCCCGCGTTCATCTAATTCTATTGACATAAAAATTCGTCTCCTTAAAAATTTTATTTTTATGAAAATAGCAAACAAATGTGTTTCTTCCAAACGGTAAAATTTAGTTTAAAAAAAGCATTTCTCCGTGTTATGTGAAACTATTCGTTTTTCTAATACGTATTTTGCATCAAATAAAAACTCTTCCAAAAACAAATCTAATTGAGAGAAAATATATGAATTCAACATCAGTTCGTTTGAAAGTTTCGGCTTTCTGTTTAATCTTTATACTGTCTTTATCGCAGCTAGCTGCGGCGCGTCCGCTATTTAAGCTGCCGTTTCAACAGGACGGCGCGAAAATTAAAAAACTTCCGCCGGTTAATTATGTTCGCAGTCGAAGTATCGACGTCAAAAATGTTTCGATTGATTTGCGTTTTGATTGGGGCAAAGAACAGGCTTTTGGAACAACAACTGTGACGCTTGCGCCCTTTAAAGATTTGGATAAATTTTATTTGGACGCGGCGGCAATGAACATCAATTCAGTGACGCTGGCAAGCGGCGCGGCTTTAAAGTTTAATTATGAAGCGAAAAAAGAAAATGATAATCTCGAAATCATTCTCGACCGCACATACAAGCGCGGCGAAGATATTCACGTAAAGGTTGATTACCGCACAAGTTACGTCAACAAAGCCGACGCGGAAACCGCTATCGGAAGCTTCGGGCGCGGACTCCGGTTTATCAAGCCGACGGCGGACAATCCAAATAAACCGCGCCAGATTTGGTCGCAGGGCGAGACGGAATTTAATCGATACTGGTTTCCGTCTTACGATTCGCCCAATGATTTTAGAACGAGCGAACTGCGCGCCACGGTTGAAAAACCGTTCACGGTTGTTTCCAACGGAAAACTTCTGGAAGTAAAAGAAAACGCTGACA
>MWVV01000103.1_pt1 | contig 29966 bp, 36 predicted proteins | sample 1047281 | NCBI WGS metagenome assembly MWVV01 (sample SAMN06349986, study PRJNA376086) | soil metagenome | isolation source: PT-2 sample Antarctic (ecotone) soil | place: Antarctica | collected 2015-01-13 | reverse complement strand
CAAGTAAGTTGCTCAAACCTGTCGCCGTTGTCAATCCAAATGATGCGATCAAATAATCCGAGTAGATTTCTGCTATTTCGTCCATGCAAAAATTTTACTCCTTTTTCAATCATCTGCGTAAGGTGAGATAATACATTTTTCTATTCGTCTTCAAGAAAAAATCAGTTTCGTTATTAACACAAATTTTATTATGAAACATATTGACCAAACGGTTAATAAATAGCAATTTATAGTTTCCGCTTTTTCAGAAAAATAAACAAATAATTTGTTTAAATCGCCTAATAGACAGTTTTCAATCAGCTAAAAAACGAATAACGAAAAAATTCAATTATCAGTAAAATCAGACAAACCGCTTATGAATTGTGGGAAACCTCACCCGGCAAATGGGAAATTTCACCCTTTTTACGGCACATATATCCTATTTCGTTTGTGAACCATTTAGCCAATTACCTAATAATTTTCATAATTGTCTAAATTCTGCAACAACGGTATGGTTTTTGCAAAGAAAATTCCGCGCTACAGGTTTTTGGTAACAGTTTACTGATTATTCAAACTTCCAAAAGATTAGTCACTTTTCAAGATTATTATTTAGGTATTTATTGAAAATAAAAGTTTCTTACCAATTTGTATAGTTGGGATGTTTTACGGCAAAAGATAATTTCTTACCGTTTTATTAAATGAATTTTTTTCTCAGAATTAACCGATAATTTATAAATTTTCATTTTAATAAATAAAAATTTGTCGTCATAGACGAGGAATAGGAATGGACACATTTATCAACAATGTTTCACATCGAAAAACTGAGGTTATTGTTTTGGCAACTTATGCTCTGGTTCGCAGTTCTTTGCAGTTGTTACTGGAAAGCGATAGAGAATTAAGAGTTCTTGATGTTGCCGGCACGGCTTCGGAATTAATCGAAAAAGTTTCACACAATAAACCTGACGTCGTTCTGATTTGTTTAATGGAGAATGAGGGCAAAAATATTGATTTAATTACTGATATGCTTAAAGTTGCGCCTAAAACCAAGGCTGTCATACTGTCTAGTCCGAACAGTTTATTAAACCAACCGACGGCGTTAGAACTAGGTGTTACCGGCATTGTCGGAACTAATCAAAGCACGCGAATCCTCATTCGGGCGATTAGACAGGTATCCGAAGGCGAAGTCTGGCTGAATCGTAAAGTAATTGCGGAGCTTTTGGGCAACAGTTTTAATTCAACAGGCAACGGCAAGCATAAAAATAAAGGACTTTCAAGAGGTGATGATTTAACCAAACGCGAACTCGAAGTAGTCAGGATGATTGGTTTGGGGCTAAATAATAAGGAAATATCAAAAAAGCTGTATATCGGCGAAGCTACCGTCCGTCATCACTTAAGTTCGATATACAGCAAGTTGAACATTGAAGACCGTCTGAATCTAGCCATTTATGCCTATCAACAAGGCATTGTTTCCTCGCAAGTCACCGTAATGTAATTTTCATAATTTATTTGGTAGCTGAATGGAAATAAACTGCTGCATATTTTTTGATCAATCGTCTATCCGAAGATTTGGCACAAAAGTTTATTTGAAATCAAAAAAATAATAAACTTTTGGATAGTAAAAACTATCTGTTTATACGATTTGTTTTTATTGGAAAAAGATAACTCTTGTTATATAGAATAAATCAACCGAACTTATAGGAAACCGTATTAAAACGGCTCGGCTTCGATTTTCAAAAGCTAAACAATTGATTTTAACTTGTTTTCGAAGGATTGCTCTTCGATTAGTAATTTAGGTCGTTGCTCGTTAATTTTGATTGAATGTCGTTGAAATAACAGTTTTTATAGTTCTATATCCTCATATTGTTCGGATACGAATTATTCTAAATTTTGAAAAAAAGAGTAAGTATCTATGGACACGCAAAAAAAAATCAAAGTCATGATTATCGGCGATTTTTTAATTTTTCGAAACGGCTTGAAATTACTGCTTGAAACGGAAAAAAATATTAAAGTCGTCGGCGAAGCTGCAGATTTATCGGAGGCTTCAGATTCAATCCCCAAAACCAGACCGGACGTTTTGCTGGTTGACTCAAGTGAAGCTGATAAAAGTACTTTTATTTCATTTCTCTCGTCGCAGCCGAGTTACACTTCAATCATTATTTTAACAAATTCATGTGAAATTGAAATGCACCGCAAATATTTAATGCTTGGTGTTAACGGTGTGGTTACAAAGGAACAAACAGCTAATGTACTATTTAAGGCAATTAATAAGGTTCACGACGGCGAAGTGTGGTTTGTCCGAAAACTGATGAACGAAACAATCAGACAATTAGTAACCGAAAGGAAATCAATGCCCGAAGAAATCTATTCATACAATTGTTCCGGTTTATCAACGCGAGAACGAGAAGTTTTAATACTTATCTGTCAGGGAATGAAGAATAAAATTATTGCCGATAAACTTTTTATCAGCGAAACGACTGTACGCCATCACTTAACTTCAATTTTTGAAAAACTAAATGTCACCAGCCGTCTGGAATTAGTGGTTCACGCCTTCAAAGAAAAGCTTGTTGAAGTTCCGTTGGAAAGTTTCGAGTTTTCAAATGATTTCAAATAATCTATTTTCCAATCGAAACTTTTCGTAATTTTTCAATCGTCTAAAACCTCTGCTAAAGGCAGGACTTAGAACTGAAAAATTCGGCTTTGGAAATGGCGTAAAAAACACATTCTAATCCGTAATGCGTTTCGGTTTTCTGATATTTCATTCCGCATTTTTCCATAATTCGCCATGAAGCCGAATTTTCGGGGCTTGCCACTGCAACTATCCTTTCCAAGTCAGCCGTTTCAAATCCGTATTTGAGCCACGCCGACGCGCATTCAAAACCGATGCCTTTGCCCCAAAATTCCTTTATCATTCCGTAGCCGACTTCCGTTTCGCCCGTGTCTTCGAGCGGCTGCAGTCCGCTCCAGCCAATCATTTCACCCGATTTCTTCCAAATCATCGCGCACATTCCGAAGCCGAATTTTTCGTAGCAATCAAAATAAAACTGCAACCGTTTTTCAATCGCTTCGGGATTTTGCAGATTTTTACCGCCCAGGTATTTGATAACTTCTTCATCTGAGCGCGTTTCAATAAGTTTCCCCAAATCTTCGGGCGTGAATTTTCGTAGAAGAAGTCTTTCAGTTTCGAGCATAAACAGTTATCAATAGTCGGTAGTCAATTATCGGAAGTTTTTCATGTTTCGCAGTCTCCAATTGTCTCTATCAATTGAATAATGAACAAGTTCAAACCCGTAAAATTCACCCGTGTAATCATAACGCATCCCGAGTTTTTCCATCACACGACGCGAAGCCGCGTTTTCAGGGCGTGCCACTGCGACAATTTTTTCATTCTCCAATTTTTCAAAAGCGTAATCCAAAAATTTAAGTGCGGCTTCCGTTGCAAAACCTTTACCCCAGAATTGTTTAGCGACGGCGTAACCGATTTCAAGTTCGTCAGTTTCCGGCAATCGCCAAATTCCACACCAGCCGATGAATTCTTGCGATAATTTTTCAAGCATCGCGCAAAAACCGATTTGTTCCTGTTCCCAACGGCTCGAAACGAGTTTTACCCAATTAGCGGATTCGTCCCGGTTTTGCGGTTCACGAATAAAACGCATTACATCAACGTCGCTCCGCATTGCAAAAATAGCATTAACGTCGCGCTCATCCATCGGACGCAGAATTAATCGATTGGTCTCAAGCATAAAAGACAATGAGCGAATTACGAATTTCAAATTACGATTTTCTTTTCGTATTTCGTAATTTGAAATTCGCTCATTGAGTTATATCAAATGGATTAGCAGCCCGTCGCGGAGCTTCGGCTCGAACCAAGTTGATTTCGGAGGCATAATCTCGTCCATATCCGAGACGGCGAGTAAATCTTCCATTGTCGTCGGGAACATCGAGAACGCTAATTTTGCTGTGCCTTCGTCCACAAATTTTTCGAGTTCGGCAATTCCGCGTGCGCCGCCGACAAAACCAATTCGCTTATTGGTTCTCGGGTCGTCAATTCCCAAAATCGGAGCGAGCAGATAGTTTTGCAAAATGCTCACGTCCAGGTTTTCGATAACGTTTAATTGTTGAACAGAATCAGCCACAAATTTCAATTTATACCACTTTCCATCCAGATATAGACAAAATTCGCCGTGATTGCACGGCGTTTTTTCGACGGCTTCGGTAACGATAAAATTTTCGCGCACTCGCTCGAAAAACTTGTCTTCCGTCAAACCGTTCAAATCTTTGACAACGCGATTGTAAGCTAAAATTCGCAAATCTTCTGACGGAAACATTCCCGCAACGACAAAATTATAATCTTCCGCGCCCGTGTGATTTGGATTCTGCTCGCGCAAAGTTTTTCTGGCAAGTTTCGCGCTTTCCATTCGGTGATGACCGTCGGCGATATAGAGTGCTGGAATTTCCGCGAATGCACGGATGAAATCTTCGGTCAGCGATACGCGCCAGACCGTCTGTTTTATGCCGTCCGAGCAGTGGAAATTGTAAATCGGTTTGCCTTGCGTCGCTTCAAAAATCAAACGTTTGCTTTCCGGTGTGCCGCGAAACGCGAGAAAAATCAAGCCGGTTTGCGCGTTCAAAGCAAGCATATGGTTGGTTCTGTCTTCGACTTTGTCGGGACGAGTTTTTTCGTGTTTTTTAATCGTTCCGAGTTCGTATTCGTCAAGCGAACAGCAAGCAACTACGCCTGTCTGCGCATGAGTTTCGGTTTCCAGACGATAAACATAAACGCATGGTTCAGCTTCGGTCGCAAAAATTTCGTCTTCAATAAACCGTTGCAGATTCTCCCGCGCCTTTGCAAAAACCGCTTCAAACGGCGGATTCGAGCCTTCGGGAAATTCGGCTTCCGAGCGCGTTACGCGCAGAAAACTGAGCGGATTCGCTTCGATAAAACGGCGGACTTCCGATTCGTAAATGACATCGTAAGGCACACAAGAAACTTGCTTTGCTAATTCAAAAGTCGGACGCAAAGCGCGAAAAGGTTTGATAATTGCCACTAAATTTTTCCTCTGAAATTTATCAGGTTTAGAGTCCACGCGCTTGGCGTGTAAATATAAAACTCATACAAACGTTTGAACTAAAGAACGCTTGATTTATTTGTTGACTTCGGATTTATTTGAGCCGTCGGGTTTTGTAAGATTCGAAGCGGGCATATTCATTTCTTCCCTCATTTTATTCATTAAGTCTTCCATAAATTTGTCGAGCGCAACTTTCCACACGCCGTCTTCTTTAACAAACGGTATTCTTTCCAGATTGCCCGTTGTATTATCTTTTACTTCAACCATCGCCGTGTCGCCCTCAATCGTTTCCTTCCCCAATTCAAGTTTGGATTTAAGTTCGGCGGAGGAAGCCAATTCAAATTGGTCTTTTATAACTTCATCTATGGAGATTTGTCTTTTCTGCGCGGCATCTTCATACATTTTCATCGTGCCTTTGGAAAAAGTCTGCTTGACAGCCGCTAAATCTTTGCGGTCTGAGGCTTCAATATAAGTTTTCAAAACGTCGGTCGGGCTGGCGGTTTGCGGCGCGTTTGCCGCGCCGCCGCAACCGATAAACCACAGCGCAACGAGCGCAATAATTATTGTTTGATAAATTTTCATAAACTCGATTTGTTTTTACCCGCAAAATGAAAACGAATCAAATAATCCGACACTCGATTTGATTTCACTTTTTACTTTTGCCTTTTTACTTCCTACGGCTGTCGTCCTTGATTGATGATGTCGTCGAGCCGTTTATCGCTTTGTTCAAAATCCTGCATCATTCGATTGGCGATGCCTTGTTTATCAATTTTCCACACGCCGTCTTCGCGGACAAACGGCACAGTATTCCACGAATCGAAAGAATCCTTCATTTCAATCGTCGCTTTATCGCCGTCAATTTTTTCGTTGCGAAACTCGACAGTTTTTTGATTTTCACTGAACAAAGTTTCTCTTTTAACAATTTCATCAAGCGATACGTTTTGCGATTTGGCTTCTCGTTCCGACATTTTTATTGAAGCATCAGAAAGCAGAATTTTCATTGTTGTCGTATCTTTTTTCTTAATTGCCTGTGTGTAAGCCTTGAGCGTTTCAAGCGGTGTGGACGGTTTGGCGCTGTCCACGCAGGCGAAAAGCAAACCGGTTGAAATTAAAATTATAAACTTAAAATAAAAACGCATTTTTGGATTAGCCTTTATAAAATCGTTATACTAAAAAGTTAAAGTATAACTAAAATGGCAAGGAGTTAAAAACGAATGGCGCGAAAAAAACTTTCCGAAGAAGAAATCGAAACGGCTTTAGCCGGCTTATCGGGCTGGACGACGGAAAATAAAAATCTAAAAAAACGCTTTGAATTTAATAACTTCGCCGAATCGCTCGATTTCGTCAACCGTGTCGGCACGATTGCCGAAGAACGCGACCATCATCCTGATGTTTGTTTCGGTTGGGGTTACGCAGAGTTTTCTATTACGACACACGACACTGGAGGTTTGACACATAATGATTTTGATTTGGCGAAGGAAATTGAAAGCATTTAAAACCACAGATGAACACAGATAGACACAGATAAAATTAAAACAGAATGAACAGGACTTATAGAATAAAATCTTTTTCTTATCTGTGTTCATCTGTGTTTATCTGCGGTTAATTTTTCTTTTCTTCTTTGCGGGAAGCCAATCGTTTCGCATATATTATTTGTTTATCCGTTTTACAAAATTTATTACAAGGAAAGTTAATCAAACACTATGTCAAATGTTCCTATAACGGTCGCCCACGGCGACGGCATCGGTCCTGAAATTATGGACGCGACTCTGCACATTCTAAAAGAAGCGGGCGCGCGGCTCGATATTAAAACGATTGAAATTGGCGAGAAAGTTTATCTGTCGGGAAATGCGGTGGGAATTGCGCCCGAAAGTTGGGAATCTTTGCGGAGAACGAAAGTTTTCCTGAAGGCTCCAATTACGACTCCGCAAGGCGGCGGTTACAGCAGTCTGAACGTCGCGGTTCGCAAAACGCTCGGACTTTACGCGAACATTCGCCCGTGCGTTTCCTACGCGCCTTATATCAAGACGAAACATCCGGTGATGGATGTCGTCATCGTCCGCGAAAACGAGGAAGACACTTACGCGGGCATTGAATACCGGCAGACCGACCAAGTTGAAGAATGTCTGAAACTCATCTCGCGTCCCGGCTCGGAAAAAATCGTCCGCTACGCTTTTGAATACGCGAAACGATTTAACCGCAAAAAAGTAACGTGCTTTATCAAAGACAACATTATGAAGCGCACCGACGGTTTGTTTCACAGAATCTTTGACACGATTGCGACCGAATACCCGGAAATCGAAGCCGACCACTGGATTGTGGACATCGGCGCGGCGAAAATGGCAGACACGCCCGAAAACTTTGACGTAATCGTGATGCCGAATCTTTACGGCGATGTTTTATCCGACGTTGCCGCGCAAATCGCCGGTTCGGTCGGCTTGGCAGGTTCGTCAAACATCGGCGAAAACGTCGCAATGTTTGAAGCGATTCACGGCTCCGCGCCGCGCCGCGCCGGACAAAATCTGGCGAATCCGTCGGGCTTATTTTTGGGCGCGATTCTGATGCTCGTCCATATCAATCAGCCGGATGTTGCGACGCGAGCGCACAACGCCTGGCTTCGCACGATTGAAGACGGCGTTCACACCTACGACATTTTCAAAGAAGGCGTGTCCAAAGAGAAAGTCGGCACAAAGGAATTTGCCGAAGCCGTCGTCGCCCGATTGGGGCAAAAACCGGAAACTCTGAAAGCCGTCACTTACAAAGCAAACGTCGCGGAAACCGACGCGAAACCGATTTTCTCGTCGCCCGAACCGCAGAAGAAAGAACTCGTCGGCGTGGACATCTTCCTTGATTGGTGGAAAGGTTCATTCTACGGCGTGGCAAACGAACTCGGCGCGCTCGTCGAAGCGGTGGGCGGCGACGGCTTGAAACTGCAAACCATCGCCAATCGCGGCGTAAAAGTTTATCCGAACGGAATGCCCGACACCTTCACCGTTGACCACTGGCGTTGCCGTTTCGTCGCCGACGCGGGCGAAGGAAACACGGTTGACAAAAACCAACTGATTTCGCTTCTACAACGCTTTAACGAAGCCGGATTAGACGTTGTGAAAACCGAAAATCTCTACAACTTCGACGGCGCAAAAGGTTATTCGGCGTAGGTTTGAATTATTAAGAATGAGGGATGAAGTTTCGGATTGTTCCCATTTTTAACTATATTAGATCTTCCTGGGAAAGTTATGAAATTATTCTATTTGTTTTCAATATTACTTATTTTTTGTGTTTCAGGCTATTCATTCAATGAGTCTGTCACTTCAAATCAAACTCGCGTTAAAACTAAAAAAATTACTACGGGAGCGGAGCTGCCTGATGAATATTTGCCTTATTTAAAGGGAAAAAGAGTAGGAATTTTGGCTAATCAGACAACAATTACCGGCGATAAGCATCTGGTAGATTTTTTGTTGTCGAAAGGCACCAATGTCGTCAAAGTATTTGGACCTGAACACGGTTTTCGGGGCAATGCGAGTGCCGGCGTAAAAGTAACTGACGAGAAAGATCCAGCTACTGGAATAAAAATAATTTCATTATACGGCTCAAAAAGAAAACCCACTCAAGAAGATCTTGCCGATGTTGACGTTGTGATTTATGACGTCCAAGACGTAGGAGTTAGATTTTATACCAACATAAACACGTTGCAAGATGTGATGGAATCGGTTGCGGAATTCAAAAAGGAATTAATCATTTTAGACAGACCCAACCCGAACGGCTATTTAATTGACGGACCTATTCTGGACATGAGTTTGAAATCAGGCATCGGACAGTTTCCCGTTCCGATCGCGCACGGAATGACGATTGCCGAATTTGCTCAAATGATAAACGGGGAAGGCTGGCTGGCTAATAAAGCAATTTGTCCGTTGAAAATAGTAAAGGTGCGCAATTACCGTCATGATATGGAATATGTTTTACCCATCAAACCTTCGCCGAATTTGAACACGCAACAAAGCGTGATACTTTATCCCTCGACCTGTTTATTTGAAGGAACTGTTCTCAATCACGGCAGAGGCACTTATTCGCCGTTTGCGGTCTTGGGCAGTCCTTTGTTAAAAGGTATCTACTCTTTTTCTTTTACGCCGATTAGTATTCCCGGGATGAGCGAAACGCCTCTGCACACGAATGAAGTTTGTTACGGCTTGGATTTAAGAAATTACGATACTAAAAGGTTGCGTAAATCAAAAAAACTCAATCTTAAATGGATGATGGAGCTTTATAATGCCTACCCTGACAAGAAAAATTTCTTTAATAAGAAACTAAGCAAAGAAATCAACGACATTGACAAACTAGCCGGAACGAGAGATTTTAAAGAACAAATCATCGCCGGAAAAACAGAAGAGGAAATCAGAAAAAGCTGGGAACCGGGACTAATAAACTACAAAAAGATGCGCCAGAAGTATTTGCTCTATAAATAATCGCTTCAACGGCGATTATAAAAGATCGTGAATTTGATTCGTCTAAACCTAACAACGCCGAGGTAAAAAGGGCTATGAAAACATTGACGATTAACATACCGGATACTGTGGAAGCAGACGAGCGGGAACTGGCTATGATTGTTGCGACACGGCTTTACGAACAGGGTAGACTTTCGCTCGGACAGGCGGCGGAAGTCGCGGGTTTGACCAAACGGACGTTTGCGGAATTGTTGGGCAGTTATAATGTTTCCATTTTTAATTTTCCCGCTTCAGATTTATCAAAAGACGTAGCCAATGCCTAAAGCTATTATTTCCGATACGAGTTGTTTCATCATTTTGACGAATATCGGCGAACTCGAACTGCTTCAAAAAGTCTACGGGCAAATCGTCACCACGCCTGAGATTGTCGCCGAATTCGGTGAAGACGCTTCCCGAATGGGTGGAAATCGCCGAAGTTAAAGATAAATACAGACAAACGATTTTGGAATTGCAGATTTATAAAGGCGAATCGAGCGCGATTGCCTTAGCTCTCGAAACACCCGACAGCGTTGTGATTTTAGACGACTATAAAGCCCGAAAAATCGCCGAACGGCTCGGCGTAACTTTCACAGGCACAATCGGCGTAATTATCAAAGCGAAACTAAGCGGAATAATTCCCTTCGTTAAACCAATTATCGAAAAAATAAAACAAACCGATTTTCGCTTATCTGCTGAAATTGAAAGCCAAGCCTTAAAAGAAGCTGACGAATAGCAAAATCAAAAAATGCAGATTTATCCAAAACCGAAAACCTCTACAACGAGCGACGGCGCGAAAGGTTATTCGGCGTAAGGCGCGAAGGTTGAATTAGGAATGACGAAGGATGAAGTTTCGGCTTCGTCCTTTTTATTTGGACAATAAATTGAACTAATATAAAAGCGAAATAATAAGGCGAGGATAAAATTTAGATTATGAAGGCAAATGAAACTAAAGTAGATAAATTCTTAGCGACTAATGAAACTACTTTTGCTATACCTGTTTATCAAAGAAACTATGATTGGACATTGGTTCAATGCAAACAACTTCTTCACGATATTCTTGAAGCAGGAAAAAGCGATAAAATTAATGCTCACTTTATTGGTAGCATCGTTTATGTTCACGATGATGTTTATACGGCTTCAGGACTTACAGAACTGACTATTATTGATGGACAGCAAAGACTCACAACACTAACTCTAATTTTCATTGCCTTATACAGAATTGCCAAGGAATTGGGCGACCCGATGTTAGTCAATCGGATTCACAAAACTTATCTCATTAACGAATTTGCACCTGATACGAGTTGTTTCATCATTTTGACGAATATCGGCGAACTCGAACTGCTTCAAAAAGTCTACGGGCAAATCGTCACCACGCCTGAGATTGTCGCCGAATTCGGTGAAGACGCTTCCCGAATGGGTGGAAATCGCCGAAGTTAAAGATAAATACAGACAAACGATTTTGGAATTGCAGATTTATAAAGGCGAATCGAGCGCGATTGCCTTAGCTCTCGAAACACCCGACAGCGTTGTGATTTTAGACGACTATAAAGCCCGAAAAATCGCCGAACGGCTCGGCGTAACTTTCACAGGCACAATCGGCGTAATTATCAAAGCGAAACTAAGCGGAATAATTCCCTTCGTTAAACCAATTATCGAAAAAATAAAACAAACCGATTTTCGCTTATCTGCTGAAATTGAAAGCCAAGCCTTAAAAGAAGCTGACGAATAGCAAAATCAAAAAATGCAGATTTATCCAAAACCGAAAACCTCTACAACGAGCGACGGCGCGAAAGGTTATTCGGCGTAAGGCGCGAAGGTTGAATTAGGAATGACGAAGGATGAAGTTTCGGCTTCGTCCTTTTTATTTGGACAATAAATTGAACTAATATAAAAGCGAAATAATAAGGCGAGGATAAAATTTAGATTATGAAGGCAAATGAAACTAAAGTAGATAAATTCTTAGCGACTAATGAAACTACTTTTGCTATACCTGTTTATCAAAGAAACTATGATTGGACATTGGTTCAATGCAAACAACTTCTTCACGATATTCTTGAAGCAGGAAAAAGCGATAAAATTAATGCTCACTTTATTGGTAGCATCGTTTATGTTCACGATGATGTTTATACGGCTTCAGGACTTACAGAACTGACTATTATTGATGGACAGCAAAGACTCACAACACTAACTCTAATTTTCATTGCCTTATACAGAATTGCCAAGGAATTGGGCGACCCGATGTTAGTCAATCGGATTCACAAAACTTATCTCATTAACGAATTTGCACCTGAAACAGAAAAACTAAAACTCAAACCTACTGAAAATAATAAAAATGCTTTGAAACATATTCTCAATTTAGAAGATGAAGAAGAATTTAAAGATTATTCTAAAATAATAGAAAATTTCAATTACTTTAAATCCAACATCTCCCGCGAAAACTTTGAGACAATCCAAAGAGGGTTATCAAAGCTAATCGTTGTTGATATTGCTCTCGACCGTCAAAAAGACAATCCGCAAAGAATATTTGAAAGCCTTAACTCAACTGGACTTGAACTTTCTCAAGCAGACCTTATCAGAAATTACATTCTTATGGGTCTTTCAAGAACTAATCAAGAAAAGATTTATAAAAGTTATTGGGAAGTAATTGAGCAGAATGCCAAAGATGAGAAGTCAAACAAAAGCCGAGTTTCGGATTTCATAAGAGATTATCTAACTTTAATAAACAGAGAAATTCCCAACAAAAGCGATGTTTATGCAAAATTTAAGTCGCAGTATCCTACTACAACAGTCGAGGAACTTGAATCTGTTTTAACTGAACTTAAATTATTAGTTAAGTTTTATAATAAGTTGATAAACCCCAAGAACGAGCTGGATAAAGATATAAGAAACCAACTTGAATACATCAACAGACTCGAAATTAACGTGGCATTTCCTTTTCTGATGAAAGTCTATCAAGACTATTCAAACAATGAGATTGAGAAGCAAACATTTATTTCAGTCTTAAACTTGGTTCAATCGTTTACTTGGAGAAGATTTATTTTGGGATTGCCGACAAACGCCTTAAACAAAATATTTATGAGCCTTTATGACAAGGTTAATAAAGATAAATATCTTCACTCCATACAGCAATCGCTTCTTCAGCGTTCCGGTGTTCAACGGTTTCCAAGAAATACGGAAACCATTAATGCTCTGAAAGAAAAGGACGTTTATAACATAAACCCCAAAAATAGAACTTATTTGCTTGAACGTCTTGAGAATTACCAAAATAATGAACCTGTTTTAATTGAAGGTAACTCGGACATTACGATTGAACATATATTTCCGCAAAACCCTGACCCAAAATGGAAAATCGAATTAGGACAAGACGAGTATAATTTCATCAAGGAAAATTACTTGAATACTATTGGAAACTTAACTTTATCCGGTAACAACGGCAGGCTTAGTAATAAGCCTTTTGTCGAAAAGAGAGATATGAATCTTGATAATAAAGAACAAGGTTACAAGTTCAGCCGGCTTTGGCTTAATAGAGACTTAAAAGAAAAAGATTTTTGGAACAAGGAAGAGATAGAAAAGCGGACAGAAAATATAGCCAAGCGATTTTTACAAATCTGGGAATTTCCTGATATTCAAATTGAATCTGAAGGTACGAATGATGAAGTAAATATTTTTGACGCAGAAGAACCAAAACATAAAAAATTGGAATATGCCATCTTTTTCAATCAAAAACTTGAGATTAACCAAGTCGCAAAACTTTATGTTGAGATTTTTAGGCAGCTTTTTGATTTGCAACCCGAAACATTTTTCGCATCAGAAATTGGTCATAAAATCAGCTTATCCAAAAATCCTGTTGAAGATAATCTAAGACAAGCAGTGAGTTTGAACGATACATATTTTATAGAGTCCCATCTAAATAACGAAGCTAAATTTGACAGAATCAAGCAGGCATTAACTATTTTCGGATTTGAAGATGAGTTGATAATAAAATATGCAGATAAGAATGATTGAAGAAAGAAAACTAAATATATTTCGTGGAAATTTCGTGTTTGTTCGCGGCTAAAAATCAAAAGTGAACATAGTAGGAAAAATAACAGGCATAAAATACAAAGTTCTCCTTGCCGACGACTTGAAAGAGATTGACATCGAAAATTTTGACATCAATGATGCGCCGTCTGCTCGGTTTGCTTGCCGACAATAATCATACTTTTGCAATTTCAAAATGGGTTTCGCCCAAAAGGACGCGCTCGTATCCGTTTGAGCGTGTTTTTAATACTTTGCACGTCTCGAAAAAGATTACGGTCATACCAATCGTCAAAGATGAAGGCGCGAAAGGCGACAGGTATTTTATTCAGACTTTTCTCACACGCGGGCGCAGCCAGTTTTCGATTTCGGTTACTTTCCATTTGTCCGATTCGACGGCTAAAACCAGTTCGACAATTTCGGAAGTGCTTGTTTCCAATCGCCAGCCGTTTCTTTTCAAAAACAGGTTGGTTAAAAATGTCGCGATGCGTTTGTTGCCGCCTTCCCACGGGTGATTTTTGATTAAGCCGTAAAGTAGCGTTGCACATTGATGAATGATGTCGGCGTTTTCGTAAGTTGCGGCGTGTTTCGGACGAGCCAGAGCGGATTCGATTAAGTTTCGGTCGAAAACTCCGAAGCGGGTTTCGCCGAGTTTTCGCATATAGAGAACGTGAAATTTGACGGCTTCCTGAACGGTGAGATAAACAAAATCTTCAGTCGCCAACTCGTTTCAACTCCTCGTTTAGCGTCGGAAACTCTTTGATGAATTCTTTAATTTCCTGCTCGTCTTGATTGGAATATTCGATAATTTCCGATTCCAATTTGCCGTTTCGCAAAGTCAGGCTGACAAAGCATTTTTCGGGAAAGCCGTTTGCCAGCGCAAATTCTTTCGGAACTTCAACGACGCAGCTATCGAAGTTTTTAGAAGTTCTCTTTTCTAAAGTTTCCAACATAAGCAAACCTCAGCCTGAATTTTAGCATTATTCCTTTTTGTTATAAAATAGTGGAAAAGGTTTCGGAAAAATTTCTGAAACATATCGAAGGCACGGACGGATTGTTTGAAATCAGGATTGAAGTCGGGAGCAATATCTACCGCATATTCTGTTGTTTCGACAAAGGCAGTCTGGTCGTTTTGTTCAACGCATTTCAGAAGAAAACGCAGAAAACGCCGAAGAAAGAAATCGAATTTGCGGAACAGCTAAAAGCGGAATATTTTGCCGCAAAAAAGTGAAATGAATAAAAAGGAAGTTATCAGAAACGCTAAAAATTTTGACGAAATTTTAGACGTTCAATACGGGAAAATCGGAACGAAAAAGCGCGACGAGTTTGAACTGAAAGCGCAGTATTTCATCATCAGCGAAGTGTTGAAAGAAGCGCGGCGCGAAGCCAAAATGACGCAGCAGCAGCTTGCGGAAAAAGTCGGCACGAAAAAAAGTTATATTTCGCGGCTCGAAAACGGCAAATGCGACATTCAGCTTTCGACGCTTTACCGAATCTTTGAAGACGGGCTTGGCAAAAAAATAAGTTTGCTGGTTGCTTAAATTTCTGCCCGTCACGGCAAATTATTCAAACGTCTCACCCGACACCTTCACCGTTGACCACTGGCGTTGCCGCTTCGTCGCGGACGCGGGCGAAGGCAACACGGTTGACAAAAACCAACTGATTTCGCTTCTGCAACGCTTTAACGAAGCCGGATTAGATGTTGTGAAAACCGAAAATCTCTACAACGAGCGACGGCGCAAAAGGTTATTCGGCGTAAGTTTGAAGGATAAGTTAAGAATGAAAAAGGATGAAGGACGAAGTTTCGGCTTCGTCCTTTTTTATAAGACTATTACAAATTATTTGTTATAATTAGCTCCAGAAAGGAGATAAAAATGGATTTCTCAAAAATTAAGCAAGCACAAGAAGCGCTTGACCAAAAAAGAAAATTTGAGGATAGATTCGGCGGAATCAATAAAATATTAGATGATTATAAAAAACTCGCTGATAAGTCTTCACTTTTTGGTTCTCAAATTGCAGAAATACAAAGATTCGCTAGCGAGTTTAATAGACGTAATCAGGCAATGTTAGATATTGCTGGAATAAACTCTTCATTCCGTGATGCAATTACAAAATTAGGGGAAATTAAAAATTCTCACATAACAAGCAGTTTGAGTTCCGCTCTTACAAATGTAAATAAAATTGCAAACGAGCATTTGAAGGCAGTAACACAAACTAAAAAACTTAATTCATCAAATATTTTTTTTAATCACAATATCTCTTCAACAATTTTTGCAGGTTCTCTCAGATTAGGTGAAATTGAGGCGTTACGGAATAATGCTCTTAATACATTACCAAATGAGCAATTCCGAACTTTACTTAGTGATTTTCAAAGTTCGATAAATAAATCTCACCTCTTTGAACAAATCAATGTTATTCGGAATTCTTTTGCCGGTAATTTGGCATTAGCATTTAGAGATGTTATTGAATCATCTGAAAATCAACAAGAAGCATTAGATAAAGTCGAAGCTATTGTTGAGGAAAAATTTGCGGAATCATCAGACAGTTCATTTACGACACAAAATACTTTGGCATTAATAGTTTCATTGTTAAGTTTGATTGTCGCACTTTATTTTAATATTCAAAATGCTTCAATTTCTCAACAGTCTGCTGAATCGCAACAAATTCGTTTTGAGCAATTGCTTAGAGTCATTGAAAAAATTGTCGAAAATACAAATCCAGAAAGCGAAAAAGTCAAAATTTATTATGTAGTTAAAAGAGAGCTTGATGTTCGAGCTAACCCAACATTCAAATCAATGAAGTTTGGAAGATTATTTCCCAACACGAAAGTAAAACTAATTACTGAAAAGCACAAATGGATTTATATAGAATGGACTGATTATTTAGAAGCAGTTCCAAGATATGGTTGGGTTAATAAGAAATATTTAAAGAAGTTAAAATCAGTAAGTTTCTTTGAAAAAAAAGAAGGATTAAATAATTTCAGTGAGCAAAATGAGAGCAATTTGTTAAATAAAGTCCAAGAAACGAGGCTTTCCGGTGCGGAAGTTACGAATCTCGGAGTAGAAGTTTTCGGCGATATGGAAAAGTTTAAGTTGTGGCTCGACACGCCGAATCTTTCGCTGGGAAATTTGAAGCCGATGGAACTGCTCAAAGATTCATACGGTAAAGAATTAGTCATCAGCGAATTGACCCGCATCAATCACGGCATTTTGGTTTAATGGAAGCGTTCAGACTTTCGCGGGAAAAATACGCCGCGCCGCTTTCCGGTAAAGGAGCGGCGATGAAAGGGGCGAGATGGAATTCCATCGGTGTCGAGTTGATTTACACGGCTTCAAACCGCTCTCTGGCAATGGCGGAAGTTGCGGTTCATTTAACGCTGGCGACCATTCCGAGCGATTATGTAATGCTGACGATTTATTTGCCCGACGATATTTCAACTCAAAAATTAACTGAAACGGATTTGCCTACCAATTGGAACGCCTTTCCGCATCCGATTTCGACGCAGGTCATCGGAGATAAGTTTATTGCTGACAACAATTATTGCGTATTACAAATCCCTTCGGTCGTTACGCAGGGAGATTACAATTTGTTGATTAATCCGTATCATTCGGATTTTTCAAAAATAAAAATCATTGCGATTGAAAAATTTCCGTTTGATAAAAGAATATTCAAATAAACACAAATTTTCGTGCAATTTCGTGTTTATTCGTGGCAAAATAAAAAAGTTGTGCAAATCAGCGCGAGAAATTCATTAAAAGGAAAAATCAAATCGGTCAAAGCGGGCGCGGTGAATACGCAGGTTATCATCGAACTTTCAAACGGCGTGGAAGTCGTCTCGATTATCACGAAAGATTCGGTGGAACGCTTGAATTTGACCGAAGGCAAAGAAGTTTACGCAGTCGTCAAAGCGAGCGATGTGATGATTGCGACCGACTAATTTTAATTTGTAACAGTTAAAAGATGCGTGTTGGGTTTGCTTTCAACGCGCATCTTTTTTATTTTGGATTATCAATGTTTTATGTCCGACAATTTTAAGAAAAAAGAGTTTGTGAAATTATTGGCAGACAAGATGAAAGCCGACGAAAAAACTGCTGAAATGTGGGTTGACGCGTTTACCGATACTTTATGCGAATGTTTCAAACAAGGTCGTGGCGTGGTTATTACGAATTTAGGGACGTTTTATTTGCGGATTACGAGTCGCGGCGATTCGATTTTTCGTTTTAATCCGGCGCAGAAACTCCGTTCGCTTTTCGGCTGGTCTTCAACTTATAAAGGAAATTTGTAAATTATGTCCAAATCAGTTGCGGAATTTTTGAGTCGGCAGCTTTTGCTCGATTACGCCGGAAGCGGTTCGTTTGAGCGCGGCGAAAAATACTTTAATTCCGGGAGCGTTTTCGGATTGGAAGAATATCAGGGAAAAGTCGTTGCCAAGGTGAGCGGAACGCACGATTATCGCGTCAAACTTTGGATAGAAGATAAAGATGAAATCGGCTACGACTGCGATTGTCCGTTTGCCGGTGAAGATAATTTTTGCAAACACTGCGTCGCCGTCGGGCTGGCTTGTGTCGCAGAGCGCAAAGAAGATTCAAAAGAAACTTCCAGTGGCAAAAAACGCGCAACCAATCTCGATGACATAAAAAATTATTTGCAAACGCGGGAGAAATCCGAATTGGTCGAGATGCTGATGCAGGAAGTTCTCGATAACGAAACTCTGCGCGGACAGTTATTGCTTGCCGTTGCCCGCAGTAATCCGCAGGGCGTTGACGTTAAAACCTATCGAAAGGAATTGAAACGAATCTTTAAAACCGACGGTCACGATTATGACGATGATTATTACGGCGGTTTTGATAATTCCGACGACGTTGAGCAAGTGGTCGAATCAATCGAAGGTTTGCTGGAAGACCGACATTACGAAGCGGTGATTGATTTATGCGAATACGCGCTCAAGCTCGCGTCAAAGGCTTTGAATTACGTTCACGAATCGGACGGCGCCATCGAAGACGCGATGGAAAATTTGCAGGAGCTTCACCTCTCGGCTTGCGAACAGGCAAAACCCGATGCGAAAAATCTGGCGCGGCGTTTGTTTGAGTATGAACTGGATGATGATTGGGGAACTTTTCACAACGCGGCAAACAAATACTCGGATGTTTTGGGCAAAAAAGGTCTGACACTTTACCGCCGGTTGATTGAAAAAGAATGGGAAACACTTCCCGCGCTCAAACCCGGCGACGATAAATCTTACGGCGGAAACCGTTATCGAATAACGAATATGATGGAATCTCTCGCGTCTGCGGAAGGCGACATCGAAAAACTCGTCGAAATCAAAAGCCGCGATTTGTCGAGCCAATATCATTATTACGAAATCGCCGAAATATATCGTGAAAATAAAAAATATGACAAGGCTCTGGAATGGGCGGAACGCGGCATCAGCGATTTTCCAAAGGCTGAGAAGATAGATTGGCGTTTGGGCGAATTCCTGGCAAACGAATATCATCGGCGCAAGCGGCACGATGAATCGATGCGAATTATCTGGAAACAGTTTGAAAAAAGCCCGGATTTAGGAAATTACGACAAACTCAAAGAACACGCCGACAAGGTTACACCGGAAAGCGCCTGGCAAATCTGGCGGGAAAAAGCTCTCGAATTTATTCGTCAGGATATAGCCGAAAGAAAAAAGAACAAATCATTCGTCTGGTCTTACCATCGTGCGGATAATTCTTTGCTCGTCACAATTTTCTTGCAGGAAAATCTCCCCGAAGAAGCGTGGCAGGAAGCCGAAAAAGGCGGCTGCAGTGAAGATTTATGGCTCAAACTCGCTAGAATCAGAGAAAAAGAACATCCGACCGACGCGCTCAAAATTTACCGGGAGCGCATCGAACCGAAAATCCAGGAAACAAATAATCAGGCTTACAACCAAGCCGTAATCTGGATAAAAGAAGTAAAACGCCTGATGTCGCAGCTCGGCAGAGAACCTGAATTTGAAGATTATCTGGTTGCTTTGCGCGTCAACTACAAAATCAAACGAAACTTTATCAAACTGCTGGATTCAACAAAATGGTAAATGAAAATAACGAACACCCAATCGTTTCGATAATTATGGGCAGCACGTCCGATTGGGAAACAATGAAAAACGCCGCTGATATTTTAGAAGACTTCGGTATTCCGCACGAAACGAAAGTCATTTCCGCGCATCGCACGCCCGATTTGCTGTTTGAATTCGCCAAATCCGCCGAATCGCGCGGCATCGAAGTGATCATCGCGGGCGCGGGCGGCGCGGCACATTTGCCTGGAATGTGCGCGTCGCAAACCGTTTTGCCGGTCTTGGGCGTTCCCGTGCAAAGCAAAGCGTTATCGGGAATTGATTCGCTTCTGTCAATCGTTCAGATGCCCGCCGGAATTCCCGTCGGAACTTTGGCGATTGGAAATGCGGGCGCAAAAAATGCCGCGCTTTTAGCAATTTCGATTCTGGCAAATTCGCGTTCTGAACTGCGTGAAAAACTTAAAAAATTCCGCGCTGAGCAAACTCAATCGGTTCTCGAAAGCACTTTTAATTAAAGGCTTTTTTTACTCGCTTTAATTCTTTTTCAGCTTTGTCGAAAGAAGTTTGCCTGTTAAAATATAAGTTACCAAATTGTTGAAATCAAACTTATGTATAGTGCCGAATCTGTGGCAAACGCATTTCTTGATTTAGCCCGCCGCGAAGGAAAATTTTTGACGAATATGCAGTTGCAGAAACTCGTCTATATCGCGCACGGATACTGTCTTGCCAAACTCCACGAACCTCTTTTTTACAACAATATTCACGCCTTTGAATGGGGACCGGTGATTCCCAATCTTTACAAAACGCTTAGTCATTACGGCGCGGAGGAAGTTAAGGATCATATTCCGACCAACGAGTCGCCAATTGCCGAGGACAGCACGGAGATGGAAATAATTAGAGAAGTCTGGCAAGACTACGGAGATTTTTCCGGTTTGGAACTTTCGGCTTTAACGCACCGCAAAGGAACGCCGTGGAGCGAAACCTGGCGAACCAACCAGTTCGGCGTAATCTCGGATGAGCTAATCGCCGAACACTATCGCCAAGATTTGTATGAACGATTCGCCAATCAACCGTAGCGAGAAAAATCTCGCCGCTTCCGATAAAAATCGGCAAACCGCCGAAACACTGCCCGCGGTAGAGGCGGAAAATCGAGAGGTTATTCTGGAATCGCAAATAGAGAATATCTCTTTGCCGCCCGACAAACTTAACGATTTATTTTTAGAAGCAGAACTGACCGCTCGCCAAAAAGCGACCACCGAACTCGAACGGCTGAAAATCGAAAATCAAAAACTGCAAATCGAAAATCAAGGATTAGAACTGCAAAACCAGCGGTTGAAAGATGAAAACTTGCGGCTGACCGAACTTCACGACACGAGAAAACAATACGTCGGCAGACTCTTCTGGTTAATTACGGCGTGGCTAGCGGTCGTCATCGCGCTCGTCGCTTTGACCGCTACGTTAAAAAACACTTTTGCGCTCGCCGACAGCGTTTTGATTGCTTTTATCACCTCGACGACCGTGAGCGTAATAGCTTTGTTTGTGATTGTCGCCAAATGGCTTTTTCCTTCTGCGAATGATAAAGATGACAAATGAGTTCTTTGCAAATTAAAGAAATTATCGAAAGACTCGCATCGCTCGAAAATCCTGCAAACATCGCGGGAATGGCGCGTTTCGGAATCGTCTCAAAAAAGGCTTTCGGCGTTTCCGCACCGGAACTTAAACTTCTTGCCAAAGAAATCAAAAAGTCAACGGAAAACCGTCACGCGCTCGCGCTCGAACTTTGGAAAACCGCAATTCACGAAGCCCGAATCATTGCTTATTTGATTGATAATCCGAAGGAAGTTACCGAAATACAGATGGAATCTTGGGCGAAAGATTTTGATAATTGGGAGATTTGCGATTCGACTTGTGGAACTCTTTTTTGCAAAACACCTTTCGCCTATGAAAAGGCGTTTGCGTGGAGCGAACGCGAGGAAGAATTTGTCAAACGCGCCGGAATTGTTTTGATGGCGTGGCTTGCCGTTCACGATAAAAAAGCGGATGACGCGAAAATCGCGCAATTTTTACCGGTTCTTGAAAAACACTCGGACGATGAAAGAAATTTCATCAAAAAAGCCGTCAATTGGTCGCTCAGACAAATCGGCAAACAGAATCTGAATTTGAATAAACTCGCCGTCGAAACCGCCGAACGAATTAAGCGGCGAAGTACGAAAGCGGCGCGTTGGATTGCGGCAACCGCTCTGCGCGAACTATCGGACGACAAAACTATCAAACGAATTCACGATAAATCAAAGCGAAATTTAGCACGAATCATTTAGGTTTCTGCCGGAACTCATATTTTCCGTAAAATCTCATTGCGTTTTATTAAAAGACGCGACGGATTGTTGGTGATAATCGCGTTGATACCCAATTTAAAAGCGCGTCTTACCCAAACTGGATTATCTGCCGTCCAAATCGTCACCAAAAAACCTTTCTTCTCTGCTCGCCGCACAAATTTCTCGGTTGCCAACGAATAATGAATCGAAATTTCGTCAGCGTTACACGCTTGCGCTTTTTTCAGAATGCGCTTTTTCTTGCCTAGAATCGTCAGAATTTTCGGAGAGAACAGCGCGGCGGTGTGAATTTCCGGCAGGATTTGTTTGACAATCGCCAAGCCTTCGAGCTTGAAACTTTTGACTATAATTTGCGGAAGAAGATTTGTTCGGCTAATCAAATCGCATACGGCTTCGGCAAGCGGCGGAATTTCCGCTTCTTTGCCTTTCAGTTCGACGTAAATCAAACCTTTATAATCAACTAAAAAAACGAATAATTTTGCCAAAGTCGGAACAGTTTCAGCGGAAAATTTATCGTCGAAATACCTGGAATTTTTATCGTTAAACCAACTGCCGACATCTATTTTTTGCAGCTCTTCGGAAGTGAAAGCCGAAACGCGCCCGTCAATTTTTCCCAAACGATTCAGCGTCGAATCGTGAAAGACAACCGGCACGTTGTCTTTTGCCAGCCGCACATCAAATTCAATGCCGTCTGCTTTGTCATCAATCGCTCGGCTAAAAGCCGCAAAAGTATTTTCGGGCGCGAGCGCGCTTGCGCCACGATGCGCGATGATTAAAGGCTTTTGAGCGTTCGTTTGCATATTGGAAAGTGAAAAAGGTTAAAAGTGGCAAAGTGAAAAAGTAAGTTACAAATGATGGTAAAATTTTTTCACTCTTTCACTTTCAATTTTTTAACCTTTTAACTTCTACTTTTTTCTAAAAGAAAAATCATCTTCGACCAGCCAATTGGTTCGGTAATCGGAAATTCATAATTGCCGACAATCTCAAACCAACGACCAGCAATTTCTTCGGTTTCTTCGATTGAGTGAGTCTTAAAATTATACAAAATCTCCAGAACCGAGCCGACAATCGAAGGCTTGACCGGTATCAAAACAAGTTTTGCGCCCGTTTTCAAAATTCGCGCAAACTCACACAAGCCTTCTTCCAACGAAACGTATTCCAACACGCCGCAAGTTAAAACCAAATCGAAAGTTTCGTCTGCGAAAGGAAGCTGCAAAATGTTGCCTTGCACGGCGCAGATGTTTTCCGCGTCGGTTTCTTCATCTTTTTCGAATTGATCTCTGGCGATTTTGAGCGAATTGATTGATAAGTCGAGCGCGATGGTTTTTTTCGGGCGAAAACCCGCGCTGTGAAAGCCGAGCGTGATAATTCCCGTTCCGCTCCCGGCATCCAAAACAAGCGAGTTCTTGTCAAAAGTTAAATTCAGCGATTCTAAATAATTAGCTACCGAAGTCCGATAGCCGTTGATTTTCATTGCCAGATTGTGGACATCGGCAATGCGATCGTAAAATGTTTGCGTTTCGCTTTCGGACGTTTCTAATATTCGCGCCATCTGTAAAATTTAGGATTCAGGATTCAGGATTCAAGATTTAGGATCTCAATTTTGAATCTTAAATCTTAAATCTTGAATCTTGACTATTTCTCCGCTAGAAGTTTCTCAATCTCGATGCGAATTTCCTCTTCTCGGCTCTGGCTCGAACCGGTTTCGATGTAACGAATCAAGCCTTTGCGGTCAATCAAAACGGTGGTTGGAATCGCCCTTGCGCCGTAGAGAAGTTGATTGGTATTATCTTTGGCAACGACGAAATCATAAGGCAGGCGTTGATTTTTTCTGAAGCGTTGCAAAAATTCAATCTCCGCCGCATTATCAACCGAAAAACCTTCCGCTTCGCCGTGATATTTCGTTACGCCTAAAATTTCGAAGCCATCTTTTTTGAAAGTCTGATGCCATTCAATCAAACTGGGAAAAGCCTCGATGCACGGACCGCACCACGTTGCCCAGAAATCGAGCATCACGACTTTTCCGCGCAGACTCGCCAAAGTCTGCGGCTGTCCGGGAAACCAACGGTCAATCGCAGCGAGTTCGGGCGCGGTTTCGCCAAGGAGTTTGTAATGTTTTTCGCGCTCTTTTAATCGCCGCAAAACGTCTTCCTGAAGCGGCTTCGCCGTAAAATCCTTAGTTGCTTGAGCAAGCGCGTTTGAGTACATTTGCAGCGCGAGCGGTTTGCGACCGGTTGAAATCAAATACTTGATATTTTCGTCAACCGCTTTGTAATAAAGACTCGACGAGCCGACGGAGGCGGCGGTTTTTCGTAAATCTTCAAGCGTGTTTTCCGCTTCCTGTCGTTTTCCGCCGTCTCGGTAAATCTCAAAAGCCGTCATTCCCGAATCGAGCAAATCATCCAGCCCGCGAGCGCGTGAAGTTGAATCTTGAAACACAATTTTAAAGGCGCGATAGGCTTCTTCAGCGTGACTGGCAGCTTTTGCCAAATCCTTTTCCGCGCGGTAACTTTTTGCCAATTCGCTTTCCACACGAGCGCGTTCCGTCAATTTTATCGGCTCAGTTTTCAAATAATCAACAAGCAATTTTTCGGCTTCGTCAAGTTTCTTTTGACGCGCCGCAACGACAATGACAATCGAACGTGCCGTCTGCAATTTTTCGACAGCCGGATTTTCCGTAACGATAAATTTTTGGAAAGATTCAGCCGCTTTTTCCGAATTGTCCGCCAGCCAATTGAGCATTCCGAGATAATAAAAATCTTCGGCGGCAAGGTTTTGACGCGTGGAAACTATGGCTGCATATTTCGCCGCTAATTGCTTCTGTTCCAAAACGGTGCGTTTGAGAAGGCTTTCGCTGAACGGAATCTTTTTTGTTTCAAACTCGGCAAATTTCTTTTTCGAGTAGGTGTTTGCTTCGACAAACATTTGTTCGGCGGTCAAATCGTTCATCGCGTCCGTCGCCGGCGTTGCCGGTGTTGCGATTTTCGGGCTAATGCGCCGCGATTGCGCGAAATTGTTGATTGATGCGGATAAAAATAAAGATATAAAAGATATAAAAGAAATAAAAAGTAATTTACGCATTGATTTGTAACTATATTTCCTAACTTAAGATGGCTTCGCTGCGAAATCGGCGCGGGCTGAAAATTTCCAGATACTTCGAATCTGCATTTCCGACAATTTTATCGGCTAAAATTTCTGCCGTTTTTGGCGCAAGCAAAATTCCGTTACGATAGTGCGCCGTAGCGACAAACAAATTTTCGATTTCGGGAATCGCGCCTATAACCGGCAAACCGTCCGCCGCCAGCGGTCGCAAGCCCGCCCAGGTTTTTTTCAAACTTAAATTTTTAAATTCAGGCGCGATTTCAAAAGCCGTATTTAATAAAGAAACTGTGCCTAAACCGGTTGTGTGATTATCAAAGCCGACATCCTCAACCGTTGCGCCGACAAGAATTCTATTATTTTTTCGCGGCACAAGATAGCCGCGCGGACTGTATATAACGTGCCGAAACAATTTATAATTGTCATTAAAAGCGAGCATCTGACCGCGCATCGGTTTGATTTTGATGTCCGAAAGCAAATTGAATTTGTCTTCGATTAAACTCGTCCACGCGCCCGAAGCAATTACGACGATTGACGCGCTAAGAACGCCCAAATCAGTTTCCACGCCGGTAATCCGGTCGCCTTCCAAAAGTAATCTTCTTGCCTTGCCTGAAAAACTTCCATCCGAATTTACAGGTTTTTGAACGCTTCCCTTTTGTTTCGGCAATAATTTGATTAGTGCTTCGATGATTTTGCGGTTTTCCACCTGCCAATCAAGCGGGAAGCGCAAACCGAAAAGAACATCAGGCGAAACATTCGGCTCAATTTCCAAAACTTCCTTCGCGGTTAATTTCTCGACCGACAAATTTGCATTTTTCTGCCAGGTGTAACGGTTTTCGAGTTCTTCCGCATCTTTCTCAGTAAATGCAAGATATAGCGTTCCCGTCCGGTCAAGTTCAACGTCAACGCCTGTTTCGCTGAATAAATCTTCAGCGAATTGCGGATATAAATCACGACTTTCCTGACAAAACCGAAAAAAATCATCAGCACAATCGGCTTCGGCTTGCGGCGCAAGCATTCCCGCCGCCGCGTGTGAAGCTTCTCTGCCACATTCATTTTGTTCGAGAATCGTTATTTTATCAACGCCGCGATTTCTCAAACTCCGTGCGAGGCTCAAACCGATAATGCCGCCGCCGACAATTAAAATGTCCTGATTTTTCGAGAGATTCATTAAAATAAACTCGCGTGCGTTGTCCTAATTCCCAAGTCCGTTGTAAATTTAAATAGCTATAACCAAAAAAAACGGCAAAGAATAAGGAACAAATTAATGAAACATAATATCACGTTGATTCCCGGCGACGGCATCGGACCGGAAATCGTCGCTGCGACCGTCAGAATTATTGAGGCTTCGGGCGTTGAGGTGGAATGGGAAACGCATATTATCGGCGCACAAGCGTTAGAAAAATTCGGCATGACTTTGCCGGAGGCGGCGGTCGAATCAATCAAAAAAAATAAGGTTGCGCTCAAAGGACCGCTGATGACACCAATCGGCAAAGGTTTTACGTCGGTCAATGTTGGCTTGCGAAAAACGCTCGACCTTTACGCGAACGTCCGACCAATCCGCGCTCTGCCGAATATTCCTTGTAAATACCCAAACCTTAATTTGGTGATTGTCCGCGAAAACACCGAAGATTTATACGCCGGACTCGAACACATCGTCGTTCCGGGCGTAGTGGAAAGTTTGAAAATCATCACGGAAAAGGCTTCGACCAGAATTTCAAAATATGCTTTTGAATTTGCAAGGCGCGAAGGACGCAGAAAAGTTACTGCCGTCCACAAAGCGAACATTATGAAATTGTCGGACGGACTTTTCCTCGAAAGTTTCTACAACGTGGCGAAGGATTACCCAGAAATTCCCGCCGATGATAAAATTATTGATAATTGTTGTATGCAGCTAGTGATGAATCCGCAGCAGTTCGACGTGATGGTCATGGAGAATCTCTACGGCGACATCGTTTCTGATTTATGCGCGGGGTTGATTGGCGGTTTGGGACTTGCGCCAGGCGCGAATATCGGCGAAATCGGCGCGGTTTTTGAAGCCGTTCACGGCTCTGCGCCCGACATCGCGGGACAGGGCGTGGCAAATCCGACGGCGATTTTGATGTCGGCAATTCTGATGCTCAAACACATCGGCGAGCGCGACGCGGCGGAACGCACCGAACGAGCAATGCTCGAAGTTTTTGCCGAAGGCACGACGATTACTAAAGATTTAGGCGGCACAGCGAAAACCGCCGACTTTGCCAACGCGATTATTGATAAATTGAAAAATTAGAGGTCAGAGGTCAGAGGTTAGTTTTGACTGACCTCTAATCTCTGACCTCTGACCTCTAACTTCTTTTATGGAAAGCATTTGGGAGAAACCCGTTTCACACGGCGAGATTCTCAAGAAAATCTGGAAAAATCTCGATTTAGGAACGCTCGAACGCGAACATCCGTTTCACACGCCGGTTTTTTCGACCGTGGCAAACGGCTGCGTGCCGAACTTACGCATCGTCGTTCTGCGCCGCTTCTGGCGCAAACCGCCGTGTTTAGCTTTTCACACGCACACCGGTTCGCCGAAAATCAAAGAACTCCAGAACAATCCAAATGTTTATTGGCTTTTTTACCATCCAACGGAAAAGTTGCAGGTCCGCATAAAAGGCAAAGCGAGGGTTCACACCGCCGACGATTTAGCCGAAGAACAATGGCTGGCGACTGAATTTTTCTCGCGCCGCTGTTACATCGGCGAAGCACCGACCGAGCCGAGCAAAAAACCGACTTCCGGTTTGCCGGAAGACTTGCTTGACCGCGCCCCGACCCGCGAAGAATCCGAAGCCGGGCGCGCCAATTTCGCCGTTGTCACTTCGACCGTCGAGCAGATAGATTGTCTGGAAATGAACGTGCGCGGACATCGCCGCTCATTATTTGTATGGAATGAAACAGGCGAACTAGAAACCCGATGGCTCACACCGTAAAAAAGATTTTGCTAATTTTGGTTCGCTTTAAGCAGTTCTCGTATTAAATCTTCCGAGATGTGAAAATTTGTCTTTTGAAGTGCATCAATTACGTTTCTTAAATCTATTAAATTTCTTCGTGCTGCTTGGTCAAGAACACCGATTGTTCCGGTGATTGAAAGATGCAAATCAAGAGCCGCTTGCCGCGCTTGCTTGTCATCAACAAGCAGTAAATCGGCGGAAAGTTCTTGAGCCAAAAGAATTGCCTCTCGCTCGCCCGCGTCCAATACGTCCAATGAAGCATCGGCTGTTAAATTGGTATGTCTGACTTCAATCCAAGCGGGAAGACTACTTGCCCAATAGCGCACTTTCGCCGACGCGCCCTTCGCTCGTAATTCATCGAAAACAGTTTGCGGAATCACAACGCGCCCGAATAATTTCCGCAATACGTCTTCTTGTTCAATTAGAACAAGATAATTGAGCGGCGAAGTATCGGAAACGACAATCATTTCGAGAACAGCTTTCTGAGAGTTCGGCGGTCAGCCTCTAAATCTTCAATTGTGTAGTTAAGCGCAACCTCGTGATTCTTAAAAAATTCGTCAACTTCAAAACGATTCAGATTGAGCATTCTGCCGACCTGCGCGTGCGAAAGTTTTCCCGTGCGATAACCTTCCAAAGCCGTCGCTTCCAAAACTTTGCGCTCGATGCTTTCGCCGTCGGCGAGAAAAACATTTGCTACATCTTCGGGTAAATTGATTGTTATTTCCATCGTTTTTCTCCTTAGCTAAAATAATCTTCCATAAATCTTCGCACGTCTCGAATCATATCTTCAACATCTTTTTCGGTAAATTCCGTCCATCTGCTGTGCGCCGCTTTATGCGGAATCTCAACGCGCACGGCTTTCAATCAATTCTATCTTCATCGGATTCGACTTTTGGAACTTTGCTTAATGCTTGCAGAAATTTTTCACGGCTTTCGCGTCCGGCGCGGTTTTTGACCAATTGAATATCAGTCCAAGCATTATCATCATTTGCTTGAGCAATTACCAATTCGTCAATTTCTTTTTCCGAAAGATTGTTCTTTCTAACTTTCATTAACTTTCAATACAGCTAAAAACGCTTCTTGCGGAATCTCGACGCGCCCGACTTTCTTCATTCGCTTTTTGCCTTCCTTTTGTTTATCGAGAAGCTTGCGTTTGCGCGAAATGATATTTCATTTAATCATAAAGAAAATCCTTCACGGTGTTTTCAAGTTCCAACGGCTTTTTTATTCGGCATTCCCAAATTACTAAAACTTTCCAGCCTTGGTTTTTCAATGTTCGGAGATTTTCTTTATCTCTTTCGACGTTGCGAAATCTTTTCTTCTGCCAATAATCTACATTGGTTTTCGGCGTTACGTTTCCGCGTTTGCAGTCGTGGATATGCCAGAAACAGCCGTGAACGAGAATGATTTTTTTGTGTTTCGGCAAAACAATGTCGGGTTTGCCCGCAAGTTTTTTGTCGTGCAGACGAAAGCGAAAGCCGAGACGGTGAACGATTGAACGAACAATCATTTCGGGTTTGGTGTGGCGGCTTTTGATTGCCGTCATATTGCGCTTGCGCTGTTCGGCGGTGAGATTATCAGCCATTTCTTACGCGGGTTTTTCGTGGAGAACGATTTCGGAATTTCCGCCCGTGATAAAAAGCGCGCCCGTGAATCCGCCGAATCTTCGTTTCATCTTGCCGTCAATTTCAAAGAACCTGCTGAGAATTTCGCCTTCAAAGTCGGAAACTTCTTCGAGAAAATGACTCGTTTCGCGGTCGTCGTCCGCGTCGAAAAGCGAAAAGATTTTTTCGTGCCGACAGGCGACAAAGGCGAGGTGATTTTTGTTTTCACCCAATTAACAATTAAATGAAGCCTGAGTGCAATTCATAGCTTTATTCTCCAACGCGCATTTTCAATGTGTTCTTTGACATCAGCCGGATTCTTTTTCCTGCGGTAATTATTCAGCCAACAGACTTGATACGCCCAAACGGTTG
>MWVV01000102.1_pt1 | contig 30124 bp, 31 predicted proteins | sample 1047281 | NCBI WGS metagenome assembly MWVV01 (sample SAMN06349986, study PRJNA376086) | soil metagenome | isolation source: PT-2 sample Antarctic (ecotone) soil | place: Antarctica | collected 2015-01-13 | reverse complement strand
CGCGCAAACCTTCGACAATCGTCGGCACATTTTCTTTGAATTGTTCGAGAGCTTTGTTGAATTCTTTTACTTCGCTCGGTTCATAGTTAATAAACTTGTCGAGCAAATCATCAAGCAGATTCCATTCACGCATCGAAACGCGCATTACTTCCGCGCCTTCCTGAATCAAAACGGCGGTGTTGGTGTCTTCAAAGATAATGTTCTTGTTCGGATAACCGGCTTCGTTAAGTTTTTTATTGATTTCAACGTCGAGTTTGTCCTTCGTATCCTTTGCTTCCCAGTAACCGACATCAATACCGCCAAAATACTTCAAAACTCCGTCAGGTCTGACGCGCCTTCCGCTTCGTCCGACGAATTCAAATTGTTCGACTAAGAGCAAACCTTTTTTTTCGGCATAGGAACGCAGAAGATTAGCAAAGGCAAATGTGATCGAAGTTTCGTTGCGCGTGCCGCCGGAGTTAAAAATTTCGTGCAGTCGGTTGTGATATTTGGTGATTAGGAGTTTTGACATAGCTTTGACATTTTACTTATTCAAAAACTTAGCAATTCCGTTTTGGCAATCGTCGGTCAGGCGAGCAATGGTGTTGATGTCTACGCCGGAAGCGAGCGCAGTTTCAAATGTCATTCCGTCCATTTGATACAACAGGCGTTTCGACAAAACGACTGCCGAGCGCGAGACGTTTTTATAAACCGAAACGTAATCGTTCACATTTTCTTCAAATGTTTCTTCGGGAAAAACTTCGTTTATCAAGCCGAAATCTTTCGCGGTTCGGGCATCGAATTCAAAACCTTGTGTGGCGAGCGCGAAACTACGCTTTTCCGATGTGTTGCGGCGCAGAATCGCCATCACCATTGCGGGGACGAAACCAATTTTTACTTCCGGGTAACCGAAACGCGCCGTGTCGGTCGCCAAAATAAGGTCGCACGCCGTCGCCAAACCGCAGCCGCCTGCCAACGCTCTGCCGTGAACGGCGGCGATAACAGGAATTTTCACCCGGCGAATCAGTGAAAATAGTTCGCGCAAATTATCCGCATCGTCTTGATTTTCCATAACGTCGCTTTCGGAAATCTTTTGCAGAGCCGACAAATCCGCGCCCGAACAAAAATCCTTGCCCGCGCCTTTGATGACGACTACGCGAAGCGTTTCATCTTGGTCGGCTTCGCGCAATGCCGTTTTCAAATTATCAATCAACGCGTCGTTTAGAGCGTTGCGCTTTTCAGGACGATTTAAGGTTATCGTCAAGATGTTGTTCTCGGTGGCGGTTAAAATTTCGGACATATTCATTATCGAATCAACTGAGTTGCTTTATCAATTTCCAGCGCAAAATTTTCGATTGTTTTTGCAACAATTGAAATCTGCTCACCGGCTTCTTTCCAATCGCGCTGCTCAATCGCTTCACGAACGGCGGGCAATGTTTTTACGCCGTAACCGGTGTAAAATCCGGGCGCGTAAATTTGATGTTTGAACCAATCGCGGCGCGGCAAGCCTTTTTGATTAGCCAGAGCGCGTTCGGTTTTCATCAGAATTTCGTCCAACGATTTTTGTGATGTCGCCGATTTGTTTTTCGTCGCTTTTTGATAATTCTTCGCGCTTTCCTGAAGTTTTGCCAAGGCATTTTGCAGAGGCGCGAAATTCAAAAAAGGCACGTCGGATTTTGGCTTCGGCATCACAAAAGTTTCTTTTGGGTCTTGCGCGGCTTTGAGCGTTCCGTCGGAAATCATTTGATTCATTTGTTTTGTTTCTTCGCGCATCGTATCGGCGAGCGTCATTATTTCTTTGACGTAAACGCCAACCGTGTCGGCAAAATTCGTGAATTCAAACGGCAGAACATCGGCGTTTGCCAGCCGCAGAGTCATTCGTCCAGCGGTTTGCGCGAGCGCGATGCCGTAATCGAAATTCGGGTCGCCGAACCGCGTGTAATGGTCGAACGAATCGTAAACCGAATGATACGAGCCGCCGCCGTCTTCGCCGCCGTAACCCAAATTTAACGACGCGATGCCGAGATGCTGCAAAAACGGCGTGTAATCCGAACCCGAACCCAACGCGCCGATTCGCAAATCAGTTCGCTCTCGCGCTTCCTTTTTTGAATTCGGCGAGCCGTTGACTAGTTGTGTCGCCCGCCACCGTTCACCGACGGAAATTTTTGTTTGCGGGTCAATCACATCACGAGAGACTTCGTTGACGAATTTTTCGAGCGTGTGCGAGCCGCCGACTCCCAAGAATCCGCGACCATTGGAATCGGAATTGATATAAACGGCGGCTTTGTTTTTCAGTTCGTCGGCGTGTGTTTCCGCCCATTCGGTTGAGCCGAGCAGTCCGGGTTCTTCACCGTCCCAAGCGCAATAAACGATTGTGCGTTTCGGTTTCCAACCTGTTTTCACGAGTTCGCCGATGCCCCGCGCTTCTTCGAGCATCGCCACTTGTCCGCTCAGCGGGTCGTCCGCGCCGTTCACCCAAGCGTCGTGATGATTGCCGCGAATAATCCATTCGTCGGGACGTTCGCTTCCTTTCATTTTGGCAATTACGTTGTAGATTGTTTTGATGTCCCAGTTGAAAGCGAGTTTGAGATGAACTTTTGTCGCTTCGGTTCCGCCGAAATGATAAGTTATCGGCAACGCGCCGCGCCAGCTTTCCGGCACGACCGCGCCTTCCAGATTTCTTAAAAGCGGCAGAGCGTCGCCGTAAGAAATTGGCATTACGGGAATTTTTGTAATCGTCGGCGCGTTTTTGCGATCGAGGCGTTTTGCATTCTTCGTCGCTCCGATGTTCGGCGTCAGAGGGTCGCCGGGAAACGTCGGCATATCGGCAACCGAGCCGCGCTGCGCTCCGTTTTCGTTGCGCCACGCTCCTTTCGGATAAACGTCGCCTTGAAAAAATCCGTCGTTGCGCGGGTCGGAATAAATCAAACAACCGATTGCGCCGTGTTCCGCCGCGACTTTCGGTTTGATTCCGCGCCAAGAACCGCCGTAACGCGCGATAACGATTTTGCCTCTGACATCAACACCGTTTCGTTCGAGTTCTTCATAATCCGCCGGAATGCCGTAATTAACATATACAAGCGGCGCGGTGACATCACCGTCAATCGAATAAGCGTTATAAACAGGCAGTTGTTCGCTCGACTGGTTGGAAGTTGAATCTTCTTTAACGGCGGGTTCGCTAAGTTTCGCCGTAAATTTTTCGGGCGCCAGCATTTCCAAAACGCGCGTTTTCGGTGTCGGAAATAAAACGTCGAATTGCTCAATCTGCGCGTTGTAGCCCCAAGATTTTAACAGCGACAGCATAAATTCAGCATTCTCTTTATCGTAAGGCGAACCGACGTGATGCGGACGCGCCGACATTTTTTTCAGCCATTCGCGCAAGTTTTCACGCCTTAACGACGCATCGAATTTTTGCTCCAAAGTTTTTTGCCGGATTGAATTTTCCGGCGAAAATCCCATCAAACTTTTGTCGCCGTTCGGTACGGATTGAGCCAAAATCGAGCAAGTCAATAAAAAAGACAAACCTATATTTAGAATTGAACGAAACATATAAACTCCTTCAAGCGCGGATTATAAAAACGATTTGTATTGTAAAGCAAATGTCGGGAAAGAAGCTAATAACGGAAGAATATAAGAAAATGAGAGGAGCGAAAGATGCGATTTTATTTGAAAAATAATTTATAGATTTAGAGTTTTACTCAATCAACTCTAAATTATAAATTTATCACTATAATTTATGTGAATCAATACTAAATAAAGTTAATACAAAGAAGTTTTAGTCGGGAGCGCAGGCATCTTGCCTGCCACAGCCCGAAGCGTCGCCGAAATTGCCGATTATCAACAACTTCAGATTGCTAATGCAATCTGGCAGGCAAGATGCCTGCGCTCCCGACAAGAAATTGACTTTTTATCAAACTGATTTTTCTTGTTTAGTGTTGATTCACATTATTTAATTTCCAAATAAAAATCTAAAATTTTCTGGTTTCTTCAAACTTCAGCCAAAAACTCGCGCAAACTGTCGGTTACGATTTCGGCGGCTTCTTGTTGAACCCAATGCGCCGCGTCGGGAATGCGGATTTCTTGATAGGGCGCGTCAATGACTTCGCTGATGCCTTGGACACTTTCGGGTAAAACTGCCGTGTCTTTTTCGCCGTAAATGAAAAGTGTCGGAACTTTTATTTTTTCTTCCGTTGATTGTTTGGAAAAAAGACGTTTTAAGATATTGGCTCGGTAATAATTTAATGCCGAAGTCAAAGCTCGCGGTTCGTTCCAAGACTTTTTATATTCGGCAATGTTTTCGCTAGAAAAAACGTCTTGCTCGGCAGTGGAATTCTTTAAACCTTCCGCTAAAATCACAAAATCGTTGCGGCTCAACAACCATTCGGGCAAGCGCGGAATTTGGAAAAAGAACATATACCAACTCGCCAGAAATTGTTTGAAAGTTTGATTTTTCTGCCAAACCGAAATCGGCGGAACTTGCAGAGCGCAAAGTTTCCAAACGTATTCGGGATGCTTTTGTGCGGTTGCCCAAGCGACGCTCGCGCCCCAATCGTGTCCGACGATTGCCGCTTGCTCGCGTCCGAAATGACGAATCAAGCCGCAAGCATCGTCAACCAAATTATCAATTTCGTAATCTGCAACATTTGCCGGTTTATCAGACAAGTTGTAGCCGCGCATATCGGGCGCAACGACCGTGTATTCATCACTCAACGCGATTAGTTGATGTCGCCACGAATACCAAAATTCTGGAAATCCGTGTAACAAAACGACGAGTTTTTCGCCGTTGCCCGTGTGCGCGTAGTGGAGTTTTACGCCGCCGATTTGCGCGTAGTCAAATTTAATTTCACTCATAAAAGTCCTAAATTATTTGCTTCTTCGTCTGCAATCTCAATTTCCATTCTAAGCAGCGCAGTCGAAAAAGTTTTGCCTTGCGCGTCGGTCATTAAAGACAAAGTTCCGCCGCCGCCCAAAGATTCGTGCAGCAGAAAATTCAACGCTTTTAGATTCGGGAGTTCAAAGCGTTCCACCGCACCTTTGACTATCTCTCCGAAATGTTCTTTGACTTTTTCTTCGGTAACTTCGCGCAGGAGAAGCGGATAAAATTCGTCTCGGAGCGCAATAACGCCGACGTTTGCCGTATCGCCTTTGTCGCCCGAACGGGCGTGGGCGAGTTTTAGAAGTTCAATTTTCATAAGTTTTTAATTAAATTCGTTCAAACCAATGCCGGCTTACTTTAAAGTGCTTTTAAGCGTTCCGAGAGCCAATTCACGATGCAACGGAACAACGCAGCCGATTTCACCGTTCGGCGTTTGCTTCTTCAAAATTATATGGCTGCCTCGCTGTCTGATTTGAAGAAATCCTAAACGCTCAAGTGCACGAATCGTATGTTTGCCTGAAACTCTAGGCGGCCTTGGCATACTCAGCCTCAAAGGTTGTCAATAAAGTAGTTGATTTGTTTGGCAAAGGAAACCCGGAAAGATAAAGTTCCGTCGCTTCTTTCAAATTTTCTAATGCCTCCTCAATTGTTGAACCCTGGCTGACTGTGCCGACTTCAGGACAATCAGCAACGTATAAATCAGCTTCCTTGTGGATTATTGCCGAAAAAAATTGTGTCTTCATAATTTTATTTTCTTCATATTTAAGTAATAAAATCCTGCTACAACAAGCGAATGTGTAATTTCTCCGCCTTTAATTAAATTATCAATTTCTGCCAGCGGAACAAGTTTTGTTATTACGCTCTCGTGTTCGTCAAAAGCAGTTTCTTCAGTTTTTTTACAATTCAAAGCCAGGTAATGATAAATCCAATTCGTTTGGATTGCGGGATTTGGGCGCGATTTTCCCAAAAAAATAAATTTGTTTGAAGAATAACCTGTTTCTTCGAGGAGTTCGCGCCGTGCCGCCTTTTGCGCTTGTTCGCCTTTGTCAACCATTCCGCCCGGGATTTCCAAGATGATTTCTTGCGTGCCGTGCCGAAATTGTTCGATTAAAACGACCGCTTTTTCCTTCGTCAAAGCAATGACGTTTACCCAATCAGGACTTTCAATGACGAAAAAATTATGTTCCGCGCCGTCTGATTCGCGCCTGCAAAAATCTTCGCGGACTTTAAAAACTCGGCAATCAGCAATCTCTTTTGTTTTGGTGCACGCCCAAGTTTCAGGTTGTTCTATCATAATTTGAATGACTTTATTATTAGAAATGTGATTCAATTATAAATCAAGTTTGAAATTTTAAGAGGGAAGTTATGTTTAGAAAAATTATTTATGCCGCAATTTTAACTGCTTTGACTGCAATTTTTACTTTTGCGCAAACGCCGGCGCCAATGCCGACCCCGCAACCGTCGCCAACGCCCGTCAGCCTGAAAACTATTTTGACCAAAGCCGAAAAGCAGACCATCGCTTACCGCGAAAATTTTGCCAATCTTCTGGCGGAAGAAGCGAAGGTTTTCGAGAAGTATGACAAAAAGGGAAAAGCCGGCGACAAGCGGACGGTCGAGTCGAATTTTCTCGTTTATCAATCGGCGAAGGACGCTAATTCTATTTCTGAATATCGCAATGTTACACGAGTTGACGGAAAAACCGTCGGCGATAACGAAAAACGCGCTGAAGATTTTTTTGAAAAGGTTTTGAAATCAACCACTGCCGATAAGGAATTGGAAAGAATCCGCGAAGAAAATTCGCGCTATGATAAAAACCTAGTTATCAACGGCATCACGCTTAATCAAGCCGTCATTTTAGCCGCGCATATTCGCCCGTTTTTCGATTTCAAAATCGTCGGACGCGAACAGTTTGAAGGCAGAGAAATGTTTGTTGTTTCGTATCAACAAAAATCTAAAAGCCCGTATATTTCGGTGAATGAAGACAATAAATCTGACAAATTGTTTATCGAATTTGACGTTGACACGCCCGGTTCGGTCAAAGAATTGGGCGCACTTTTGCGCGGTGAGTTATGGATTGATACGGAAACTTTCGACGTTTGGCGCGAACGGCGCGAACTAACCGTGCAGCCGAACGGCGCGGCAAATCCGTTTGTCGTTATCGAAATCAGCTTCGATTATCAGAAAAGCGAAAACATCGGCATCACACCGAAGCGAATCGTTTTGATTAATTACGCTCTGAAGCGCAAAGACGAGGAATTAAAAGTTTTGAAACAAACACAGGCGACATTTGAATATACGAAATTCACTAGGTCAGATGTGGAAGTAAAATCGGGCGAAGTTAATTCGACAAAAGAAAATCAGTAAGAAATTTACAGGAATAGTAGGATAGTCAAGCATAATACAAAAATCATATTTCTTTATCCCTGTTTATCCTGTTATCCTCGGTAAATTTACTTTCAAGCCGTGATAACTTCAACTTTCGTTTCAATCAAAGTTTTCGGAATCAGCGCGGGAAAATAAGCCATAATTTCTTCAACCTTCGGTCTGCCGCCCGCAAAACCCGTTACTGCCGGCGGACCGGTTAAAATTAACGGCGCGAGTTCTTTGGTAAATCTTTCGACAGCTTCTTTGCTTTGCCCGCGTACGCCAAATCTTAACTGAACTTCGGGAATATCTGCTCGCGGCTCGCCCGCAAGATGTCCGTGGGTAGCGTTCACGCCGACAAATTCCGTTAAAATAACATCGAATTTCAAACCTAATTTTTCCAGCCGCGAACGCAGAATTTTATCGGCGGCTTGAGCTTTTTCAAACGCATTTGGATAAGCGTAGACGAGCGTTCCGACGGCTTTCCAACCGCCCGAATACGCAATCGAAACTTTATAAAAATCGGTGTTTTTGTTGCCTTTGATGCCGTGAACACGGACACGATTTTCGCCGTCGTCTTTTAAATTAATGGAAGTGAAATCCGCGACGACATCGGGCGTAATATAACTTTTCGGGTCGCCCATTTCATAAAGCAATTGTTCTTTGATTGACGGAATGTTGATTCGTCCGCCGGTGCCTTCGTGTTTGGTGATGACAAAATCGCCGTCGGGAAACGCTTCGACAATCGGGAAACCGACATTTGCCATATCGGGAATCGCTTCCCAATCGAATTGACAGTTTCCGCCCGAACACTGCGCTCCGCATTCGATAATATGCCCGGCAATAGTTCCCGTCGCCACTTTGTCCCAATCTTCAAACGTCCAACCGAATTCGTGCATCAACGGCGCGAGCGTCAAACCGGTGTCGGTCAATCTGCCGCCGACAATAATTTGTGCGCCTTTGTCTAAGGCTTCGACGAGCGGCTGCGCCCCGAGATAGACGTTCGCCGATTGAACTTTATCGAGAATCGTCTGTAGAGATTCGCCCGTGTCCATATTGTTTATTTCAACGCCCTGAGCGAGAAATTCTTCGAGCCGATGCAAAATGTCGTCGCCCGTAACCATTCCGATTTTAACTTTTCCCTGCAAGCCTAATTCGTTTGCAACATCCTTGACAGCATCGGCGCAGCCCTCGACATTTACGCCGCCCGCATTCGATAAAACTTTGATATTTTTCTCGACACAATCCGGTAAAATTTCGCGCATCAATGCGATGAAATCTCTCGCGTAGCCGGCTTTCGGGTCACGCTGCTTTTGTTTTTGCACGATTGACATCGTAACTTCCGCCAAATAATCCAACATCAAATAATCAATTTGCCCGCCGCGCACTTGGTCAATCGGCGCAGACAATAAGTCGCCCCAAAAACCTTGCCCGCTGGCAACTCGAACTTTTTCCTTCATTTGATTTTCCTACCGGAACGCCGTCATCACGGGCAGCATAGAAGTTTGCCAGCGAGATGCTGGCGTTCCATTATAAGTTAAAATAAAAAAGCGTCTGCAACAGTATGAACGATTGCAAACGCCTCTTCAAATTCTCTGATTAATTTTAGTTTCCGACAACGACTTTTTTAGTTTTGCTAAAAACTGACTTTGTTCCTTTCACGGTTTTTTTACCGACATATTTCGTGCCTTTTACGGTTTTCGTGCCGACATATTTGCCGCCTTGGTAACCTTTGCGTCCGACATAAACCGTGCCTTGCTTTGTTTTTCGATAGGCATAAACTGTGCCGTTTTTAGCTTTGCGATAAACATATTTGCCGCCGCCATATGTTTTTGAAGCTATGCCGCTGCTTTTCTTCTTTACATAAACACCGGCTTGTTTAGACTTTTTACCGGTATAATCAACGGCTTTCTTTGTTCCCGAAACGGTTGCACCGGCTACGTCCTTAGTTACGTCTGCCGTCTTTTCCGCCGCGTCAACGGTTACATCTTTGGTTTTATCGGCAACGTCCTTTGTAACCTCAACGGTTTTTTTCGTTGCATCTACCGTAACCTTTTTGGTTTTTTCAGCCGCGTCTTTAGTTTTATCTACAACTTGTGCATTTACAAAGCCGTATGAAAACAATACGACCGTCAAAATTATTCCTAAACGATGAAACTCTTTTATTCTCATAATTATGTCCTTCCCACTAAAATTAATTAGATTTTAATCTGACCTAGTTACATTATCCAGCATAAATCGTGCCAAAAAACTTAATTTGAAGACCGAACATTTTCGCGGATAAATTTGACAATATCTTCGGTTGAAGTTCCGGGCAAAAAGATTTCCGAAACGCCGTTTGCTTTAAGTACGGAAATATCTTCTTGCGGAACGATTCCGCCGACGAGAACGAGCGTGTCATCCATTCCGTTTTCTCGCAACAGATTAACGATGCGCGGGCAAAGCGTGTTATGCGCTCCGCTTAAAATCGAAATTCCAACTGCGTCAACATCTTCTTGCAGCGCAGCCGAGGCAATCATCTCAGGCGTTTGCCGCAAACCCGTGTAAATAACTTCCATTCCCGCATCGCGCAAAGCGCGGGCGATAATCTTCGCGCCTCGGTCGTGTCCGTCGAGTCCGGGTTTTGCGACGAGAACTCTAATTTTTCTTTCATTCATAAACTCAGTATATTAACGAATAAACTTTCCAAGCAAACCGTCTGGCTTAATAAAAGGTTTTAGCTCCGCCCAACCGAAAAAATATCTTCCCGCAGGTTCGTCGGCTTTGCTGGCGAAATTAAAGTTGTAATCAAAGATAAAAGTTAAGCCTTTATCGTTTATTGAAAACCCTTCCATATTATCTAACTGGATTTGTTCGATTGTTATTGAAGGATATTGGAATGAAAGCGCATCTTCGGGTGGTATTTGTCTTTGTTTGAGTTCGTGGAGAATCGCCGTTCTAATCTTTTTGGTTAATTGAGCGGTCGAACCTGGATTAAAAAGTTCGCTGACGTTTATTTGCTCGCCGGTTTTAAGATTAAAAACGAAATACTCTTTGGTCGTCCAAGGATACGCGCCGAACGTTTCCATAAATAATGTAACGTCCAAAAAACCGTTTTTGTTATAGTTTAATTTATAAAAAACATTTTCGAGCGAAGAAAATTTTTTGATTTCATCACCAAGAGAATAATCGAAAACTTTTTCGTAATTGAGGAATTTTATAATTTTTTGTTCGACTGTTTTGCTTCCTAAAATTTTAATGCGCGGATAGATGATTGTAAATGTCGCTTTGAAATCGTTTTTCTCCAATCCGACACGCTTATAAACAACGGTTTTTGGCAAGACGACGGCTTTATTCGTTTGAGAAAACGATTTCAAAGGAAAAATAACGGTCAACAGAAAAACAAAAATTGTGCATAGAAAAGTGTTTTTCATAAACGCCGCTAACGAATAAATTTGCCGAATAGTCCGCCATTTTTGACAAACGGTTTCATCTCCGCCCAAGTGAAAAAATATCTGCCTTTCGGTTGAAGTGCCTCGGCGACTGGGCGAATCCGTAATCGTAAATAAACGTAACACCTCTGTCGCTAATGGCAAAATCGTCAAGTTCTTTAACGGTAAATTCTGCTTCGTCGAAATACATACTTGCGTCATAATCCGCGGTTTCAGGATTTTTCTTATAATCCGCATTCGCTTTTTTTATCTCGGCTTGCTGCGCTTTTCTGCCCTTTGCCGCCAATCGGTCGAGATTTGTAAAAACGTCAACGGCTCTGACGCGATTGCCCGTTTTTAGATTAACGATAACAATTGTATCGAATAATGAAGGATAAGCCGCCATGCCTTCAGCCGAAAGCGTAATTTCCAAAATACCGTTTTTGTTGTAATCAACTTTATAAGCACGTAATAAAAAGTTTTCCGGCGTTTAGAGTGACGGCTTCAGCCGTGATAAACGCCGCCGGAATCACGCCTCAAGGCGTCACTCTAAACTTTTATTATCCGACACTACTTTTGCTTACCTGCTTAACTCGCTATTTCGAGCCATTGATTCTCGCTCATTTCATCTTTGATGTTTAAATCGGTATTTTTTTCGTAGCTGATTGCCGTTTCAATTTTCTTTGACAGGGCGGGCGTGGCGGCTTTGACTTTCGGATAAATCACAACGAAAGATTTTTTGTATTCGTCAATTGGTTTCGGGCGTTTATAAACTATTTTCTTTGGGGTAACGGTAACGCTTTGAGCAAAATTAATTGCCGTCAATGAAAGCACGAATAAACAAATCATCAAGGCTTTAGCTTTCATAAATTAAAAATCCATATTCGGAGAACCGAATACGCACCGCACTTTATCACGCAAACCTTTTTTTTGCCGTATCATAACAAACATCTCCGCCCAACTGTGCGTGTTTATTCGTAAAGGATTATAAGTCGTTAAGGGAGTGATTATTCCATAACGCGGCGTCTCAATTTCTTCGACAAAAGTTCCGAATATTTTGTCCCAAATAATAAAAATGCCCGCGTAGTTTTTATCCAGGTACTGATTATTAACGCCGTGATGAACGCGATGATGTGACGGCGTATTGAGAATTTTTTCCAAAAAACCGAGTTTGCCGACGAGTTTCGTATGAATCCAAAATTGGTAAATCAAATTTAAACCGTGCATCGTTGCAAACGCCCAGAGCGGAAAACCCAAAAAGGCAATCGGCAGGTAAAAAACCCAATGCGCGATGCCGCTAAACCAACTTTGACGAACGGCAACGCTCAAATTATATTGATTGCTCGAATGATGAACGACGTGAAAGTTCCAAAAGAATCGAACTTCGTGGCTGATGCGATGAAACCAATAATAAGCAAAATCGTCAACGAAAAGCAAAATCACCCACGCCCACAGAACGTTCATCGGAATCTTATACGGCGCGAGTTCGTAAGCCCAAAGATAAATTAAACTCGTCACCAAGCCGAAAAGCGCGCCCCACACGACGCTCATAAAACCGATAAAGATATTTGACCAAGTATCTTTGCGGTCAAAGTTTTCGCGGTTCTCGCGTATCACGAGATACGCTTCGACGGCAATTAGAAGCGCGAAAACCGGAATGGCGATGACGGTAGGATTTAACATCTCAATTTGTTTGATTCATTCAAACTCAACGCGGTTTGCCGATTGTTTTCGTCCGACGTGACCCGTTTCGATTTCCGCCCGAAAATAATTTTCGCCGCGAACCGGTGAATTAAACATTCGCCGTAAAAGATTAATTTGCCCGACATGCGTCAAAGCATCGGCAATCGGACCTTGAAAAATCTTCTCGCACGTTTGCGCCAAAGGTTCATCCGAAGCTAAAAACCCATCAAATTTTTGCAGACAGTCGAAAAAACGCTTTGATTCTTTCTCCCAAGACAAAGGCTCGGAATCTTTCCAAACAGGTTTTTCCCGCGCCATCCACAACGCCCAGTCGAGCAAATCGCCGATGTGTGCGAGAATCTCGACCGGCGTGCGCGTCGTTTCGCTCGCCTTCATCGCCGCAAAACTTTCGGGCGCATCGGCAATAGCTTTGCCGCCGCGATAAGCCAAAGTCGCCAGCGTGTGGCGCAGAAATTCACGTTTAGATTTTTCTTCCATTTTCGCCTTTAGTCGTCAATGTTTGCGCTAAAGATTTTTTCATACAAACGCTGTTTTCGACACCGCTATATTGCCCGTAATTTGAAATCGTTTCGTAACCGCTTTTTTGATAAAGCCCGATTGCTTCCGGCTGCTTCAAGCCCATTTCTAAAATACATTCCGAAAAATTCAGCTCATTCGCCCACGCTTCCAATTCGGATAAAATACTTTTTGCAACTCCGCGCCCGCGCCGTTCAGGTAGCACAAACATTCGTTTGATTTCCGCCACGCCTTTTTCGTATTCCTTTATCGCGCCGCAAACGACTGCTTTTTCATCCGTGTAAGCGACGACGACATATCGGATTTTATCGATTTTATTAAACTGCGCGTAAAACGAATGCTCAACGCCATCACGAATTTGCAAATCCTGATCAAGCAGCGCGACGAGTTCCCGAAAATCTAAATTGTCCGAGTTTGTTCTGACTAAATTTATCATACTTCAAATATCTTGCGGAGTTCACATACAATTATGGTCAAAACTCGCGCATTCTTCACGAATGCCGATTTGCCCCTTCGGAAATAATGAGAAACGTCAAAGCAGGAATGGCGATGACAGTTGGCGTTAACACAAATTATCGCAGTCAATGTCAGCAAAAGAAACGATTGGATGCTTAGAAATCGAAAGAATCCATCAAGTTTTCCTAAGACTACTGATAATTTAGCAGTCAATTGTTTAAGAAATCTTTGACGAGCAAACGATTCAAAAGTTCATGAACGGATTGATTATAATAATCCTTCAGGCAATTATAGCAAGCCTTTTCGCAATTGCAGAGTGAGCAAATTTGCAAAGTTTCGGCGATGATTTTGTTCCAACTCTTTTTTGCTTCCTTGACAAAGCCCGCGCCGCCCGGCGTTTTGTCAAAAAAGACGAATTCTGTGTTTTCGTCTGCATTGGTTGATTGACGATTGGTAACGGCGCGACAAACCGACGAGCCGTTTGCGGATTGCCGACGAGAAAGCGTTTCAGACGCGCCAAACCGCCGACTTTGCGAGTAACAAACGTTTCCCATGCATCGCTCGAAAAACTTTTCCAATCTTCGCGCCACCAGAGATTTTCGCAGATTTTCAAAAAATCCTGCCAAAAAGATAATGGCACGCCGATTTGAAAAATCGCTGAACCGACAAAATCTTTGCCGCGCGAAGATACCAGCGTTTCCAAACCTATTTCCTTGGCTTGTTGAAGGAAAAAATCGGTAAGTTGATGATATTGGGCAGGCGAGATTGATTTTACGCCGACGGCTGCGGCAAAAGGCTTCCAAAAATCGCCGGATTCGTAATCGTGAAAAGCAACTCCGGCATAAAGCGTCAGCAGGCAAAACGGAAATTCCGTGATTCTGCCGAAACGCCATTCGCGGCGGATAAAATCCAAATAATTCTACCATTCCGCGCAGTTCGGCACGACCGACAAAAATGCACCGGGCTTGCAGCGGCGTTCGGCGGAGATTTTGCTTTCGTCTTCAAAATGTGAGTTCCAATCATCGTAGTTTTTCATTGAGTCGAGAAAAAGTTATTTGTTGAATTTTGGCTCTAAATGTCATATCAAATAACTTTCTCTTTTGTCAACGATTTTAGAACGTCTTCATAAATGCCGTAACCATCATGCGGCGCAACGGAAATTTCTTCGACCGTCGTCGCTTAAAAATAAAAGATTTTAAGCCGCAATTAAATTAAGTTTCCCGCAAGCGGTGAGCGTTTCTTGTAAGTCTTCGACGATTCCTTCAATTTCGTCACGGCTCGCCCCAAATTTTAATTCGATTTCTTTGTCAGATAATTTTTCCAGTGCATAGCTCAAAGCCGTTGCGTAAACTTCCAGTTCGTCAACCGAAATCTTTACTTCGGCAAAATCTATCGATGCAATTGAATTTGTATTTTTTATTTCCATATCATTTTAATTCTTCAGGTAAATTTTCGCGCTCGATGCTCTCCCATTTACCGCTTATTTGACGCTCAAAGCGATTCTTTCGGGTTGTCCGAAAACTTGTATGATGTAAATTTTCGGCGGTGAAAATATGCGTTCGACCTTTGTTTCCGACAAAAATATAATAACCTGTTTTAGCATCAATATAAATCTCCGTCGCGGCGGCTTTATCTTTCGCGGCTTCGCTTGTCGGACGTTCTTCGTCTTCGCGCCTTTCTTTCCCGTGCGGCGTTCTTTCCATTTTATCTAAAACGCAGGTTCTTCATAGATGCCGTAAACGTCACGCAACGCAACGGAAATTTCTTCGACCGTCGCGTATGCTTTCACCGCTTCAATCGTCGCGGGCATCGTGTTTTCGTTTGCTTGCGCTGTTCGTTTGAGTTTATCCAGAGCATTTGAAACCGCGCCATTATCGCGTGTTTTCTTTGTTTGCTCAAGGCGTGAAAGTTGATGCTCGCGGACGTTTTCGTCAATCTGCAAAATCTTAATTTTTGAAAATTCGTCGTCCATTTGGTATTTGTTCACACCGACGATTGTTTGTTCATTGCGCTCGACCGCTTTTTGATATTGATACGCCGATTCCTGAATTTCGCGCTGCGGAAATCCGGCTTCGACGGCTTCGACCATTCCGCCGAAGCCGTCAATTTTGTCGAAGTAATCGAAACAGCCGTCAACCATTTTCTGCGTCAAAGATTCGACGAACCACGAACCGCCGAGCGGGTCAACCGTGTTCGCTACGCCGGTTTCTTCGGCGATGATTTGCTGAGTTCTAAGAGCAATCAAAGCGGCTTGGTCGGTCGGTAAAGCGAGGGCTTCGTCGTAAGCGTCGGTGTGTAGAGATTGCGTTCCGCCTAAAACTCCCGCAAGTGCTTGAATTGCCACGCGAGCAATGTTGTTAAGCGGTTGTTGGACGGTGAGCGAAACGCCTGCCGTTTGCGTGTGAAAACGCATCTGCATCGTGCGTGGATTTTTCGCGCCGAAACGTTCTTTCATTGTTTTCGCCCACACAACGCGAGCGGCGCGGTATTTGGCAATCTCTTCAAAAAAATCATTGTGCGCGTTAAAGAAAAACGAGATGCGCGGTACGAATTCGTCAACATCCAAGCCGCGTTCAACGCCGTATTGCACGTATTCCACGCCGTCGCGCAAGGTGAACGCTAATTCCTGCAAAGCCGTCGCTCCCGCTTCCCGAATGTGATAGCCGGAAACGGATATTGGATTGTATTTCGGAACGTGCTTGACGCAATACTCAAACGTATCAATCACCAATTTCATCGCCGATTTTATCGGATAAATCCATTCTTTTTGCGCGATATACTCTTTCAAAATATCGTTTTGCAAAGTGCCGGAAATCTTTTTAAAATCCGCGCCTTGCTTTTCTGCCATCACCAAATACATCGCCAAAAAAATCGAAGCGGGTGCATTGATAGTTTGCGAAACCGTAACTTGTTCGAGCGGAATGCCGTCAAAAAGTGCTTCATAATCGGCGAACGAAGAAATCGCCACGCCGCATTTGCCGACTTCGCCTTCCGACAATGGCGAATCTGCATCAAGTCCCATCAATGCTGGCAAATCGTAAGCGACCGACAATCCTGTCTGACCTTGCGACATCAGATATTTAAATCTTTTGTTCGTTTCTTCGGGCGAAGAAAATCCCGCGAATTGGCGCATTGTCCAAAGCCGCCCGCGGTAACCCGTCGGGTGAATTCCGCGTTTGTATGGATACTCGCCGGGAAAACCGATTTCATCCAAGCTTTCCGTGTCGGCTTCTGTGAAAAGCCGCTCGACCGGCTCTAACGAAACGCCTTCAAAACTCTTTTTTCTTTCGGGCGTTTTGTCCAAAACTTTACGCAACGTCTCCGTTTCCCAACGCTCGACTTCCGTTTGTTTTTCCGATAAGACTTCTTTGACTTCTGGCATAATTTATTCAATTTTATAAAATCTATTTTTGAGAATTGTCGTTACGGTATTTTAACACGATTGCCGCGCGTGTCAGTAGCCAGCGCTAACCCTTGGGCGGCGAAGCGGAGGCACGGCACTTCACTTTTATCTTTTCAGGTATTTTTTACCTTTCAATTTCTTCGGCAAGAAATCTTCCTTTGAATACATCTCGTAATCTTCACCGTATTTGAGGTCTTTCATCAACTTTGTCGGCGCATTTTTTAAGATATTCGGCACGGGCAGATTGCCGAGTTTGGTTGCGTCTTCGAGAGCTTTTTTATACGCATTATACGCGCTTTTGTCTTTTTTGCAGTTGGCTAAATACGCAACTCCGTGCGCTAAATTTATTCCGCACTCGGGCAAGCCGATAGTTTCGACGGCGCGAAAAACCGCATTAGCGACGACAAGCGCGGTTGGCTGTGCGAGTCCGACATCTTCCGAAGCAAAAATTACCATTCGGCGGGCGATAAATTTCGGGTCTTCGCCGGACACAATCATTCTTGCAAGATAATAAAGTGCCGCGTCCGGCTGCGACGCCCGCATACTTTTGATAAACGCACTGATGACGTTGTAATGCTCTTCGCCTTGTTTGTCGTAGCGCAGAAATTTTGATTGAAGCGTGTCTTTAAGCGTTTCGAGATTGACCTTTTCATCATAAAGCCGCCACGTGTTTTCAATCATCGTCAATGCTTGTCGCGCGTCGCCGTTTGCCATTGCGATTAGCCAATCTTTTGCTTCCGCGTCCAATTCGTAACCGCTTCGGTCAATAATTTTTGCCATATCTTCGGCGGAGAATTCTTCCAAAACAAATATGCGAAGGCGCGAAAGCAAAGCGGGAATAATCTCGAAACTCGGATTTTCGGTCGTCGCGCCGATGAGGACAAGTTCGCCGTTTTCAACAAACGGCAACAGAAAATCTTGCTGAGCTTTGTTAAAGCGGTGAATTTCATCAAGAAACAAAACGCGCGGACGGTTTGCCTCACGAGGCTGTTTGACGATTCGGCGGATGTCTTCTTTGCCGGCGGAAACGGCGGAGAGTTCGTAGAAATCGGCGTTTATTGCGCCCGCATACATTCGCGCGAGCGTCGTTTTACCGACACCGGGCGTTCCCCAAAGCACGAACGAAAAAACGTGCTTTTGTTCAATCGCTAAGCGAAGCGGTTTACCCGCGCCGACAAGGTGTGTTTGCCCGACGAATTCATCTAAAGTTTGCGGTCTGATTCTATTGGCTAGCGGATCCATAACAGTTAACAGTCAACAGTTATCAGTTATCAGTTATCAATTTTTTGTTGACTGATAACTGTTGACTGTTAACTGATTGGCACGAGTGCGGTGCGAAAGCCGAGCAGCGTCCAATCCGCTTCGGTTTCAACCTCTTGAATATACGAGAAATCGTCGGGCGCGTTCGAGCCGACGGCGTAACATTTGGCGTTACCATTTTCGTCGCGGTAGAATCCTAATTCTAAGGATTCGGTTGCGCTCCACTCTGGGTGAAAAACCGTGCCCACGAGATTAAAAACCACTGGCGGACAAATTGTCAACCGATAACCGGTCGGCATCAAACCGCGCTTGCTCCAATCGTCCGTAATCAAATTAACCAGATTTCGCAAAGACCGATAATTGTGTGCGTAGCGTGTGCCGGACAGAAAATTGGCGCGTCCGAAATATCCGGCGAACGGGTCGGCTTTGGTTTCAAAACCATAAGGTGTTCCATAAAATTGCCGATTGTTCGGCAGATAGCGCGGCTTTGGCGTGGTTTCGATTCCGACAATTCGCCCTTGATGACGTTGGTGTCCGTCCATAATCGCGCGATACGAACTCGTCTTTTGATAATCGCGGTTCGACGAATCGAATTTCAGCATCGGATAAAGCCGCGCACGGTAATCGTCCGTGTCAATCGGAATGCTCTCGGCAGACGGTATTATATGCCATTCGATATTAAATTTTCGGAGATGTTCGGCAACAGTCGGCGAAATATTAAATGATTCGGCAGCCTCGCGGGAAATCAACTCGGTGCCGGAATCCAACTCGAAAAATTCGCGCAGTTTATTCTGTTTTTCTTCTATCCAATTTTTCATAATTGTTTTAGCATAGATTTTACATTAAGTTTCGGGCAAATCGGCTGCAATCGGACTCGATTTTAACGGAATATAATTTTATGAAAGTTTTGTTGATTTGTATAACTTTCAGCTTGATTGTTCTGCCCGCAACTTTTTTCAGTTCGAATCAAACACGCCAGCCGTTGCCGCCGATGGAAAATCCGCATATTGTCGTCAAGAAAAAGCAACGCCTGCTGCAAATTTTCGACGGCGAAAAACTCGTCAGAAAATATAAAATCGGGCTTGGTTTTGCGCCGCTCGCCGACAAGCAAATCGAAGGCGACGGCAAAACGCCCGAAGGCACGTTCTATGTTTTTACGAAAAACGACCGGAGCAGATTTTTCCTCTCTTTGGGTGTCAGTTATCCGAACGTCGAAGATGCGAGACGCGGTTTGAAAAATAAAATAATTACGGCAGAAGAATATGAAGCAATCGTCAAAGCCACCGGCAAAAAACAGATGCCGCCGCAAAAAACCGCGCTCGGCGGCGAAATCTATATTCACGGCGGCGGAACGACGAGCGATTGGACGGACGGCTGTGTGGCTCTCCAAAACGAAGAAATGAAAGAGATTTTTGATGCAATACCGGTCGGCGCGAAAGTAAGAATCTTACCGTAGCCTAGCCGAAAGTTGGCAGTCGGCAGCGGCAGAAGGCAGTCTAATTCTGCAAACGAAACTTCCTGCTTTCTGCTAACTGCCGCTGCCGACTATTTTTAGTGCGTGTCGTAGGTGGCAATCGGCGAATCGCTTGTGAAACCCCACTGTGTCACCAGAAGCGCATTGTCCGCGCTTTTCAAAGCATAAAAGGTTGCCGTTCGTTTCGCGCCAAACCGAAACGTCAGTTGTGCAGTCGCCGTCATAGTAGCTCTGCGTTGGCAAATCGGTTTCCGCCGCGCCGTTCGTGCCGCCGCCTCTTTGAACAGCGATATCGAATTTGCCGTCGCCGTTGTAATCGCTCGGAAACCGGGAAGCGGAATACAACGGCGAAGTTGATTCGTTCAGCGGGATGCCGTTAATTAAAATCAGGGCGACGACGAAATATGCTTGATAAAGAATATCCAGACGCACGTATTGACTGATACCGCGCCCGTCCCGGATGTAAGTCAGTCCAAGATTATCGAAGGGAATGTCTAGAGCGGGATTGCAGCCCTCTCGGAACAGGTTTGGGTTTGGCAATTGTCAAAACCTGCATCGAAGTGTGTGAGGGGAAAGTTTCGGCGAGCAATCGAATTCCGCAAGGCTTGGCGGTAACCATTTGCCTGAAAAATTAAAACGTGAAATTAATTGCAAAAAGAGCAAGTCAAAGTCCGAAAACTTGACTAATTTCCATTAAAAACGGATACTTTATAAATAAGTCAAGTTTTAAGTAAAAATTGAAGTCTAAAATTTATAAGGAAAAAATTATGCCATATCCAGAAATGATGATACACGGAATGCGCCACGAGTTGGCGCAGCTCGGAATCGAAGAAACGAAAACGCCGGAAGCGGTCAAAGAAGCGGTTGAAAATACGGAAGGAACTTTGATGGTCGTCGTCAATTCGGTTTGCGGATGTGCGGCGGGCGGAGTTCGCCCCGGAATTGCGATGGCTTTGCAGAATTCCGACGCCGCGCCCGACAAAACAATTACGGTTTTCGCCGGCGCGGACATTGACGCGACTGATGTTGCCCGCGGATTTTTCACGAATTATGCGCCGTCGTCGCCGGCAATCGGATTGATGAAAAGCGGAAAACTCGTTAAAATGTTCGAGCGCAAAGACCTCGAAGGTCGTCATCCGCAGCAAATTGCCCAAGCATTAGTTTCGGCTTTTAACGAGCATTGTACAAAAACCGAAGCCGCCAACAATTAAGCGAAATTCAAAGTAAAATAAGAAAACATCCGCCCGTAAAACGGCGGATGTTTTACTTTGAAATAATCTGTTGTATATACCGAGCTAAACTCTGTAAAATTGCCGTAAGGTTTCAAGGCAAACCCGAAACACTTCTGCGGATTGCAGATTTTGGATTTTGGATTTCCAAACCTGAAGTTTCAAGTCTTGAAATTATCTTCTTAATTCTACTTTGTCAGATTAAAACGAAATTTGAAGAAAAAGAAATTTTCGCCGCGGATTTGCGCGGATGACGCTGATAAAAAGCCTTCAAAATTGAAAAATCGAGAGAAAATCCGCGTCATCCGCGCAAATCCGCGGCTAATTTTTAATCTGACAAAGTAGAATTAAGTTGCAGATCGGAAATTGTTTTTTCATCCTTACGCCTTCATCCTTACGCCTTCATCCTTTCCAAATTACCAGCCCCAAGTTCCCGCCGCGCCTTTAAATGGTCCGACAATATCTTTTGTTATCCAACCGCCGTAAAAATCACCTTCCTGCGTTTCGACGAGTTCATCATCAACAAAACAAGCGTCCATTTTTGATGGATAAAACGCGATGTAATTTTTAATCTCCGCAAATTCGCGCGTCGGATTTGCATAAAACCAAGCGGCATTTTCAATTCGTTTTTCGCCGACTTGCAAAGCGTAATAACCGGCACGACCTTTCCATTCGCAAAAACTCGTATTTGCAGCTTCGGTCAAAAACTCCATTCGCACATCTTCCGACGGAAAATAATAAACCGGCGGATGACTTGTTTCCAAAACTCGATAAGCACGGTTTGCTTCGGCAATTGTTTCGCCGTTGAATATAATTTTGAGATGTTTATCCGTCGGTTCAAGACGCGGCGGGCGCGGATAATCCCAAACCAATTCAGTTCCCCAAACTTTAGAATTCTTTTTGAGTTTAACTTCGTTCACTTCAACTTCCATAAGGCGCAGCGGGTCAATGCACCAAGCAGGAGAATGGACCGATATTGTTTGCGCTCGAAATTCATTTCCCAATATTATTTCAGCGGCGACAAGGTTTCCGCTAAAAAGATTTAATTCTTGATTAACCCAATCCCATTCCGATGAGAGTTGAATGGGCTTTATGATTTTTCCTTTAACTAAAATTGCTGTTCCAAAATGTTGAGATTGTCCGTTTTTCTTGATGGCTTTTCTGTAAAGACATTCAAATTCATTTTGAATGAAATCTGGAATCGAATTAACTTCCTGCAGTAAAGCTACGTCAGGATTCAATTCAAGCAGATATTCCCAACTTTCTTTTCTGCGAATAGTTGCCTTGTTCATATTCCAAGTAATTACGCGCATAATTTTCTAAAACAATTTGTCTAAGGCTTTATCCAAACTTCTCAAGCCGCTTTGAGTTTTTCGGAAATCGCCTCCAAAAATTTCGGATTGCTTAATAATTTCTTCGCCACTTCGTCGAGTTTGTTTTCCTCTTCCGCCAAATCGCGTTCCATCGCGGCTCGCAGTTCCTGATTTATTTGTATCTGATACGGCGCGGCGTTCGGCTTGTCGGCGCGACTGCGAAAATGCTGCAAAATATCGTAGTCAATAAACATCGTCATTTTGATTTTCGCCTCGCGCGGATTTATCTTGCGCGTCCGGCGGCGAAAAATGTGCTTGCCGACTGAAGGAATTGCTTCTTCGTCAATTCCACGCGCTTTCATCTCGCTATATTTTTCTTGCGTTATTTCTAAAATATATTCGTTTTTATCCGAAATATCCTGAGTTGAATTTTGCTCGCTCATATGTTTCTCTTTCTTCGGGTTCAGCTAATCTCGCCGAAACTATTCGATAAATTTCGTTTTCAGCATTCTCGCCGCGAACGGCATAAACAACATACAAAGTTTTTCTTCCGGCTTCTTCGATACACGCAAAACGCTTTTCATAGGCGGTTGAATGTGCATCGTCATATTCCTCCAAAACGAAATCGTCCTGAATTGCAGAACTCGCTTCCTCAAACGTGATTCCATCGTGATTTTTGATATTTGCCCGCTCTTTGTTTTCGTCCCAATCAAAAATCATAATTTATTATACAGGCATTTCCAGACTTATACAGACTAAAACAATTCGTCCAACGCTTCTTCCAAATTTCTTACACCGACAACGCGGATGCCCAGTAATTTCTCCAAACCTTTTTTATTCGACGCAGGCAGAATTAATTTTTTGAAGCCGAGCGTTTGCGCTTCGCGGGCGCGGGTCTGGGCTTGCAGAACGCCGCGCACTTCGCCCGTCAAACCGACTTCGCCGAAAACTGCCGTGTCGGGCGGAATCGCCAAGTTTCTGAAACTCGAAGCAATCGCGGCAATCACGCCCAAATCCGCCGCCGGTTCGTCCACTTCTAAACCGCCCGCGATGTTAACGAAAACGTCATCGCCCGCGAGCTGAAAGCCTAACTTTTTCTCTAAAACCGCAATCAAAAGGGAAGTGCGGTTATAATCAAAACCTTGTGCCATTCGTCTGCCCGTGCCAAACTTTGTGCCTGAAACAAGAGCTTGAACTTCGACGAGCATCGGGCGCGTGCCTTCCATACAAACCGTGACGACCGAGCCGCTCGCGCCTTCGGGACGCTCTTGCAAAAACACTTCCGACGGATTGCCGACCGGAGTTAATCCTTCGTTCGTCATCTCGAAAATGCCGATTTCGTTTGCCGCGCCGAAACGGTTTTTCGTCGCGCGGATAATTCGGTGATTGTGGTGACGGTCACCTTCAAAATATAAAACCGTGTCAACGATGTGTTCTAACGCTTTCGGTCCGGCAATCGCGCCGTCTTTCGTCACGTGACCAATCAAGAAAACGGGCGTTGACGTTCCTTTGGCGAAAATCATAAATTGTCCGGCGACTTCGCGGACTTGACTGACCGAGCCGGGCGCGGATTCAATTTTTTCACTGAACACCGTTTGAATCGAATCAACGATGACGACATCGGGCGTTAACCTTTCGATTTCCGTTAAGATATTTTCGAGATTTGTTTCAGGTAAAAGGAAGAGATTTTCGGCGTTCAATCCTAATCGTTCGCCGCGCATTTTGATTTGTTTTTCTGATTCTTCGCCCGAAACGTAGAGAACTCTGGCGTTGCTTTGACTCAATTTGTCAGCTATTTGAATAACGATTGTAGATTTTCCAATTCCTGGGCTGCCGCCGATTAGAACGAGCGAACCAGCGACAATTCCGCCGCCGAGAACTCTATCGAATTCTTCAATGCCCGAACTTGTCCGCGCGTCGTCCTGCGATTCGATGTCGCTGTAAGAAATCGGTTTGACTTCACGGAAAGAATTCGCGCTGAGCCGTGCGCCGACCGTTGCGGAAACTTTGCCGACGGCTTGCGCGGACGGGCGAAATTTCTCTTCGACCAGCGAGTTCCATTCGTTGCAGTCGGGACATTTTCCCAACCATTTGCGCGATTGACTGCCGCAGTTTTGACAGACGTAAATTGTTGCCGGTTGTTTTGCCATTTAGAGTAATCAGAAAATAAGAAGATTGAGAATAAATTATAAACTTTTACGGGTCAGGTTTCATTTTCTCAAACGCGCTTCGACATTATTTTCTTTCAGCGAATTTCCCGTAGCTCTCTGCAAATCGGCAATTGATTTATTTAGTTCGGTTTGGGCGCGAAGTTCGTTGCTGCGGGCGGTTGTCAAAGCCGTCTGGCGTTCAAGAACTTTATAAACGTCTGATTGTCCGGCGTCAAGTTTTCTCTGTTCGGATTCGTATTGTTTGACGGAATTTTCGCGTGAAATCGCCGCCGAACGAAGTCGCGCTTCGGCTGTTCTAACCGTCTGCAAAGCGTTTCGCACCTCAACCTGGATTGATTGTTCAAGCTGCTGGCGCTGCGTTTGAATGCGCTCGCCTTCGACTAAAGAGCGTCCTAATTGCGCTTTCGCCGTGCGGCTGGCAAACGGCAGATTGATTTGCACGCCAACGCGAAAAGTCGGGTAGCGATTCGCAAAAATGTCGGTTAACGAACTGAAATTTCCGCCCGTCAAATTTTCCGAAACGGTCTGTATCGGTGTCGGCGGAATCGCTTGAATCGGCGGCAAAGTCGGATTTGTCGAATTCAATCGCGTGATGACTTCGTTGATTTTCTGCCTGGTCGTGTCGTTTGAACTAAAAGGATTGATAGCGTTGTTTGGACTTCCTGCCAAACCTGCCAGATTATAAGTCGCTACCAGGTCAATCTGCGGTTTCGTCTGTTCGCGGAAAAATCGCTGGTCAATTTGATTGATGTCGCGCTGCACTTCGTTCGATTCTAATTCGGGGCGATTGCCTAACGCCGCGTCCAACGCTTCGGGCAGAGTCGTAACGGGAGCGTCCAAATCAACCGCATCGGTCGGCACAATCGAAGAACTCCACAGCGAATCATTTTTATTTTCGGCAATCAGATTTTTCAAGATATTTTCCGCACGATTCACTTCGTCCAAAGCGGTATAAACATTCTGCTCGAAATTTGCCACCTGCGTCTCCGACGCGATAATGTCGGACGGCGCGAGTTGTCCTTCTTCGACAAGACGGCGATTGTGTTCGAGTTGGTCTTTCGCATCGCGCACGCCGTCGCGCTGAACCTGCAAATTTCGCAAAGTATAAGCTAAATCCCAATAAGCGCGTTGGACACCGACGATAATTTCAATCGAGCGTTGGCGAAATTGCGCGTCGGTTAAGCTGAGGTTGCGTTTGGCTATTTCAATTTGCCGACGATTTTGGTCGAATCTGCGACCACGAAAAATCGGCTGCGTGTATTGAAAACTCAGGTTGGACGTGAAAGATGGATTGAGCGTGTTAAATAGATTAGTGCTGCTGACTCGCGAATTGTTGAATTGAACTTGATAAGTTCCGCCGAAACGCGGCTCAGAACCTTGCAGTTGCGCGTTGCTCGTAAAACCTGACTGAGTTATTTCACCGTTCGCCCCACCGCCGAAAAAACTCGCTGTAGGTGTAGTCGATCGTTCATAAAATGTCTGCGCGAAAAAGCGCGGCTGATAAACGCCGTCCGCCGCTCGCAAATCGAATTCGGAAATTCGCACGTTCTGGCGCGTTACTTCGATGTCTTTGTTGTTTTGCAGCGCAAGCGTAATCGCCTCGCGCAAGGTCAAGGGTTTTTGCTGCATCATATCCACGCCGACGCGACCTAGTTCGGGCAGCGTCGTGTCATTTGATTGATACTGCGGCGCGATTGACGGAATGCCTTGAAGGTTTTCCGGCTGGACTTTTTGCGCGTCGTTAATTGGCGGCAAAATCATTTTAGTCGTTGGAGTCGGCGAAACTGTCGGTGTCGGCGTGGGCGTTGCGTCTTGTGCCATTACCGCGTTGAAGTTTATAAGAAGCGCGAAAACGACCGCTAAGTATAATTGCTTAATCATATAAATTTTGTAGGGGCAGGTCTTGTGTCTGCCCAAAGCGGCGAATGCCGCTAACAATCGTTAATAGAATTCAAATAGAGTTAAGTCAACACAATTTTCTCGCGCTCATTGGGCAGGCACAAGACCTGCCCCTACAATTATTGTTTGCTGAAAATCGAACTCGTCGCCGTCGCAAACCGGCGTTTCAAACCGCCGAAAGTTCTCGTTGAAAAATCGCTGGCGCGGCTGAAAATTCGCCACTGCGTAACGTCGTCGAACAGCGAATAGAAAACGGGAACTGCAAGAAGCGTCAAAAGCAAACACAAACTTTGACCGCCGACGACGAGAACGCCGATTGAGCGATTGGTTCCCGCGCCCGCGCCGGTCGAGACGACGAGCGGAATCATTCCGGCGACGAGCGCAATCGTCGTCATTAAAATCGGACGCAGACGGTCGCGGTTCGCCCTGATAATTGCTTCGTAACGCTCCATTCCGCGCTCGCGCAGATTATTGGTATGGTCAATCTGCAAAATCGCGTTCTTTTTCACCACGCCGAATAAAAGCAGCAAACCTAAGCCCGAAAAAATGTTCACCGTTTGTCCCATCACGAGCAGACTGACGATACCGAACGGAATCGAAAGCGGTAGCGTGAGCAAAATTGTGACCGGATGAATAAACGATTCAAACTGCGCCGCCAAGACGATATACATAAAAATAAACGACAGTGCGATTGCCAATGCAAAATAAAACAACGATTTGCCGAGTTCTTTCGATTGTCCGACATACCCGGTCGTATAACCGGCGGGCAAAGTGAGTTCCTTAACATATGCGTCAATCGCCCCCGTGATGCTCGTCGCCGAACCGCCCGGCTTTGTATTCGCCAGAAGCGTCACCTGTCGCTGGCGATTCACGCGGTCAACCGAACTCGGTCCGGTTCCTTCCTTAACTTTCACCAGACGGTCGAGCGAAACCAAACCGACTTTTGACGACGGCACGACGAGGCGTTTCAAGCCTTCGACATCCGTGCGAAAATTGTTAATCGCCCGTACGCGCACTTCGTATTGGTCTGTTCCTTCGTTAAAAGTCGTTGCTTCGGTTCCCGCCACCAAAGTATTCAAGGCTTGCGAAACATCGCCGATTCGCACGCCCAAATCAGCCGCCGTGTCGCGGTCAACTTCAAGCTGGACTTCCGGTTTTCCGCTAATCAAAGTTGAATCAACGTCAACCGCGTCGGGAATGGTTTTCATTTTCTCTAACAGTTTGGCGGAATACTCTTCGAGCTTTTTCAAATCGGGGCCCGAAATTATAAATTGCACGTTGGCGTTGCGAAATCCGCCGCCCGAAAACGCCTGCACCGGCTGCACGCCCGTTCGCAATTCCGGCGGAAAGTTCTTCAACAGTTCACGCGCCGCAACCATCAATTCTTCCTGTGATTTCGAGCGTTCGCCGATGTCCGACAGGCGAACATAAACTGTGCCGTTGTTGACGATTTGCTGTTGTCCGCCGCCGATAGTGGTCAAAGTGTCGGTTACGCCCTCGAGCTTGCGAACATCGGTTGCGATGCGTTCAAAAAGCTGTGAAGTCGCCGAAAGACTGTAACCTTCGGGCGCGCGAATTGAAATCTCGAACTGCGATTGGTCATCCACCGGCAAAAAGTTTTTGCCGACGAACATAAAAAGCGGAACGATGCTCAGGAAAACCAACACGCACAAGCCGACAATCAGCCAGCGGTGCGCCATCGAAAATTTTAAAAGCCAAGTGTATGTGCCGTCAACGTAACGGTAAAACCAGGAATTTTTGGAAGAATCATTTTCGGTTTTCGGTTTTCGGTTTTCAATCATCCCGTCGCCGTGGATTTCAAGCGGTTGTCTCTCGCCCTCGAAATTGAATTCCAAATTCGGATTTTCTTCCTCTTTTTTATGCGGTTTAATCAAACGCGCCGCGAGCATCGGCGTCAGCGTGAACGAGACAATCAAAGAAACACCGATAGCGAATGAAGCCGTCAAACCAAACGATGACATAAATCGTCCGATGATTCCCTGCATAAAACCAATCGGCACAAACACCGCCATCAACGAAAGAGTCGTTGCAAGAACCGCCAGACCAATTTCGCGCGTGCCTTCAATCGCCGCTTGAAACGGATCCATTCCTTTTTCTTCGACGAAACGGTAAATGTTTTCCAGCACGACAATCGCGTCGTCAATCACGATGCCGACCATCAAAGTTAGGCTGAGCATCGTAATTGAATTGAGCGTGTAACCCATCGCATACATCAGCGCAAACGTCGAGATAATCGAAGTCGGAATCGCCAATGCCGCGATGATTGTCGTGCGAAAACTCCACAAAAACAGAAACACGACGACCGCCGCCAGAAGTCCGCCGACAATCAGATGTTCTTCAATAGCATTTAGAGAATTTTCAATAAAAACCGAGTTGTCGCCGATAATCTGCATTCGGAAATTCGGCGGCAGAGTCGGTTCGATTTCCTTGAGCCGCGCTTTCAATTCCTTGGCGACGGCGACCGTATTTTGTCCGGACTGTTTTGAAACAATCAGCGTTACGGCGGGCTGTCCGTTAAGCCGGGCTTCGGTGCGAAGTTCTTCCGCGCCGTCTTCGACATAACCTAAATCTTTAATTTTAACCCCGTAATTTCCGCGCGTGGCGACGACGACATTGGCAAATTCTTCCGGTTTTTGGATTTTCCCCAAAGTTCTGACGCTCGATTCGGTCGCACCTTGGTCTAACCTTCCGCTTGGAAATTCGATATTCTGAATTCGCAAAGCAGCCGAAACTTCGCTCGCCGTGATGCTGTAGGAACGCATTTTATCGGGGTCAACCCAAACATTGATTTGCCGCTCACGCCCGCCGACAATCGAGACTTGTCCGACACCGTTGACCGATTCGATGCGCTCTTTAATCTGATTTTTCGCAACTTCCGTCACCTCGCGCAGATTCGTCGGCGCGGAAACGGCGATGCGCAATATCGGCGCGGCATCAGTGTCGAGCTTTTGCACGGTCGGCTGTTCGGCTGTCTCGGGCAGATTGGGAATAACCGTCTGAACACGATTTTCGACTTCCTGCGCCGCGACGTTGACATCTTTTTCGAGCAGGAACTGCACGAATACCTGGCTCGCGCCTTCAATCGAAGTCGAGCGCAATTCGTCAATTCCGCTAATCGTATTGACCGCTTCTTCAATCTTTTCCGTAACTTCCGTTTCGATTTCCTGCGGCGATGCGCCCGGATTGACGACCGTAATGGTTATCGTCGGAAAGTCAATTTTCGGAAACAAGTCCACGCCCAACGAGAAAAATGAAAATGTTCCGACCGTGACGAGGGACAAAATCAACATCGTCGCAAAAACGGGACGCTTGACACAAATTTCTGCTAACCATTGCATAAAATCTTCGGTTTGGTCTTTGGTCTTCGGTCTTTGGTCTTTGGATTTCTAACTCAGCGCGAGCAGAAAATCTAAAAACCAAAAACTAAAAACCAAAAACTAAAAACTATTCTTTAACTCCAAGCGACTCATCGGTTTGTTGTCCGCGTCGCTTTTCAATTTCTGCCACAATCTCGGCAACCGTTCGTTTGTCGTCGGATGCTTGACGCTCTTTTGTGTAGTCGCCGCGTCCGCCGCTCACTTGACTCAAAAAGCGAAGCGTTTTGGCAACGCCCATTTCGCGGAACAATAATTCAATTGCTTCTGCCGTAATGTCGCTTGTTTCTTTGGTAGTTCGGCTCATTTTGTAATCTCCTCTAATAATTCAGTTGGTGAAATTGCTTTCACTTTCAAATCGCTTTTTGCTTTCGCCTTTCTCAAAAGTTTATCGTCGCAAGTACAAAAATATTCGGCTTGTCCCGCTTCAGCACTAGCAAGATGCAGCGCATCAATCGGTTTGATGCCGAATTTTTCAAACTCTTGAGCGCGTTTCTCGACCTCCGCATCGGCAACAATTACCTCTACTGCAACGGCTGAAATGCCTAAGAGTTAGTCCGAAAAGTTTCAAGTAGGCTTAAGTCGTTTAAGAAGAATACTTATCATTCTTACATGAATCATCGCTACGCTTGTTTCAGTAAGCAGTTCATAATCCTTAACTAATCTCCTGGCTCC
>MWVV01000101.1_pt1 | contig 30250 bp, 12 predicted proteins | sample 1047281 | NCBI WGS metagenome assembly MWVV01 (sample SAMN06349986, study PRJNA376086) | soil metagenome | isolation source: PT-2 sample Antarctic (ecotone) soil | place: Antarctica | collected 2015-01-13 | reverse complement strand
CTCGTTTGCTTCCTTTAAAAAAGTTCTGGCGAAAACGGCGCAAATTCACCCGAAAGTTTTTCGCCTGATGTTCGAGCATCTCGGCACGGCTGGAGCATTCTGGTGGATTGCCAAAATTGCCGAAAATGCTTTGCACGAGAGAAAAGCAGGAAAGCGGGAAAAGCGGAAAAGTGAAAAAGTATAAATCGGCGCGCTATTGGTTTAATTGTTTTTCAAAACTTTTAAAAACTCGAATTAAAATCATACAACCGCATTTTGTCTCCAAAGAGCCGAAAAGATTTTTGGCGCTCGCTGCTGTTTGGTAAGAGTTTTAGACGCGAAATTTTAAATTTCAATTTAATAAACGATTATTTTTCGGCGAAATCCTTTAATGGCATAGCTTTTGCCCGACGAACAGACACGAGAAAATTCTGTTTGTATTCGATACAATATATGAATATTCGACCTGGAAAACGGGTTTTATTGCACATACTAATTAACTGCAAAGGGGGACTTTACAAAAATGGATAACACGGAAAAAACGCAATCGGGCGATACGACATCGACGAATTCAAAAACCGATACCAAAAACGCGACGACAAGCGACTCAAACAAAAATAACATTTCGCAAGCCGGAAAAGGCGGCGGCGGAAATCAAACATCTTCAACCGGCGTAATCGGCGACGCGACCAGCGCTGTCAAAGACGCGCTCGGTCAGGCAAAGGAAACGGGCGGCGCTGTTGCCAGTCAAGCCTACGGCATCGCCGCACAGAAGGCGACCGAAGCGATTGACGAGCATAAAGCTAATTTGACGCAGGGATTGACGGGCGTCGCGGACACGATTCGCCAAATCGGCGACAATTTAAAAGGCTCGCAAGAGCCGACCGGCGTGTCCAATATCGCCGCGCAATACACGAACACGGCAGCTCAAAAAGTCGAGCAGCTTTCCGGTTATCTCGACAGGCGAGATTTCAAAGGTTTAGTCAGAGACCTCGAAGACACGGCGCACCGCAACCCGGCGATATTTTTGGGCGGCGCGTTCGCGCTCGGAATCCTTGCGGCGAGATTTTTCAAAAGCGGAAATACCGACAACGCGATAACGCGCCGCGACCAACGACGCATTTCGGAGAATTCCGGCGGCGGCAACAACAGCTTTGGCGGCGACATCGGCGGCGGTATGCAGGTAAGACAGCTCAGACGTAAAAGCACAAGCGGCAGAAACGATACGCTGAACAGAGCAGATAATGCAACCTCGCTCAACACTAGCGACAATAAAACCGGCGCTTCTACGTCGAACTCGACTTCGGAAAACAGAGGAGGTTAGTTTTATGGCACAGCAACAAGTAACTACAACTCCTGCAAAAGACGAGCGGTCGCTCGGCGAGCTTTTTTCGGATTTAGCGTCCGAGACCAGCAATTTAGTTAAACAGGAAGTTTCGCTGGCGCAGACCGAGATGACGCAGAAGGCGGTTAAAGTCGGCAAGAACGTCGGCTTTCTGGTTGTCGGAGGCGCGGTCGGCTACGCGGCTTTACTCTCGTTTATCGCGGCGTTAATTATCGGTTTGGGAAACTTGCTCGATAATTACTGGCTAGCGGCGCTAATTGTCGGGGTCGTCATCGCAATCGCCGCCGTCGTTCTGATTTTATCGGCGATAAGCGCGCTCAAGAACACGCAACTGACGCCGACGCAAACGGTTGAAACAATCAAGGAGGATGCACAATGGCTCAAAGACCAGATGAATTAAACGATGATTTGCAGAAAATCTCGACCGTCGAAACCGATTCGATTGCCGTCGGCAACAGCGCCGCGGCAATCGCGGCGACGGGCAAAGAGAGCGGAAATGTTTACGTGGAAAAACGCTCGTCCGGTGATTTGACTTCAACTGACGATTTTTCAGACGACAATAATTCTTCTGCAACGGAAACGCCGTCTGACGAAATAACGGACGAAACCGAGCAGATTAAAGAGCAAATCGAAGAAACACGCAGCAATTTAGGTGAGACGATAAACGCCATTCAAGAGCGTTTGAGCATCTCGAACATTTCCGAACACGTCAAGGACGAAGTTTCGGAACATATTACAAGCGCGCTTCAGACGGCGAAAGATTCCGTCTATGACGCGACTTTAGGAAAGGTGGGAACAATTATGAGCTATGTAAATAAAGGAATGGACGAATTCGGCAAAACGACGGTCGGGCGCTCGGCAAACCAAAATCCCCTTGCTTTATCGCTTATCGGATTGGGCGTCGGGATGATTTTGGTGAACGGTTTTTCAAAAAATAAGACGAGCCAAAAAAATTATCGCTACGAATATGAAGGCGAGACAAGCGGCGGTTACGATTATGACCGCGAAGCAGACCGTTACGGGCGCAACATCTCATCAGGCAGCGGCGAGCAATATCAGCAGCGTCAACAGCGTAATCAATCGCAATCGTCGACCTTTGACCGCGCGCGCGGCGCGGTCGGCGATTATGCCGGACAAGCCTATGAAGGCGTTGGAAGCGCGGCGGGCGCGGTCGGCGATTACGCAGGCAAAGCCAAAGATGTCGTCGGCGATTATGCTGGAAAAGTTACGGAAACGGTCGGCGAATACGCCGGTTCAGCCTATGAACAAGTCGGAAATTTAGGCTCGAAAGCAAAAGATTACGCCGGTTCGGCGCAGGACAAATACGAGTATTATATGGATGAAAATCCGCTTGCCGTCGGCGCTGTCGTTCTTGCTATCGGCGCAGCGGTCGGTATGGCGTTTCCTTCGACGCGAGCCGAAAATCGCCTTATGGGCGACGCGCGCGAAAACCTGATGCAGAAAGCACAGGATACGGCGCGCGGCGCAATCGGCAAAGTTCAAGAAGCCGCCGGGAACGTCGGCGAAACCGTTAAGCAAGTAGCCAGCGACGTTTCGCAAAGCGTCAAAGAAGGCACGGGCGACATTACGCAAAAAGTAAAAGACGGCGCGGGAATAATTACCGATTCGGTCAAAGACGAAGCGAAAAATCAAGGCATAACAAAATAAATTTGTTTTTAGCCGAAAAAAAAGCAGCGTTGATTTAAATCAGCGCTGCTTTTTATTTTTAAAGCAATGGCAAACGGTTTACTAAGTTTCGCCTGTTTAAGTATAATTTGGTTTTTATGAAAGAATTATTTGCTTTATTTTTGCTGTTATTAACTTTTCAAGTCGCGAGTGCTCAGACCGACAAAGAAATTGCCGACGTTTTGCGCGAGCGCGTCGCCGTCGGCAAAACTAATCAAAGCATTGTCGTTGCCGTAATTGACAAAAACGGAACGCGATTTATTAGCAGCGGCAAAACCGCACAGACCGCCGACGCGAAAAATTCGGACGAGAATACGGTTTTTGAAATCGGCTCGATTACCAAAGTTTTCACCGGAACGCTGCTTGCCGAAGCGGTCAGGCGCCGGGAAGTCTCGCTCACCGACCCGATTTCAAAATACTTGCCGAAAACGGTTAAAACGCCTGCCGCACGCAACGGAAAAGAAATCACCTTGCTCGATTTGGCGACCCAATCGTCCGGGCTGCCAAGTTTGCCCGCCAACTTTACGCCGAAAGATTGGAGCAATCCTTACGCCGATTATACTCCTCAGCAGACATATGATTTTTTGTCGAGCTATCAATTAACGCGCGATGCCGGCAGCAAATACGAGTATTCAAATTTCGGAATGGGCTTGCTCGGACACATTTTAAGTTTTAGCGCTCGAATGAGTTATGACGATTTAGTGAAAACGAGAATACTCGAACCGCTTAAGATGAACGAGACGACGATTACGCTTTCGCCCGTCTTGAAATCGAGAATGGCGCAGGGCTTTGACCAAAACGGCGAGCCAATTTCTAACTGGGATTTTCTAACTTTTCAGGGCGCGGGCGCGCTGCGTTCGACGGCAAAAGATATGGCGAAATTCGTTGCGGCAAATGCCGGTTTATCAAAATCTGATTTAGCAGGCGCATTTGCCGAAGCGCATCAAGCACGCCGCGACGCGGGAGGGCGAATGAAAATCGGTTTGGCGTGGCATATTCTGTCCGACGCTTCGGGCGACATCGTTTGGCACAACGGCGGCACGGGCGGTTTTCGCAGCTTCGCAGGTTTCAACCAGTTACAAAAAAGAGGAATCGTCCTTTTAACCAACACAGCCGAATCGGTTGACGACATTGGTTTTCACTTTTTGGACGCTTCGATTCCGCTCAAAAAAATAAAGCCTTTCGTCGCCGTCAATGAGAAAATTTTGGACGAATACGCCGGCATTTATCAATTTGCGCCGAGCGTCTTTTTCACGATTACGCGCCGTGTCGACAAACTTTTCGCGCAATTGACCGGACAATCCAGCCTGCGCGTTTTCGCCGAAACGGAAAATGAGTTTTATTACAAAGTCGTTTCGGCTAAATTGACTTTCAATCGCGGCGAAGGCGGAAAAATCGAAAGTCTGACGCTTCATCAAAACGGCGACCAGATAGCCAAAAAAATCAAATAAATGGCGAAAATAAGATGCGGCTTTATTTTTCGATTTTTTCCAGATTGTTCATAAACGGCTGAAGGACCTCCGGTATCAAAATCGAGCCGTCCGCCTGCTGATAATTTTCAAGCACGGCAATCAAAGTTCGCCCGACGGCAAGCCCCGAACCGTTCAAAGTGTGAACGAATTCGGGTTTTGCGCCGCCCGCGCGACGAAAACGCAAGTTCATCCGCCGCGCCTGAAAATCGCCGCAGTTTGAACACGAAGAAATTTCGCGGAAAATCTTCTGCGAAGGCAGCCAGACTTCGATGTCGTAAGTTTTCCGGGCGCTGAAACCCATATCGCCGGTCGAAAGAACAACCGTTCGATACGGCAAACCGAGAAGCTGCAAAATTCTTTCCGCATCTCGCGTCAGTTTTTCGTGTTCTTCGTCGGACACCTCCGGCAAAGATAATTTTACAAGCTCGACTTTTTCAAATTGGTGCTGGCGAATAAGCCCGCGCGTGTCGCGCCCGTAACTTCCCGCTTCCGAGCGAAAACACGGCGAGTAAGCCGCGAAATATCTTGGTAAATCCGATGCGTCGAGAATTTCTCCGGCGTGGTAATTCGTAACCGGAACTTCGGCGGTCGGAATTAAATAAAACTTTCGTTCGTCGGTTAATTTAAACAGTTCTTCTTCAAATTTCGGCAGTTGTCCCGTGCCGAAAAGCGCGTTTTGGTTGACAAGAAAAGGCGGCAATGTTTCCGTATAACCGTGTTCAGTCGTGTGAACGTCGAGCATAAAATTGACGAGCGCGCGGCTCAGACGCGCGCCCGCGCCGCTCAAAATCGCAAAGCGCGAACCGGCGATTTTCGTCGCGCGCTCGAAATCAAAAATTCCCAAATGCTCGCCCAAATCTACGTGGTCTTTCGCCTCAAAATCAAATTCCGTCGGCGTTCCCCAACGACGAATTTCGATGTTTGCCGCTTCATCAACGCCGACGGGAACATCGTGTGCCGGAATGTTTGGCAAGCCCGTGAGTAGTTCGCGCATCGCGTTTTCAGCTTCGTCGCGCTGTTTTTCGAGGTCGGATTGTTTATCTTTCAATCCGGCGATTTCCGCTTTTTTCGCTTCGGCTTCTTCCCGCTTTTCCGCCTGCATAAGAGCGCCGATTTCCTTGCTTGACGAGTTTCGCGTTTGATTTATTTTATCCGCTTCGCCGATTATGCGGCGGCGTTCGGTGTCGAGCGCGGCAAACTTTTCCAAACTGTCGGCGGAAAAATTGCGATTTCTCAAAGCAATTTTCACTGCGTCTAAATTCTCTCTGACAAAGTTCAAATCAAGCATTTCTCAAACCTCTGTGGTAAAATAATCGTTTCGTTAAACCTATATTTTTTAATAATTTCAAACTGTAAAGATTACTATGCCACAAAAAATTCGTAAAGCCGTTTTCCCCGCCGCAGGTCTCGGAACTCGCTTTTTGCCCGCGACGAAATCGTCGCCCAAAGAGATGCTTCCGCTTGTCGATAAACCGCTTATTCAGTATTCGGTCGAAGAAGCCGTCCAAAGCGGCATTGAGTCGATTTTGATTATCACGGGGCGCGACAAAGCGGCGATTGAAAATCATTTCGATATTTCGTTTGAACTTGAACAAGTTCTGCGCGAGCGCGGCAAAACCGAAATGTTTGAACTGGTGCGCGCCGTTTCCGACCTTGCAAAAATCACTTACACGCGCCAAAAACAGGCGTTAGGTTTGGGACACGCGATTCTTCAGGCAAAGGATTTCGTCGGCGACGAGCCGTTCGCCGTCCTGCTTGCCGACGACGTGATGGACAGCGGCGAAACACCCGCGCTCAAACAGCTTATCGACGTTTATCAAAGATTTGACGCTCCCGTCATTGCGACGATGCAAATCAAAGGCGAAGCCATTTCGCGTTTCGGCGTTATCGACGGCGATGAAATCGAACCGAACATTCTTAAAATAAAATCGGTTGTCGAAAAGCCTAAATTTAAAGACGCGCCGTCCGATATGGCTGTCGTCGGGCGATACATTTTTAAACCGGAACTTTTCGGCGCAATCGAGCGCATCGATCCGGGCGCGGGCGGCGAGTATCAAGTCGCCGACGCGGTGAAAATTCTGCTCGACGAAGGAAAACCGTTTTACGCCGTAAAGCTGGACGGCGTGCGCCACGACGCGGGCGATAAGCTCGGATTTCTTATTGCGACCGTCGAATTTGCCTTGAAGCGCGCGGATTTAGGCGCGGATTTTCGCAAGTTTTTGAAAACTTTGAATTTATAAATCTTTTGTCGGCTTTATGACAAACGAATGCACGATTTTTCGGTAGACTGAAATCAGATTTCACAATTTTCGGACGGCGAAGCGGACGCAGCAGATTGGCGCGGAAACTTTGCCGTCTTTATGTTGGAGTAAAATTGTTATGGAAGGAAAACCGCCGGAAAACTTCGCGCCGCGCAAGCCGCGACTTGCCGTCGGCTACGAATGCACGCCGATTTCCGACGCCGTTGAGCGCTGCGGCGAGCCGCGCGACGTGCTTGACGCAACGCGCCACTACGAACAATTTGAACAGGATTTCGATTTGCAGCAATCGCTCGGCGTCTCCGAGCTGCGCTATCCTGCTGGCTGGGACAAAGTTCTTGTCGCGCCCGACGAATACGATTTTGAAAAAATCGCGCCCGTTATCGAATCGATACGGCGGCGCGGCTTTGTGCCGACCATCGATTTGTGTCATCACAAAGTTCCCGAGAAAATCGAAAACGGCTTTGCCAATCCAGAATTTCCCAATCATTTATTAGATTTCGCGCTCCGGTTTCAAGCTGCGTTTCCGTTTGTCGAGCGCTACACGATTATCAACGAGCCGGCTGTAACGGCGCTGTTTCACTCGACCGAAGTCGGGCTTTGGGCGCGGCACAAATGGGCGGATGTTTTTTTGAATATGGCGGAAGCGATTTCAACAGTTTCGCGCGCTTTGAAAGAGAAAAATCCGAACATCCGATTTTTTCAGCCCGAACCGATTGACCACGACGAAGCGGCGAAAAACGCCGACCCGAAAGTCGTCGAGCAAGTCCGATTTCTCCGCGAACACGGGCGTTTCGGAATGGATAATTTATTGCGCGGCAAAATCGACGAAGCGCATCCGTTTTTCAAGCGCCTGACCCAACGCGGCGCAAACGCCGAACGGGTTTTGCGGTTTCAGAAAAATCCCGCCGAACCTTATCAGAAGGATTTGGATTTTTACGTTCATTGCTTCAAAGTCTGGTATCGCAACCGGCGCGGACATCTGACGCACAGAATAAATTCGTCGCCGCCCGCCTTGTCCGATGTTATCACCGAATATAAATCGCGTTTGCCCGACGTAAAAATGGGCATCGGAGAAACGAACGTGCGCGGCACGGTGCGCGACCGCATCACGTTTTTCAAATGGGTTTTGGAGCAATGCGCGATTGCACGCATCGAAAGAGTTTCGTGGTGGGGCTTGACGGACGCGGCTTTGTGGGGCGGCGGCAACCTAACGCGCCATTGGCGAACGGCGCAAAGACCTGACCCGGTTGGCATTTTCACGCTCTCCGACGACGCGGCGCGGGGCAGATTGTGGAGGCGCGAGGCAAACGAGTTTTCCGAAATTGTCAAGGGTTACGGCAACAATCAAATTTCGGTAGAAGACATTCCCGCATACGAATTTACGGGCGAGCTGAAAACTGTTCTCAATCGCTACGCCCGAAATCAAATGAAACATTGGCGCGGCGTTCATCAAACGGAAACTGCGGCGGCATACGCGCAAGGGGTTTGAAAATTTTCAAACCGCTTGCCGTTTGTTGTTTCGCAAACAAGCGGAAAAAGCTGTAAATTATATTCTGAACGCGCGCGTTCAGAATATGCCCGAAACAAATACACCGAACGAGTCTACAGATTTTAATAATCGCCGAAGATTTTTTGCGGCAACAGCGGCAACTTTCGCGGTTGTCGTTTTGACCGTTTTTCAACTTTGCAATCAAGGCAGAATCTGGTGGTGCAAATTCGGCGATTTCTCCGCCTGGTCGAGCGACGCGTGGGGCGAACACAATTCGCAGCATCTTTTCGACCCGTATTCGTTCACGCACATTCTTCACGGCGTTTTATATTTTTGGCTGGCTAATTTGATTTTCCGAAAACTGCCGTTCGCGTGGCGGTTTTTTATCGCGATGACAGTCGAATCCGCGTGGGAAATCCTTGAAAATTCCAGTTTTATAATCGAACATTACCGTGCGGCGACGCTCGCGCTCAATTATTACGGCGACTCGATAGCCAATTCTCTCGGCGACATCTTAAGCTGCGGCATCGGTTTTTGGCTCGCTTACAAATTGAAATTTTGGCGCTCGCTTCTGTTGTTTCTGCTAATCGAAATCGTTCTCCTCATCACAATTCACGACAGTTTATTGCTGAATGTCGTGATGCTCCTTCACCCGTTCGATGTGGTCAAGGCGTGGCAAAATGGGTAAAGGATAAAATAATAGTTTTTTTATCCTTTACCCATTATTTCATCTCGATATTATTCGCGTCGAGCGTGTTTCCCGTCGCGCGGCGGAAATTAGAAATCGCTTTGTTTAAATCTGTTTGCGCCTGAAGCTCTCTGCTTCTTGCGGCGAGAAGTTCGGTTTGACGTTGAAAGACGAGGAAAATCGTTGACGTTCCGGCGCGAAATTGTCTTTGTTCGCTTTCAAAAAGCTGCTCGGAGGAAGCGCGCGAGGCGGCGGCTGATTGCAGACGAGCTTCGGCGGAACGCAAAAACTGAGTTGTATTGCGCACGTCGGCTTCGATAAGCTGTTCGGCTTGCGCGCGCTGGTTTTGCAGTTGATTTCCAAGCGCGAGCGAGCTTCCCAAATTCGCTTCGGCAACGCGGTTTCCAAAAGGCAAAGAAATTTGAACGCCGATGCGATAGGTCGGATATTTTTGGGTCAAAACGCCGGCGAGCGAGCCGAAAACGCCGCCGACTAAATTGGCGGGCGGAGAGGAAACGGTCGTCGTCGGCTCGATTGTGAGCAGCGGCAAACCTTGGTTCGTCGAAAGCTGGTTGACGCGCGCGAGCAAGTCGGCGTTCACTGTGTTTGAAGTTCTGGTAATATCGTTTGCCGTTCCGGTCAAACCGCTCGACGTGTAGCTTGTTACAAGGTTAATCTCCGGTTTCGACTGGTCGCGGAAATAGCGCGTGTTGATGTCGTTGACTTCCGCGTTTGCCCGCAACTGCTGGATTTCGGGACGATTTTTGAGCGCGTCGGCGACCGCCGATTCGAGCGGAACGCGCGGCGCTTCGATGTCAACCGGCGTAACGGGTGTCAGCGTCTGAACCCAAACGGCGGACGTTCTGTCTTTCAGCATCAAAGTTTTCAGCGTGTTTTCGGCGACCGTTACGCTTTGCTGCGCCGTATAAACATTCTGCTCGAAAGTCGTGATTTGCGAATTGGCGGCGACGATTTCGATGGGGGCGAGAACGCCTTTCGCAACCAGTCTTTGATTGCTTTCAAGCTGCACGCGCGCCTGCTTTACGGCGTCAATCTGCACCTGCAAATTTCTTAACGCAAAAACCAAATCCCAGTAAGATTGCTCGACTTGGCTGACGACATCAATCACTCTTTGCCGAAACTGTGCGTCGGTCAACGACAGATTTTTCTTTGCAATGGCGATGTTGCGGCGGTTGATGTCGAAGCGCAAGCCGCGCCACAAAGGTTGCGTATAACTTAAGGTCAGCGCACTCGGAAACTGCGGATTGAGCAAGGAATTTTGGTTATTGGTTGAGGTGCGCGACGCCGAAAAATTCGATTCGTAAAAGCCGCCCGCATAGGGCGAGAAGCCGCGCGCGCCTAAGTTTCCGCCGAAGCCGCGCTGCGTGATTTTTCCGCTCGAACCCGCGCCGCCGATGGTCGAAGCCGTGGGCGTCGTGCGGCTCTCAAAGAATGTTTCGCCGATAATCGCCGGGTCATAAACGCCGCGCGCCGCTTTCAAATTAAACTCGGCAATCTGCACGGTAATACGCGAGCTGTCAATGTCGTTGTTGTTTTCGAGAGCAAGTTTTATCGCGTCGTCCAGAGACAAAGAAAGCTGGTTCATCATATCGACGCCGACACGCTCGGCTGAGGGAAGTGGGCGCATCGGCGCTTCAAAATTCGGCGCGACGGGCGGCGGCTCGGTCGGGAGAGCGGACGACGGAATCGTGTTTGAATCGCCAATATTTTGCGTCGCCGTCTGCGGCACGTTGTTGTTTGCGGGCGAGATGTTTTCGTTGTTATTTGTCCGGGTTCGGTCGTTCGTCTGAGTCGCCGGATTATTATTCGTCATGGTCGTATTCGGCAGCGACGGCGTTACGGGCTGCGTCGGATTCGTCGTTGTCGGCGGCAAGTTTGGCGGCGGCGCACTTTGCGCCGACGAAACGACGCAAAGCGCGCACAAAATAAGCGTCAACCGAAACGCGCTTTTTATAAACGGAGAATAAATTTTTTGAAAGTTAATACACATAAACTTTTTGAATCTTTTTAACTGTTAAATCTTCTCGCCCGACGGCTCGTTTGCAAAATCTTTTTCGCCGCTTGTATTTGAGTTAACAGTTTCTTTTCGACGACTGAAAATTCCCGAAAACGCGCCGCTTAACTTTTGATACGCGCGGCGCAAGTTATTTTCTTTGAAAGTTTCGTGTCGTTTGCCGACGCCGCGCAGAATTTTCGATTCGCCCACGTCTTCAAACAGCGAATAAAATACGGGAACGGCGAGCAATGTCAGAAGCAAACAAAGCGATTGTCCGCCGACGACCAGAACGCCGATTGAGCGGTTTGTCGCCGCGCCCGCGCCGCTGCCGACAATCAGCGGAATCATTCCGGCGACCAGAGCAATCGTCGTCATAAGAATCGGACGAAGGCGGTCGCGGTTCGCTTGGATAATCGCGTCGTAGCGTTCCATTCCTTTTGCTCGAAGTCCGTTTGTATGGTCAATCTGCAAAATCGCGTTTTTCTTTACGATGCCGAACAGAAGCAAAATTCCTAGCGCGGAAAATATATTCAAAGTTTGTCCCGCAATTAAAGTCGAAAGCAGCGCGAACGGAATTGAAAGCGGCAGTGTCAGCAAAATCGTAATCGGATGAATGAACGACTCAAACTGCGCCGCTAAAATCAGATACATAAAGACGAACGAAAGCAGAAACGCGAGCAAAAACGAATCGTATGCGCGCTGCAATTCCTGCGATTGTCCGGTTACGCCCGTGCGATATTCCTGAGGCATATTTAACGACGCGGCGTGTTTCTGCAAAACGGCAAGCGCATCAGATTCCGAAGCGTTCGGCGGAAGGCTTGCAGAAACTGTAACTTGCCGCTGGCGATTAAGGCGATTGATTGTCGCCGGACTCAAACCTTCTTCGAGCTTGACGAGCTTTTCCAAACCGACTGTTCCGCCGTTAGAAGAAGTAACTGTAAAATACTGCAAACTGTTGCGCGTTCGTCGAAACGGCTCGTCGGCTTGCAGCAGAACGTCGTATTGGTCTGAGCCTTCGGCGAAAGTCGTTACGCGCTGTCCGGCTGAAAGAATATTTAACGCCTGCGCGACATCACCCGCTCTAACGCCTAAATCAGCCGCTTTCGCGCGGTCAATCGTTACGCGGATTTCCGGCGAGCCAAGTTCGAGCGAGCGGTCTGCATCGCGGAAAGTTTGGTCGGCGCGCAGTTTTTCAACTAATTGACTTGAGTATTGGTCGAGCTTTTGAATATCGGGACCGGCGATGTAAAAACCGATGCCCGAACCGCCGCGACCAAGTCCTAAACTGTTTCCGATTGAAGAGGAGCCGGAGACGTTGACGCGATAATCTTTCGACGAATATTTTTTGACGATGCCGCGCGTTTTGTTTATCAAATCGGCTTGCGATTGTTTGCGGTCGGCGACCGGAACAAGAGAAACATTGACCGAACCCGTATTGAACGCGCCGCCGCCGAAACCGCCGGCTTGGACTAAAGTGTTACGCAAACCGGGAAGCTGTTCGCGCACGTCGCGCGCGATCCGTTCGAGAATCGATTGCGTCGCGGCAAGGCTCGTTCCCTGCGGCGCGCGCAAATTTATGCTGAAAGCCGACTCGTCTTCGTCGGGCAGAAAACTCATACCGACGTATTTGAAAAGCGGATATATCGAAACAATCGCCGCGATGCAAAGCCCGACAATCAGCCAGCGATGCGCCATCGAAAATTTCAAAAGCCACGTATACGTGCGGTCAATTTTGCTGTAAAACCAAGAGTCTTTGCTTTCATTGGTTTTGTGTTCGGTTTTTGATTTTCGATTTTCGGCGGTTGAAACGTCGTCTGTTTCTTCGCTCAAATTATAGTTATTATTTTGTAATTCGTCTTCTTTTGGTTTGTGCGGTTTTATCCAGCGAGCCGCGAGCATCGGCGTCAAAGTAAATGAAACAATCAATGAAACGGCAATCGCCGCCGCGCTCGTTAAACCGAACGACGACATAAAACGTCCGACAATTCCGGTCATAAAACCGACGGGAATAAACACGGCGAGCAAACTTAAAGTCGTCGCCAGAACCGCCAGACCGATTTCGCGCGTGCCTTCGATTGCCGCCTGAAACGGGTTCATTCCCTTTTCTTCGACAAAGCGGTAAATGTTTTCAAGCACGACAATCGCGTCGTCAATGACGATGCCAACCATCAATGTGAGCGCGAGCATCGTCATTTGATTGAGCGAATAACCGAGAACGGCGATTGCCGCAAAAGCGGCGATAATCGAAACGGGAATGGCGAGCGCGGCGATAATCGTCGAGCGCACGTTCCACAAAAACAGAAAGACAATTACCGCGGCAAACAAACCGCCTAAGATTAAATGTTCTTCAATCGCGTGCAAGCTGTTTTCGATAAATTCCGATTGGTCGCGCGTTACGGCGACTTTCAAATCGGATGGCAAAGTCGGGACGATTTCCCCCATTCTCTGTTTGACGCCGGAAATAAGCGCGACCGTATTCGAGCCGGATTGTTTGCGAATGACAAGGGAAACCGACTGCACGCCGTCGAGCGACGCCGCCGAATTCGGGTCAACGCCGCCGTCAACCACGCGCGCAACGTCTTTTATCTTGACGGGAAAATTGTTGCGCGTCGTGATGACGAGTTCTTCAAATTCGTTGATGTCCGTGATTTTACTGAGCGTGCGAAGGTTGATGGTTTTTGCGCCTTCGTTGACCGCGCCGCCGGGCGATTCGGTGTTTTGCGTGCGGATGGCATTGGAAACTTCCGTAACCGATAGATTGTATGCGCGCAGGCGGTCTGGATTGACGAAGATTTTTATCTCGCGCTGGCGTCCGCCGAAAATCTGCACTTCGCCGACGCCTTCGGCGTTTTCAATTCGTTCCTGAATTTGATTTTGAACGAGATTGGTCAACTCGACGACGTTTCGCGGCGCGCTGATGGCGTAGATTAAAACCGGCTGCGAATCGGGGTCGGATTTGCGAACGACCGGCGGGTCGGCTGTCTCCGGCAAACGATTGAGAACGCCGCTCAATTTCTGCTGAATTTCCTGATAAGCTTGGTCTGGGTCTTTTTCTAAATTGAAAGTGAGCGTAACATTCGACCGACCGACCGAAGAAGACGAAGACATCTGGTCAATTCCGGGAACGGTGTTGACCGCACCTTCGATAATGTCGGTTACTTCCGATTCGATTTGTTCGGGCGCGGCGCCGGTGTTCGTCGTCTGCACTGAAACGGTCGGCAAATCGATTTTCGGAAAACGGTCGACGCCGAGCGTGAAAAACGAAAATCCGCCGACAACCGTTAAAAGCAAAACGATAACGGTGGCGAAAACCGGACGATTGACGCAAATCTCTGCTAACCACTGCATAAAATACTTTCCTTATTCGGCTTATAACTTCCCGCTTCTAAATTTTTACTGCGCTATTATTTCCACTTTCGCGCCTTCAAAAAGTTGTTGGAGATTGCTTGTCGCAACCGTTTCGTCGGCGTTGACGCCGTTGATAATCTGAAACGTGTCGCCCTCTTCCGTTCCGAGCTGTACGACGCGCAGTTTTGCAAGTCCGTCTTGAACGATAAAAACGCGGTAAGACTGCGTGCTTTGGTCGTTATAAACCGCCGAGCGCGGCACGAAAAATCCGGCGTTTCCGCCTTGTTTGGTAATGCGTGCGGTAGCAAACATTCCGGGACGCAGGGCATTACCGGCGTTTTCAATCGCGGCTTCAACGACCGCCGAGCGTGAAGTCGGGTCGAGCGCCGGATTGACAGCCGTTACCGTTCCAGCGAATTTGCGGTCTTTGTAAGCATCGATTTCGACGGAAACGCCTTTGCCAATTGAGATGAAAGGCACATCGGCTTCGCCGACCTGAATTTGAATTTTTATCGGGTTCGTTCGCAAAATCGTGGCGACGACCGACGCGCTTGAGACGTATTCGCCGACAGCGACTGGGCGATTGCTGACGAAACCAGCGAACGGCGCGCGGACGATTGCGTCGGTAATCGCCTGCCGCGCCGTTCCGACCAGCGTCTCGCGCAAGCCGAAGCCGGAGTAAAACAATCAATCGCCGCCGTCCGCCAAGCCGAAGCGCGGCTCGGACTCGCGCAAAACGGAACTTTCGCGGCAACGGCGATTCCCGAAGTGCGCTCCGCCGCCGCCAGTTACGAACAAGCCGCCGCCGAATTAAAACTAGCCGAAGCGAACGAAGCGCGTTATCGTGATTTGGTGAAAACCGGCGATGTGGCGATGATTTTATATGACCAGTATCGAACAACGCGCGACACGGCGCGAGCGCGATTAAACAGCGCGAAACAGGCGCAGGAAACTGCGATAAACGCTGCCCGGCAAAATAATCAGGCGATAAAAGGCGCTGAAGCCGCCGTTGAAGCGGCGCGAACGCAGGTCGGAACGGCGCGGCAGGCGATTACCGACGCAATCGTCCGCGCGCCGTTCGCTGGTTTCGTCAGCAATCGCCCAGTCGCTGTCGGCGAATACGTCTCAAGCGCGTCGGTCGTCGCCACGATTTTGCGAACGAACCCGATAAAAATTCAAATTCAGGTCGGCGAAGCCGATGTGCCTTTCATCTCAATTGGCAAAGGCGTTTCCGTCGAAATCGATGCTTACAAAGACCGCAAATTCGCTGGAACGGTAACGGCTGTCAATCCGGCGCTCGACCCGACTTCACGCTCGGCGGTCGTTGAAGCCGCGATTGAAAACGCCGGTAATGCCCTGCGTCCCGGAATGTTTGCTACCGCACGCATTACCAAACAAGGCGGAAACGCCGGATTTTTCGTGCCGCGCTCGGCGGTTTATAACGACCAAAGCACGCAGTCTTACCGCGTTTTTATCGTTCAAGACGGACTTGCAAAACTGCGCGTCGTACAGCTCGGAACGGAAGAGGGCGACACGTTTCAGATTATCAACGGCGTCAACGCCGACGAAACGGTTGCGACAAGCAATCTCCAACAACTTTTTGAAGGCGCGAAAGTGGAAATAATAGCGCAGTAAAAATTTAGAAGCGGGAAGTTATAAGCCGAATAAGGAAAGTATTTTATGCAGTGGTTAGCAGAGATTTGCGTCAATCGTCCGGTTTTCGCCACCGTTATCGTTTTGCTTTTAACGGTTGTCGGCGGATTTTCGTTTTTCACGCTCGGCGTCGACCGTTTTCCGAAAATCGATTTGCCGACCGTTTCAGTGCAGACGACGAACACCGGCGCCGCGCCCGAACAAATCGAATCGGAAGTAACCGACATTATCGAAGGTGCGGTCAACACCGTTCCCGGAATTGACCAGATGTCTTCGTCTTCTTCGGTCGGTCGGTCGAATGTTACGCTCACTTTCAATTTAGAAAAAGACCCAGACCAAGCTTATCAGGAAATTCAGCAGAAATTGAGCGGCGTTCTCAATCGTTTGCCGGAGACAGCCGACCCGCCGGTCGTTCGCAAATCCGACCCCGATTCGCAGCCGGTTTTAATCTACGCCATCAGCGCGCCGCGAAACGTCGTCGAGTTGACCAATCTCGTTCAAAATCAAATTCAGGAACGAATTGAAAACGCCGAAGGCGTCGGCGAAGTGCAGATTTTCGGCGGACGCCAGCGCGAGATAAAAATCTTCGTCAATCCAGACCGCCTGCGCGCATACAATCTATCGGTTACGGAAGTTTCCAATGCCATCCGCACGCAAAACACCGAATCGCCCGGCGGCGCGGTCAACGAAGGCGCAAAAACCATCAACCTTCGCACGCTCAGTAAAATCACGGACATCAACGAATTTGAAGAACTCGTCATCACGACGCGCAACAATTTTCCCGTCAAGATAAAAGACGTTGCGCGCGTGGTTGACGGCGGCGTTGACCCGAATTCGGCGGCGTCGCTCGACGGCGTGCAGTCGGTTTCCCTTGTCATTCGCAAACAATCCGGCTCGAATACGGTCGCGCTTATTTCCGGCGTCAAACAGAGAATGGGGGAAATCGTCCCGACTTTGCCATCCGATTTGAAAGTCGCCGTAACGCGCGACCAATCGGAATTTATCGAAAACAGCTTGCACGCGATTGAAGAACATTTAATCTTAGGCGGTTTGTTTGCCGCGGTAATTGTCTTTCTGTTTTTGTGGAACGTGCGCTCGACGATTATCGCCGCGCTCGCCATTCCCGTTTCGATTATCGCCGCTTTTGCGGCAATCGCCGTTCTCGGTTATTCGCTCAATCAAATGACGATGCTCGCGCTCACATTGATGGTTGGCATCGTCATTGACGACGCGATTGTCGTGCTTGAAAACATTTACCGCTTTGTCGAAGAAAAGGGAATGAACCCGTTTCAGGCGGCAATCGAAGGCACGCGCGAAATCGGTCTGGCGGTTCTGGCGACGACTTTAAGTTTGCTCGCCGTGTTTATTCCCGTCGGTTTTATGACCGGAATTGTCGGACGTTTTATGTCGTCGTTCGGTTTAACGAGCGCGGCGGCGATTGCCGTTTCATTGATTGTTTCATTTACTTTGACGCCGATGCTCGCGGCTCGCTGGATAAAACCGCACAAACCAAAAGAAGACGAATTACAAAATAATAACTATAATTTGAGCGAAGAAACAGACGACGTTTCAACCGCCGAAAATCGAAAATCAAAAACCGAACACAAAACCAATGAAAGCAAAGACTCTTGGTTTTACAGCAAAATTGACCGCACGTATACGTGGCTTTTGAAATTTTCGATGGCGCATCGCTGGCTGATTGTCGGGCTTTGCATCGCGGCGATTGTTTCGATATATCCGCTTTTCAAATACGTCGGTATGAGTTTTCTGCCCGACGAAGACGAGTCGGCTTTCAGCATAAATTTGCGCGCGCCGCAGGGAACGAGCCTTGCCGCGACGCAATCGATTCTCGAACGGATCGCGCGCGACGTGCGCGAACAGCTTCCCGGTTTGCGTAACACTTTAGTCCAAGCCGGCGGTTTCGGCGGCGGCGCGTTCAATACGGGTTCGGTCAATGTTTCTCTTGTTCCGGTCGCCGACCGCAAACAATCGCAAGCCGATTTGATAAACAAAACGCGCGGCATCGTCAAAAAATATTCGTCGAAAGATTATCGCGTCAACGTCTCCGGCTCCTCTTCAATCGGAAACAGTTTAGGACTTGGTCGCGGCGGTTCGGGCATCGGTTTTTACATCGCCGGTCCCGATATTCAAAAGCTCGACCAATACTCAAGTCAATTAGTTGAAAAACTGCGCGCCGACCAAACTTTCCGCGATGCAGACCGCTCGCTCGAACTTGGCTCGCCGGAAATCCGCGTAACGATTGACCGCGCGAAAGCGGCTGATTTAGGCGTTAGAGCGGGTGATGTCGCGCAGGCGTTAAATATTCTTTCAGCCGGACAGCGCGTAACGACTTTCGCCGAAGGCTCAGACCAATACGACGTTCTGCTGCAAGCCGACGAGCCGTTTCGACGAACGCGCAACAGTTTGCAGTATTTTACAGTTACTTCTTCTAACGGCGGAACAGTCGGTTTGGAAAAGCTCGTCAAGCTCGAAGAAGGTTTGAGTCCGGCGACAATCAATCGCCTTAATCGCCAGCGGCAAGTTACAGTTTCTGCAAGCCTTCCGCCGAACGCTTCGGAATCTGATGCGCTTGCCGTTTTGCAGAAACACGCCGCGTCGTTAAATATGCCTCAGGAATATCGCACGGGCGTAACCGGACAATCGCAGGAATTGCAGCGCGCATACGATTCGTTTTTGCTCGCGTTTCTGCTTTCGTTCGTCTTTATGTATCTGATTTTAGCGGCGCAGTTTGAGTCGTTCATTCATCCGATTACGATTTTGCTGACACTGCCGCTTTCAATTCCGTTCGCGCTGCTTTCGACTTTAATTGCGGGACAAACTTTGAATATATTTTCCGCGCTAGGAATTTTGCTTCTGTTCGGCATCGTAAAGAAAAACGCGATTTTGCAGATTGACCATACAAACGGACTTCGAGCAAAAGGAATGGAACGCTACGACGCGATTATCCAAGCGAACCGCGACCGCCTTCGTCCGATTCTTATGACGACGATTGCTCTGGTCGCCGGAATGATTCCGCTGATTGTCGGCAGCGGCGCGGGCGCGGCGACAAACCGCTCAATCGGCGTTCTGGTCGTCGGCGGACAATCGCTTTGTTTGCTTCTGACATTGCTCGCCGTTCCCGTATTTTATTCGCTGTTTGAAGACGTGGGCGAATCGAAAATTCTGCGCGGCGTCGGCAAACGACACGAAACTTTCAAAGAAAATAACTTGCGCCGCGCGTATCAAAAGTTAAGCGGCGCGTTTTCGGGAATTTTCAGTCGTCGAAAAGAAACTGTTAACTCAAATACAAGCGGCGAAAAAGATTTTGCAAACGAGCCGTCGGGCGAGAAGATTTAACAGTTAAAAAGATTCAAAAAGTTTATGTGTATTAACTTTCAAAAAATTTATTCTCCGTTTATAAAAAGCGCGTTTCGGTTGACGCTTATTTTGTGCGCGCTTTGCGTCGTTTCGTCGGCGCAAAGTGCGCCGCCGCCAAACTTGCCGCCGACAACGACGAATCCGACGCAGCCCGTAACGCCGTCGCTGCCGAATACGACCATGACGAATAATAATCCGGCGACTCAGACGAACGACCGAACCCGGACAAATAACAACGAAAACATCTCGCCCGCAAACAACAACGTGCCGCAGACGGCGACGCAAAATATTGGCGATTCAAACACGATTCCGTCGTCCGCTCTCCCGACCGAGCCGCCGCCCGTCGCGCCGAATTTTGAAGCGCCGATGCGCCCACTTCCCTCAGCCGAGCGTGTCGGCGTCGATATGATGAACCAGCTTTCTTTGTCTCTGGACGACGCGATAAAACTTGCTCTCGAAAACAACAACGACATTGACAGCTCGCGTATTACCGTGCAGATTGCCGAGTTTAATTTGAAAGCGGCGCGCGGCGTTTATGACCCGGCGATTATCGGCGAAACATTCTTTGAGAGCCGCACGACGCCCACGGCTTCGACCATCGGCGGCGCGGGTTCGAGCGGAAAAATCACGCAGCGCGGCTTCGGCGGAAACTTAGGCGCGCGCGGCTTCTCGCCCTATGCGGGCGGCTTTTACGAATCGAATTTTTCGGCGTCGCGCACCTCAACCAATAACCAAAATTCCTTGCTCAATCCGCAGTTTCCGAGTGCGCTGACCTTAAGTTATACGCAACCTTTGTGGCGCGGCTTGCGCTTCGACATCAACCGCCGCAACATCGCCATTGCAAAGAAAAATCTGTCGTTGACCGACGCACAGTTTCGGCAAAGAGTGATTGATGTCGTCAGCCAAGTCGAGCAATCTTACTGGGATTTGGTTTTTGCGTTAAGAAATTTGCAGGTGCAGATTGACGCCGTAAAGCAGGCGCGCGTGCAGCTTGAAAGCAATCAAAGACTGGTTGCGAAAGGCGTTCTCGCCCCCATCGAAATCGTCGCCGCCAATTCGCAAATCACGACTTTCGAGCAGAATGTTTATACGGCGCAGCAAAGCGTAACGGTCGCCGAAAACACGCTGAAAACTTTGATGCTGAAAGACAGAACGTCCGCCGTTTGGGTTCAGACGCTGACACCCGTTACGCCGGTTGACATCGAAGCGCCGCGCGTTCCGCTCGAATCGGCGGTCGCCGACGCGCTCAAAAATCGTCCCGAAATCCAGCAGTTGCGGGCAAACGCGGAAGTCAACGACATCAACACGCGCTATTTCCGCGACCAGTCGAAACCGGAGATTAACCTTGTAACAAGCTACACGTCGAGCGGTTTGACCGGAACGGCAAACGATATTACCAGAACTTCAAACACAGTGAACGCCGACTTGCTCGCGCGCGTCAACCAGCTTTCGACGAACCAAGGTTTGCCGCTGCTCACAATCGAGCCGACGACGACCGTTTCCTCTCCGCCCGCCAATTTAGTCGGCGGCGTTTTCGGCTCGCTCGCCGGCGTTTTGACCCAAAAATATCCGACCTATCGCATCGGCGTTCAAATTTCTTTGCCTTTTGGAAACCGCGTTGCCGAAGCGAATTTGGGAAGCTCGCTCGCGCTTGGAAATCAACTGCAAAACCAGCGCGCGCAAGCCGAACAGCTTATCGAAGCCGACGTGCGCAATACAACTCAGTTTTTGCGTTCCGCCGAAGCTCGTCTGCAATCAGCCGCCGCCTCGCGCGCTTCCTCCGAGCAGCTTTTTGAAAGCGAACAAAGACAATTTCGCGCCGGAACGTCAACGATTTTCCTCGTCTTTCAACGTCAAACCGAACTTCTCGCCGCAAGAAGCAGAGAGCTTCAGGCGCAAACAGATTTAAACAAAGCGATTTCTAATTTCCGCCGCGCGACGGGAAACACGCTCGACGCGAATAATATCGAGATGAAATAATGGGTAAAGGATAAAAAAACTATTATTTTATCCTTTACCCATTTTGCCACGCCTTGACCACATCGAACGGGTGAAGGAGCATCACGACATTCAGCAATAAACTGTCGTGAATTGTGATGAGGAGAACGATTTCGATTAGCAGAAACAACAGAAGCGAGCGCCAAAATTTCAATTTGTAAGCGAGCCAAAAACCGATGCCGCAGCTTAAGATGTCGCCGAGAGAATTGGCTATCGAGTCGCCGTAATAATTGAGCGCGAGCGTCGCCGCACGGTAATGTTCGATTATAAAACTGGAATTTTCAAGGATTTCCCACGCGGATTCGACTGTCATCGCGATAAAAAACCGCCACGCGAACGGCAGTTTTCGGAAAATCAAATTAGCCAGCCAAAAATATAAAACGCCGTGAAGAATGTGCGTGAACGAATACGGGTCGAAAAGATGCTGCGAATTGTGTTCGCCCCACGCGTCGCTCGACCAGGCGGAGAAATCGCCGAATTTGCACCACCAGATTCTGCCTTGATTGCAAAGTTGAAAAACGGTCAAAACGACAACCGCGAAAGTTGCCGCTGTTGCCGCAAAAAATCTTCGGCGATTATTAAAATCTGTAGACTCGTTCGGTGTATTTGTTTCGGGCATATTCTGAACGCGCGCGTTCAGAATATAATTTACAGCTTTTTCCGCTTGTTTGCGAAACAACAAACGGCAAGCGGTTTGAAAATTTTCAAACCCCTTGCGCGTATGCCGCCGCAGTTTCCGTTTGATGAACGCCGCGCCAATGTTTCATTTGATTTCGGGCGTAGCGATTGAGAACAGTTTTCAGCTCGCCCGTAAATTCGTATGCGGGAATGTCTTCTACCGAAATTTGATTGTTGCCGTAACCCTTGACAATTTCGGAAAACTCGTTTGCCTCGCGCCTCCACAATCTGCCCCGCGCCGCGTCGTCGGAGAGCGTGAAAATGCCAACCGGGTCAGGTCTTTGCGCCGTTCGCCAATGGCGCGTTAGGTTGCCGCCGCCCCACAAAGCCGCGTCCGTCAAGCCCCACCACGAAACTCTTTCGATGCGTGCAATCGCGCATTGCTCCAAAACCCATTTGAAAAACGTGATGCGGTCGCGCACCGTGCCGCGCACGTTCGTTTCTCCGATGCCCATTTTTACGTCGGGCAAACGCGATTTATATTCGGTGATAACATCGGACAAGGCGGGCGGCGACGAATTTATTCTGTGCGTCAGATGTCCGCGCCGGTTGCGATACCAGACTTTGAAGCAATGAACGTAAAAATCCAAATCCTTCTGATAAGGTTCGGCGGGATTTTTCTGAAACCGCAAAACCCGTTCGGCGTTTGCGCCGCGTTGGGTCAGGCGCTTGAAAAACGGATGCGCTTCGTCGATTTTGCCGCGCAATAAATTATCCATTCCGAAACGCCCGTGTTCGCGGAGAAATCGGACTTGCTCGACGACTTTCGGGTCGGCGTTTTTCGCCGCTTCGTCGTGGTCAATCGGTTCGGGCTGAAAAAATCGGATGTTCGGATTTTTCTCTTTCAAAGCGCGCGAAACTGTTGAAATCGCTTCCGCCATATTCAAAAAAACATCCGCCCATTTGTGCCGCGCCCAAAGCCCGACTTCGGTCGAGTGAAACAGCGCCGTTACAGCCGGCTCGTTGATAATCGTGTAGCGCTCGACAAACGGAAACGCAGCTTGAAACCGGAGCGCGAAATCTAATAAATGATTGGGAAATTCTGGATTGGCAAAGCCGTTTTCGATTTTCTCGGGAACTTTGTGATGACACAAATCGATGGTCGGCACAAAGCCGCGCCGCCGTATCGATTCGATAACGGGCGCGATTTTTTCAAAATCGTATTCGTCGGGCGCGACAAGAACTTTGTCCCAGCCAGCAGGATAGCGCAGCTCGGAGACGCCGAGCGATTGCTGCAAATCGAAATCCTGTTCAAATTGTTCGTAGTGGCGCGTTGCGTCAAGCACGTCGCGCGGCTCGCCGCAGCGCTCAACGGCGTCGGAAATCGGCGTGCATTCGTAGCCGACGGCAAGTCGCGGCTTGCGCGGCGCGAAGTTTTCCGGCGGTTTTCCTTCCATAACAATTTTACTCCAACATAAAGACGGCAAAGTTTCCGCGCCAATCTGCTGCGTCCGCTTCGCCGTCCGAAAATTGTGAAATCTGATTTCAGTCTACCGAAAAATCGTGCATTCGTTTGTCATAAAGCCGACAAAAGATTTATAAATTCAAAGTTTTCAAAAACTTGCGAAAATCCGCGCCTAAATCCGCGCGCTTCAAGGCAAATTCGACGGTCGCAATAAGAAATCCGAGCTTATCGCCCGCGTCGTGGCGCACGCCGTCCAGCTTTACGGCGTAAAACGGTTTTCCTTCGTCGAGCAGAATTTTCACCGCGTCGGCGACTTGATACTCGCCGCCCGCGCCCGGATCGATGCGCTCGATTGCGCCGAAAAGTTCCGGTTTAAAAATGTATCGCCCGACGACAGCCATATCGGACGGCGCGTCTTTAAATTTAGGCTTTTCGACAACCGATTTTATTTTAAGAATGTTCGGTTCGATTTCATCGCCGTCGATAACGCCGAAACGCGAAATGGCTTCGCCTTTGATTTGCATCGTCGCAATGACGGGAGCGTCAAATCTTTGATAAACGTCGATAAGCTGTTTGAGCGCGGGTGTTTCGCCGCTGTCCATCACGTCGTCGGCAAGCAGGACGGCGAACGGCTCGTCGCCGACGAAATCCTTTGCCTGAAGAATCGCGTGTCCCAAACCTAACGCCTGTTTTTGGCGCGTGTAAGTGATTTTTGCAAGGTCGGAAACGGCGCGCACCAGTTCAAACATTTCGGTTTTGCCGCGCTCGCGCAGAACTTGTTCAAGTTCAAACGAAATATCGAAATGATTTTCAATCGCCGCTTTGTCGCGCCCCGTGATAATCAAAATCGACTCAATGCCGCTTTGGACGGCTTCTTCGACCGAATACTGAATAAGCGGTTTATCGACAAGCGGAAGCATCTCTTTGGGCGACGATTTCGTCGCGGGCAAAAAGCGAGTTCCGAGACCTGCGGCGGGGAAAACGGCTTTACGAATTTTTTGTGGCATAGTAATCTTTACAGTTTGAAATTATTAAAAAATATAAGTTTAGCCAGAGGATTATTTTACCACAGAGGTTTGAGAAATGCTTGATTTGAACTTTGTCAGAGAGAATTTAGACGCAGTGAAAATTGCTTTGAGAAATCGCAATTTTTCCGCCGACAGTTTGGAAAAGTTTGCCGCGCTCGACACCGAACGCCGCCGCATAATCGGCGAAGCGGATAAAATAAATCAAACGCGAAACTCGTCAAGCAAGGAAATCGGCGCTCTTATGCAGGCGGAAAAGCGGGAAGAAGCCGAAGCGAAAAAAGCGGAAATCGCCGGATTGAAAGATAAACAATCCGACCTCGAAAAACAGCGCGACGAAGCTGAAAACGCGATGCGCGAACTACTCACGGGCTTGCCAAACATTCCGGCACACGATGTTCCCGTCGGCGTTGATGAAGCGGCAAACATCGAAATTCGTCGTTGGGGAACGCCGACGGAATTTGATTTTGAGGCGAAAGACCACGTAGATTTGGGCGAGCATTTGGGAATTTTTGATTTCGAGCGCGCGACGAAAATCGCCGGTTCGCGCTTTGCGATTTTGAGCGGCGCGGGCGCGCGTCTGAGCCGCGCGCTCGTCAATTTTATGCTCGACGTTCACACGACTGAACACGGTTATACGGAAACATTGCCGCCTTTTCTTGTCAACCAAAACGCGCTTTTCGGCACGGGACAACTGCCGAAATTTGAAGAAGAACTGTTTAAATTAACCGACGAACGAAAGTTTTATTTAATTCCGACCGCCGAAGTTCCGGTTACGAATTACCACGCCGGAGAAATTCTCGACGCATCGGATTTACCAAGATATTTCGCGGCTTACTCGCCGTGTTTTCGCTCGGAAGCGGGAAGTTACGGGCGCGACACGCGCGGGCTTATTCGCCAGCACCAATTTGAAAAAGTCGAGCTTGTAAAATTATCTTTGCCGGAGGTGTCCGACGAAGAACACGAAAAACTGACGCGAGATGCGGAAAGAATTTTGCAGCTTCTCGGTTTGCCGTATCGAACGGTTGTTCTTTCGACCGGCGATATGGGTTTCAGCGCCCGGAAAACTTACGACATCGAAGTCTGGCTGCCTTCGCAGAAGATTTTCCGCGAAATTTCTTCGTGTTCAAACTGCGGCGATTTTCAGGCGCGGCGGATGAACTTGCGTTTTCGTCGCGCGGGCGGCGCAAAACCCGAATTCGTTCACACTTTGAACGGTTCGGGGCTTGCCGTCGGGCGAACTTTGATTGCCGTGCTTGAAAATTATCAGCAGGCGGACGGCTCGATTTTGATACCGGAGGTCCTTCAGCCGTTTATGAACAATCTGGAAAAAATCGAAAAATAAAGCCGCATCTTATTTTCGCCATTTATTTGATTTTTTTGGCTATCTGGTCGCCGTTTTGATGAAGCGTCAGACTTTCGATTTTTCCGCCTTCGCCGCGATTGAAAGTCAATTTAGCCGAAACGACTTTGTAATAAAACTCATTTTCCGTTTCGGCGAAAACGCGCAGGCTGGATTGTCCGGTCAATTGCGCGAAAAGTTTGTCGACACGGCGCGTAATCGTGAAAAAGACGCTCGGCGCAAATTGATAAATGCCGGCGTATTCGTCCAAAATTTTCTCATTGACGGCGACGAAAGGCTTTATTTTTTTGAGCGGAATCGAAGCGTCCAAAAAGTGAAAACCAATGTCGTCAACCGATTCGGCTGTGTTGGTTAAAAGGACGATTCCTCTTTTTTGTAACTGGTTGAAACCTGCGAAGCTGCGAAAACCGCCCGTGCCGCCGTTGTGCCAAACGATGTCGCCCGAAGCGTCGGACAGAATATGCCACGCCAAACCGATTTTCATTCGCCCTCCCGCGTCGCGGCGTGCTTGATGCGCTTCGGCAAATGCGCCTGCTAAATCAGATTTTGATAAACCGGCATTTGCCGCAACGAATTTCGCCATATCTTTTGCCGTCGAACGCAGCGCGCCCGCGCCCTGAAAAGTTAGAAAATCCCAGTTAGAAATTGGCTCGCCGTTTTGGTCAAAGCCCTGCGCCATTCTCGATTTCAAGACGGGCGAAAGCGTAATCGTCGTCTCGTTCATCTTAAGCGGTTCGAGTATTCTCGTTTTCACTAAATCGTCATAACTCATTCGAGCGCTAAAACTTAAAATGTGTCCGAGCAAGCCCATTCCGAAATTTGAATACTCGTATTTGCTGCCGGCATCGCGCGTTAATTGATAGCTCGACAAAAAATCATATGTCTGCTGAGGAGTATAATCGGCGTAAGGATTGCTCCAATCTTTCGGCGTAAAGTTGGCGGGCAAACTTGGCAGCCCGGACGATTGGGTCGCCAAATCGAGCAAGGTGATTTCTTTTCCGTTGCGTGCGGCAGGCGTTTTAACCGTTTTCGGCAAGTATTTTGAAATCGGGTCGGTGAGCGAGACTTCCCGGCGCCTGACCGCTTCGGCAAGCAGCGTTCCGGTGAAAACTTTGGTAATCGAGCCGATTTCAAAAACCGTATTCTCGTCCGAATTTTTCGCGTCGGCGGTCTGTGCGGTTTTGCCGCTGCTAATAAATCGCGTTCCGTTTTTGTCAATTACGGCAACGACAATGCTTTGATTAGTTTTGCCGACGGCGACGCGCTCGCGCAAAACGTCGGCAATTTCTTTGTCGGTCTGAGCACTCGCGACTTGAAAAGTTAATAACAGCAAAAATAAAGCAAATAATTCTTTCATAAAAACCAAATTATACTTAAACAGGCGAAACTTAGTAAACCGTTTGCCATTGCTTTAAAAATAAAAAGCAGCGCTGATTTAAATCAACGCTGCTTTTTTTTCGGCTAAAAACAAATTTATTTTGTTATGCCTTGATTTTTCGCTTCGTCTTTGACCGAATCGGTAATTATTCCCGCGCCGTCTTTTACTTTTTGCGTAATGTCGCCCGTGCCTTCTTTGACGCTTTGCGAAACGTCGCTGGCTACTTGCTTAACGGTTTCGCCGACGTTCCCGGCGGCTTCTTGAACTTTGCCGATTGCGCCGCGCGCCGTATCCTGTGCTTTCTGCATCAGGTTTTCGCGCGCGTCGCCCATAAGGCGATTTTCGGCTCGCGTCGAAGGAAACGCCATACCGACCGCTGCGCCGATAGCAAGAACGACAGCGCCGACGGCAAGCGGATTTTCATCCATATAATACTCGTATTTGTCCTGCGCCGAACCGGCGTAATCTTTTGCTTTCGAGCCTAAATTTCCGACTTGTTCATAGGCTGAACCGGCGTATTCGCCGACCGTTTCCGTAACTTTTCCAGCATAATCGCCGACGACATCTTTGGCTTTGCCTGCGTAATCGCCGACCGCGCCCGCCGCGCTTCCAACGCCTTCATAGGCTTGTCCGGCATAATCGCCGACCGCGCCGCGCGCGCGGTCAAAGGTCGACGATTGCGATTGATTACGCTGTTGACGCTGCTGATATTGCTCGCCGCTGCCTGATGAGATGTTGCGCCCGTAACGGTCTGCTTCGCGGTCATAATCGTAACCGCCGCTTGTCTCGCCTTCATATTCGTAGCGATAATTTTTTTGGCTCGTCTTATTTTTTGAAAAACCGTTCACCAAAATCATCCCGACGCCCAATCCGATAAGCGATAAAGCAAGGGGATTTTGGTTTGCCGAGCGCCCGACCGTCGTTTTGCCGAATTCGTCCATTCCTTTATTTACATAGCTCATAATTGTTCCCACCTTTCCTAAAGTCGCGTCATAGACGGAATCTTTCGCCGTCTGAAGCGCGCTTGTAATATGTTCCGAAACTTCGTCCTTGACGTGTTCGGAAATGTTCGAGATGCTCAAACGCTCTTGAATGGCGTTTATCGTCTCACCTAAATTGCTGCGTGTTTCTTCGATTTGCTCTTTAATCTGCTCGGTTTCGTCCGTTATTTCGTCAGACGGCGTTTCCGTTGCAGAAGAATTATTGTCGTCTGAAAAATCGTCAGTTGAAGTCAAATCACCGGACGAGCGTTTTTCCACGTAAACATTTCCGCTCTCTTTGCCCGTCGCCGCGATTGCCGCGGCGCTGTTGCCGACGGCAATCGAATCGGTTTCGACGGTCGAGATTTTCTGCAAATCATCGTTTAATTCATCTGGTCTTTGAGCCATTGTGCATCCTCCTTGATTGTTTCAACCGTTTGCGTCGGCGTCAGTTGCGTGTTCTTGAGCGCGCTTATCGCCGATAAAATCAGAACGACGGCGGCGATTGCGATGACGACCCCGACAATTAGCGCCGCTAGCCAGTAATTATCGAGCAAGTTTCCCAAACCGATAATTAACGCCGCGATAAACGAGAGTAAAGCCGCGTAGCCGACCGCGCCTCCGACAACCAGAAAGCCGACGTTCTTGCCGACTTTAACCGCCTTCTGCGTCATCTCGGTCTGCGCCAGCGAAACTTCCTGTTTAACTAAATTGCTGGTCTCGGACGCTAAATCCGAAAAAAGCTCGCCGAGCGACCGCTCGTCTTTTGCAGGAGTTGTAGTTACTTGTTGCTGTGCCATAAAACTAACCTCCTCTGTTTTCCGAAGTCGAGTTCGACGTAGAAGCGCCGGTTTTATTGTCGCTAGTGTTGAGCGAGGTTGCATTATCTGCTCTGTTCAGCGTATCGTTTCTGCCGCTTGTGCTTTTACGTCTGAGCTGTCTTACCTGCATACCGCCGCCGATGTCGCCGCCAAAGCTGTTGTTGCCGCCGCCGGAATTCTCCGAAATGCGTCGTTGGTCGCGGCGCGTTATCGCGTTGTCGGTATTTCCGCTTTTGAAAAATCTCGCCGCAAGGATTCCGAGCGCGAACGCGCCGCCCAAAAATATCGCCGGGTTGCGGTGCGCCGTGTCTTCGAGGTCTCTGACTAAACCTTTGAAATCTCGCCTGTCGAGATAACCGGAAAGCTGCTCGACTTTTTGAGCTGCCGTGTTCGTGTATTGCGCGGCGATATTGGACACGCCGGTCGGCTCTTGCGAGCCTTTTAAATTGTCGCCGATTTGGCGAATCGTGTCCGCGACGCCCGTCAATCCCTGCGTCAAATTAGCTTTATGCTCGTCAATCGCTTCGGTCGCCTTCTGTGCGGCGATGCCGTAGGCTTGACTGGCAACAGCGCCGCCCGTTTCCTTTGCCTGACCGAGCGCGTCTTTGACAGCGCTGGTCGCGTCGCCGATTACGCCGGTTGAAGATGTTTGATTTCCGCCGCCGCCTTTTCCGGCTTGCGAAATGTTATTTTTGTTTGAGTCGCTTGTCGTCGCGTTTTTGGTATCGGTTTTTGAATTCGTCGATGTCGTATCGCCCGATTGCGTTTTTTCCGTGTTATCCATTTTTGTAAAGTCCCCCTTTGCAGTTAATTAGTATGTGCAATAAAACCCGTTTTCCAGGTCGAATATTCATATATTGTATCGAATACAAACAGAATTTTCTCGTGTCTGTTCGTCGGGCAAAAGCTATGCCATTAAAGGATTTCGCCGAAAAATAATCGTTTATTAAATTGAAATTTAAAATTTCGCGTCTAAAACTCTTACCAAACAGCAGCGAGCGCCAAAAATCTTTTCGGCTCTTTGGAGACAAAATGCGGTTGTATGATTTTAATTCGAGTTTTTAAAAGTTTTGAAAAACAATTAAACCAATAGCGCGCCGATTTATACTTTTTCACTTTTCCGCTTTTCCCGCTTTCCTGCTTTTCTCTCGTGCAAAGCATTTTCGGCAATTTTGGCAATCCACCAGAATGCTCCAGCCGTGCCGAGATGCTCGAACATCAGGCGAAAAACTTTCGGGTGAATTTGCGCCGTTTTCGCCAGAACTTTTTTAAAGGAAGCAAACGAG
>MWVV01000100.1_pt1 | contig 30423 bp, 23 predicted proteins | sample 1047281 | NCBI WGS metagenome assembly MWVV01 (sample SAMN06349986, study PRJNA376086) | soil metagenome | isolation source: PT-2 sample Antarctic (ecotone) soil | place: Antarctica | collected 2015-01-13 | reverse complement strand
TTGGTCATCTCTTCGCCAACTAAATACTCGTGATAACTCAATTCGTTGCCATTGTCATCGGTTAAAGTTACTTTTAATTGTGCCATTTTTCTATGTTACACTCTTGGCACGAATTATTTACAGTAACTAAATTTATGAGTGAGAATATACTACAAGAAAAATCTTACAAATTTGCTTTGCGCATCGTGAAGTTGAGTCAATATCTGAACGACGAAAAACGCGAATTTGTTTTATCGAAAAAGATTTTAGATTCGGGAACGGCAATCGGCGTGCTGATTGAAGAAGCTAAACAAGGCGAGAATCGCGCCGACTTTCTGCAAAAATTCTCGGTCGCTAACAAAGAAGCGTTCAAAACTAATTTTTGGCTCAGACTTTTGCGCGACGGCGATTTTTTGAGCGAAAAACAAGCCCAGTCGCTGCTCGCCGACTGTGAAGAACTGCAAAAACTTTTAATATCATCACTCAAAACGGCAAAGCAATCCGACTAAATTATCAGCTATCAGTTATCAGTTATCAGCTAATCCGAAAGTAAAATTAAAACTCCCGACGAAAATTAATCTGCGAAAATGAAATTCACCCGCCGCGAAGTTTTGTCCGCATTCTTGGGTTTTCCCTTCGCACTCGCAGCGTGTAAATCGAATTCTGCGAATAACTTTCCCGAAGGCGAAATCGTCGGCGCAAATGTGCAAGTCGGGCATCTTTTGAGAGAAGCCAAAAATTTTCAAGTTCCCGAACAAAATTGGGAAACCGTCAAAGTTGCAATTATTGGCGGCGGCGCGGCTGGTTTGAGCGCGGCTTATAAATTTACGAAAGAGAATTTCAATGATTTTGTTCTGCTCGAACTTGAAAACAAAATCGGCGGAACAGCGCAGAGCGGAACGTCAAATTTGGTCGGTTATCCGTGGGGCGCGCATTATTTGCCCGTGCCGTTTCGGGAAAATGCGGAACTCATTTCCCTGCTCGACGAAATGAACCTGACCGACGGCAAAACCGCAGACGGAGAAATCCTAGTCAAAGAACAATTTCTCTGCCGCGAACCCGAAGAGCGAGTTTTTTATAAAGGTCGCTGGTATGAAGGTTTATATTTGACGGTCGGCGCAAGCGAAACGGATAAATTACAAATTGCGGAATTTCAAAAACAAATTGATTTCTGGGTCAATTGGCGCGACGCAAAAGGTAAACGAGCTTTTGTTTTGCCGATTGCCGAATGCTCAATTGACGCGCAGGCAACCGCGCTCGATAAAATTTCGTTCGACGATTGGTTGAGACGAAAAGGTTTTACTTCCGAAAGACTAATTTGGTATTGCGACTACGCTTGCCGTGACGATTATGGTTTGAAATTGGAGCAGACTTCCGCTTGGGCGGGACTTTTTTATTTCTGTTCGCGTGTCCGCAGGTCGGGCGAAGAATCGCAAGCCTTTATCACTTTCCCGGAAGGCAACGGGCGTTTCGTCAATTTTCTGCACGACAAGGTAAAAGATAAAACTAAACTTAAAACAATCGCGCTCGAAATCGTTCCGAATGAAAAAGGCGTTGACGTTGTTTGTCTGAACACGGAAACAAATGAGTTAAAAGGTTTTCATTGCGAAAAGGTAATTTTCGCCGCGCCGATTTTTACGGCAAATTATTTGATTCGGGATTTCAAACAATCCGCGCCCGGATACATCAAAGAATTTCAGCACAACGCCTGGTTTGTGGCGAATCTGTTTTTACGAGACCGCCCGAATGTTAAATTCAAACGCGATTTTCCGCTCGCTTGGGACAATGTTTTGTATGAAAGCCCCAGCTTAGGCTATGTCAACGCGACGCATCAGAAAGGCATTGACTATGGCGAATGCGTTTTGACTTATTATTATCCGATGTGCGCGGAGGAAAATGCGCGGGCGAAACTTTTCAGTTTGAGCTGGCGAGAATTAGCCGACGTTTGCTTGTCAGATTTATCACGCGCTCACGCCGACATTTACGATTTGACCGAAAAGATTGATATTATGCGTTGGGGACACGCAATGATTTCCCCGAAAACGAATTTTCTTTGGTCAGGCGCACGCGAGAAAGCGCAAACGCCTTTTCGCAACATTCATTTCGCGCATTCTGATTTGAGCGGCATCGCGCTTTTTGAAGAAGCATTTTATCATGGATTGCGAGCTGCAAATGAGATTTTGGAGAAGTAAGAAATGATTTATCCGCGAGAATTAAAACCAAATTCAAGAGAGATTTTCCAACTTTCTTGTGATGAAATAATAGAAATATCAAAAGTAAAAATTCTTTTTGAAAAATGGATTGGCGAACCATTAAAAGATAACTATGGCAGCAAAACTATTCTGAACTTCAATGGTGAACCTGTTTTTGCCGAACTTGCTATTCTCCGCATTCTCAAAAATGACTGTTGGAACGGCGTTTGGGTAGATACATACAAGAGAAAATACCGAACAGAATATTGGAAAAACAAAAATGGTGTTGAATTGCCTTTGAATAAACAAAAACTTTTGAATAAAATTTTTGAAAACCTCGGCTCTAAAAATGGATGTTGGAATGTCTTTTTTGGAAAGGCAAAAAAGTTATGTTTGCAGAATTGAAACGATTTTCAAACGATAAAATTAGAGAAACGCAAGTCAAATTTTTAGAAGCGGCTTTAACTTGCGGTTTGAACAAAGAATCTTTTTTGATAGTTGAATGGTCATTAGTATAATTTATTTCTGTGAAAGCAGCGACCAAACAAAATTACTGGCTTTTTTCCGCGCCGATTGATTTGTCGGTTTTTCTCGGCAGCGCGCTCGTTTCGCTTTTGCTTCTCGCGGTTGGTTGGCAGCTTGGAATTTTGAATGACGAATCGCCTGATTGGACTTGGATTTCTGCTGTTATTTTGATTGATGTCGCGCACGTTTGGTCAACTTCTTTTCGCGTTTATTTCGACGCGGAAGAATTTAAACGTCGGATTTGGCTTTACACGCTCGTTCCTGTTTTCGGTTACGCGGTCGGCGTCGCGCTTTATTCGGAAAGCGCGTTAACATTTTGGCGCGTGTTGGCGATTCTCGCGGTTTTTCATTTTGTCAGGCAGCAATACGGTTGGGTAAATCTCTATCGCGCCAAGTTAAAAGAGAAATCAAATTTGACTTGGTGGATTGATGCTTTAGCAATTTACCTCGCAACCGTTTATCCGCTCGCGTTTTGGATGACGAGTCTTCCGCGCAATTTTCAGTGGTTTGTCGAGAATGATTTTTTCAACTTGCCGAAAATTGTTGAGCAGATTCTTTTTCCCATTTACATTTTGGCTTTGATAACTTATTTCGGCAAATCAATTTATCTTTATTTCACGACGGGTTTTCTTAATATCGGCAAAGACATAATCATTTTAACAACCACCGTTTGTTGGTATGTCGGCATCGTTGCGCTCAATTCCGATTATGCTTTTACGGTAACGAATGTGATAATTCACGGCGTTCCGTATTTCGCGCTAATTTATTTTTACGCGAAAGCGCGGCGCGAATCGGCAGGCAGATTTTACAAATCCGTGTCGAGTCACTGGATTGTTTTTCTCGCAACGCTCTGGGCTTTGGCTTACGTCGAAGAAATTTTCTGGCACCGCGGCGTGTGGCACGAGCGCTCATTTTTGTTCGGCGCAAATTGGGAGACGGACGATTGGAAAACGCATCTCGTGCCGCTGCTCGCCGTGCCGCAACTGACGCATTACATTCTTGACGGCTTTATCTGGAAACGCAAAAACAATGCGAATTTTCGCCTTATTAGTTAAAATAATTTTATGAATAAAACTTTGCAAACAATTTCCGTCGTCGGTTTAATTTGTTTTTTAGTCTTGTTATCCGCCTGCAAAAAAAGCGAAACAACGGAAATTTCCGACATTCTCGATTTTACAGACGACACGACCGCCGCCGCCGAACTGGTTACTCAAGCGAACGCCGACCTCAATAAAATCAAGATAATGTATAAAAAAAACGAGGACCAGCTGGAAGAATTAAAAACGGCGATGAGCAGTCAAGACGTTGAACGGGTAAAAAAAATAAGCGATGACTTGGTTTATATTCTAAACGACGGAATGAGGTTGGGCGAAAACGCGATTGAAAAAATAGAAAAAGCCGAAGCGATGAACATTAATCTTGATTTCAAGGAATACCTGCGTTTGAAACAAGAAAGTTTGCGAAAGCAGTTAGATGCGTTTGAAAATCGTCGGCAAGCAGCGCGGCTTCTTCGTGACGGATTCGGTGCTAATGACCCGAAATTGATTGAGCGGGGAAAACTTGAATTTAAGGAAAAGGAAGAAATTTTTCAGAAAACTATGGAGACGGCGCGTGAGATAAGCAAAAAAGCCAATGAATTGGCAAAGGAAAGCTCAAAAAAGTGAAAAAGTTTAGTTGACAAAAATTCAACTTGCTTTTTCACCCTTTTACTTTTTCACTTTTATAAGATGCGCGGCGCAATTTTTATTCGCGCTTCGGGAAGCGGGGCAGTTTGCGGTGTCTGCATCCGAAACTGCATCTGATTTGAATTCGGTTCGAAAAACTTTTCAAATTCTTCAAAATTCATCGCCCCGTCTTTTGAAATTTCAGGCGTAACGCGCACAATTTGACGGTTTCTATCACGAACAATCGTCAAAGACACGTCGCCCCCCTTGTTTTCGTTGAGAGAGCGAATTAAATCGGGCGTTCCTTTTACTTCTTTACCTTCAATTTCAACAATCACATCACCCGCTTTCAAACCAGCCTTCGCTGCCGGCGAATTTTCGCGGACGTTATTGATTAAAAGACCTCTGCCTTCCGCCACGCCGAAATAATCGCCGAGTTGTTTGGTCAAAGGCGCAGTGCCGATGCCGATTTGACGATTTGCGCCGGTACGATAAATGAAAACATTTGATTCATTGCCATCGGCGGTCAGCGGCAATTCTCTTACCCGCGGCACTCTCGGAAATTCGGGAATACCGGGCAAGCCGTACCATTTTTCTAATACTCCGCCGGTTTGAAATTGTGGCACATCGCTCTTTCCGAGCGTGACGTTGATTTCGCGCTCCGTTCCGCCGCGCAAAACTGTAACCTTTGCGGTGTGGTCGGGAGCAACCTCCGAAATTAAACGAGTCAATTTCAAGACGCTCGCCACTTCTTCGCCTTCAAAACGCACGATGACATCATTCACTTGCAAGCCGGCTTGGGCGGCAGGGGAATTTTCGATTACCTTTTCGATTCCCACGCCGCGAACCGTTGATAATCCAAATTTAGAAAAATTTTCTTTGGTTATTTCCTGCGTTTGAACGCCCATATAACTTCGCTGAAACGGTGCGGTCAAAACCATTCGTTGAATTCTTTTTTCGACCGGCTCTTGCGGTGCGGTCGGTGTTTGTTGAGCGTTGGCAACCGCGCCGACCGTCGCCGAAATTAAAATAAAAGCAGATAATTTGCGTAACATAAAACCTCCAAATTTATTGATTTCGTGCAAAAGTTTTTGCAGAATTTTATACGAATTTAATGAGTAAGTTGCAGAGCAATGAGAAAAAGTTGTCCCTTTCGCAGGAAAACTTAGTAAAACAGGTAAAAAATTTTGAATTATTTAATAATAAAATTTGCCTTTAACACCCTTCTCCTTTTGCCAAAAGTCGGCTAAATAGACTAGGATTATCTTACAAAGTTCTAAACTTTTAATTTTAATTTCAAGAAACAGAGGATATAACTATGAGAAGACTTACTATTTTAACTTTCGTAGCCATTGCAGCGATGGCTCTAATCGGTTGCCCGGCAGCCACCAACACCACTACCACTACCAATGTCAGAACTAATTCCATGAATATGAATGCGAATTCAAATGTCGCCGTGGTTGTCAATAACAATTCAAATATGGGAATGGGTTCGAATATGGGCATGAGCAACAGCAACCGCTATACGGCGAATATGACGCGCGATGAATACGACAGGAACAAAGCTGATTATGATAGAGATTCTGCCGGCAGCACAATCGGACAAGGTGCTAATGACAAATGGCTGTGGGTTAAAACCAAAAGCGCGTTGGCGACCACCAACGAATTGCGCGATTCAACCATCAACGTTGATGTTGTCAACGACGTAATCACATTAAAAGGTTCGGTTGCTTCCAAAGCGGAATCTGACAAAGCATTATCGGTTGCCAGAGGAATTGACGGACAAAAAGGCGTGAAAAACGAATTGAAAGTCCAAGCGGGCGATTCGATGGGCAATCAAATGACGGGAAGCAATACCAACACGAGAATGATGAACTCGAATAGATAAGCATTTTAATCAAATAAAATAAAAAACCTGTCGCTTGCAGAAACGGCAGGTTTTTTATTTTCGGTTTCAATAATTTCAATCTAGCTTTACGTCTTGCTGACGTGCGAGCTCTCCCTTTTTGCACTAAATTTTTGATTTTATTTTTTGTAATCTTTCCGCCGCCGCTTCTAAAGTTTCGTCCTTTTTGCAGAAGCAAAATCTCACCTGATTTTTCCCCAAACTTTTGTCGTGGTAAAACGACGAACCCGGCACGACAGCCACGCCAATTTCACGAATCAAAAACTTTGTAAATTCGACATCCGTTTTAAAACCGAAATCCGAAACGTCAGTCATTACGTAATACGCGCCGTCCGGGAGATCGCATTTAAAACCGGCGTTCTGCAAAATCGGCACGATAAAATCGCGCTTCGCTTGATATTCCTTTTGCAAATCAATGTAATAACTTTCGGGAAGCGAAAGCGCGTAAGTTCCGGCAATCTGCAACGGATGAGCCGCGCCGACGGTTAAAAAATCGTGAACTTTGCGAATCGCCGATGTGATGTCGGGCGGCGCGATGCAGTAACCGACGCGCCAGCCCGTTACCGAATAAGTTTTCGACAAAGAATTAACGACAATTGTTCGCTCACGCATTCCGTCAAGCTGCGCCATGCAAATGTGAGCAGTTGTCGGTTGCCGGTTGTCAGTTGTCAGTTTATCTTCGCTTAATTCATTTTGCTTTTTACCTTTTGCCTTTTGCCTTTCATCGTAGATGATGTGTTCGTAAATTTCGTCGGTGAACGCGAGCGCGTCAAACTCTTTGCACAAATCAGCGATGAATTCCATCTCCTGACGCGAGAAAACTTTGCCCGTCGGATTATTCGGATTGCACAAAATTATCGCCTTTGTTCGTTCACTAAAAGCATTTCTCAATTCATCTTTTTCAAAATTCCAACCGTCCGACGTGCGGCGCAGAGGAACGTGCCGCGGTATCGCGTCCGACAAAATCGCGTCCGGCGCGTAATTTTCATAAAACGGCTCAAAGACTATAACTTCTTCACCCGCGTCAACCGTCGCCATCATTCCGGCAATCATTCCTTCAGTTGAGCCGCATGTGACGGTAATTTCCGTTTCCGCGTCAACGTCCAAACCTAAAAACCATTTGGTCTTTTCGACAATCGCGTCACGAAAACTTTTCACGCCCCAAGTTATCGCGTATTGATTATATTCATCGGCAATCGCTTCCATTGCCTTCTGCTTAATATCTGCGGGCGCGGGGAAATCTGGAAAGCCTTGTCCGAGATTGACCGCGCCGTATTTCATCGCCTCGCGCGTCATCTCGCGGATAACCGATTCAGTGAAACTCGCGGCTTTTTTAGAGATTCGATTTTTTGTTCGTTTGGTTTGCGTCATAAAAAATTCGTCCACAGATAAATACAGATTAGCACAGATAAAATCAAATTTCTTATCTGTGTTTATTCGTATCTATCTGTGAACAAAAATTATTCCTTCGCGCCTAATCTAAAAGTTACGCCGAAGTTAAAAGTTGTCGGATAACCCGGCGTGGCGTGGATTCGCTCGCCGACATCGCACATCGGGCAGATGCACGACTCGAAAAAGTTCTGCGTTTCAAAATAACGTTTGTTCAAAAGATTATCAATCGAAAAATTTAAATCAACCCATCTTCTCAAGCGTTTGGAAACCGAAAAATCTACGACATCGTGACCGGCGGCGCGAATCGCATCGTTTTCGCCGTCGAGTCGGTAGCTTGAAGTATGTCGCCAACTGAGAGACGAATTAAAGCCGTGCAGTTCCGATAAAACTAAACTGCCGTTGGCAACCGTGTGCGGTGCGCTGTCAATCGCCACTCGGCTTCGGGAATTATTGTTCTCGAAAAATTCGCCCGGGTAAAACGCTTCCAAAACTTGTGTTAAACCGCCGTTGAAACTCAAATAACGATTGAATCGAGCGGAAGTTTTCGCTTCGATGCCGTAAGAGCGCGAGCGTCCGGCGAATTCGATCGAGCCGTCGTCGGGAATATAAACCTGCTCGTTCGAGCGGTCAATAAAAAAGAAACTTCCCGTCGCAGAGAATCGGCGCGAATTATAGGAAGTTCCCGTTTGATAAAAATCAGTCGTGGAAATTTTCGGCGCATCCGGATTTCTGACTACGCCGCGCGCGTCTTGGCTTGAAATTCCGCGTCCGTAATTGCCGTAAAAAACCACCGGAAATTTCTCGAACGGCGACCACGCGACCGAAAGTTTCGGCTGAAAACGCGCTGCGCTTTCTTTGCCTTTGAGCAAATTTATCGAATCGCTCTGTTCAAAACCGTCAACGTCAAAACTAAAATAATCCCAGCGAAGTCCGGCTTCGACGTGCAGATGCCCGTTGAAAAAATCCATTCCGTTTTGAATATAACCAGCGTAATTATTGACATTGGCTTGCGCTGAAGTTAATAAAACATCTGGATTATCAATGTTTTCGGGCAGAAATTTCCGGTTCGGATTCCGCCCAATCGAAGGATAAAGTCCGACATTGATTTGATTGAAATGAAAATTTGCTCCGAAAGTCAGAAGCGATTGCTTGCCGAAAAATTTATACGGTTGTAAGTATTGAAGGTTTGCGCCTTCCTGAAGCCGCGAATCGTGCTGTTGAATTTCATCGCCGTAAATCGGGTCGGCTAAAAAGAATGTAAAATTTGACCACAAATCGAACAGCGTCCGCCCGGCAAACGCATCAGCTTTGAACGTCGCGCCCGAAGTCCATTCTTTACGAAAGTAAGCCCCGACGTTGCCGAGCTGCACTTTGCCGCCGTTTTCCGGGTCAATAAAACCGAATCGGTCGAGTCTGCCCGCGAAAACTTCGTCGAGCGGAATTTGTCCCGATGAAAAGAAATCGTTGCGTCCGGCGTTAAACTTAAAACCGATGGCTTCGTTTTCCTTGTAGTTCCAAGTTACGTTTCCCGTGAAATTATCGCGCCGGTAACGCAGCGGTGAAACGAACGGTCCGTCCGTGTAACTTGGTTCATAGGCGATGAAGGCAGCAACGTCTTTTATCTGCGGGCTGTAGGCGAAAAATCCGCGACCCGTGTTGAATGAGCCGCCTTGAATCCGCGCCGTAAACTGATTAGGCAGACTTTCCCGCTGACGAATCTGCACAACTCCGAGACCGGAGAAATCGCCGTAAGCGGCTGAAAACGGTCCGTTGATGATGGAAACGCCTTCGACGAGTTCGGGCGATGAACTTTTCAAATTTCCCAGATAACCTTGTCCGTGTCCTTGCGTCGCTTGGTTTTGCTGAACATTATCAACGAGAATTTTTAACCCGCCGTTCACGCCGCCGTGGTCGAGATTGAAACCAAAACGCCGAATTTCCAGAGATTTGCCGCCGCCTTCATGTTGTCCGGCATTAATTCCTGCGTTTAGAGTTTGAACCAACTGGTCATCGCGTCCGAAAAGCGTGTTTTTATAAATTGCATCGTTACGCTGTTCGATTTCCGGTGTGAGTATATTGGCTTCAATCGTCACGTTTTCGTTTATCGGGCGAACGACAAAATTCGTTTTGATTTGCAAACGGATAAGCTTGTCCGTTACCGCAAAAATCCGCGTTTGGGGAGCGATATTGTTGCCGAAAAATTTCACCGAAATAGATTCGTTCGGAACTTGCACGGAAAATGCACCCTCCGCATCAGTCGTCGCGTTTATTTTTCCGCTCGACGTTTCGATTTCGATGGAAACATTTGGAATCAATTCAAATTGTTGAGTAACGACCGTGCCTGAAAATGTCCGCGTATTTTGGGCGAAAACATTTGCCGCAAAAACGAGCGAAATTAAAATTAATTTTATGATTATCGAATTTTTTTTCATAAATTTGTTTAGAAACGCACTTTTCATATTTCTACAAATAGATTGATGAGGTTACAGCCGTTAAAATCGATTTTAATATGTTATCGAGTAACACGCAAATTGAAATTGTAGCACTTGAGTTGATAGGTAATTCGCATTTTGTAAAAATATAGATTCAGATTGATTAAATTTTCTTAAAATTAATGCGGTTTATTTATCACCGATGAAGGTAAAGTTAGAAATAACTTACCGTTTTTGATTCCTTTAAGACTCAAAAGTCCGTTAGCAAGCGCGACGATTTCGGCGACGATACCGCGCAGCGCAATCACTTCCAGACAATCATTATGATTGACGTGCAGGTGCATCACCGACAAAATAAGTTCGTGAAAGTTGTGTTGAATTTGCGCCATTTCCTGGAGCAAGTTGCTCGCGTGATGGTCGTAGACGAGCGTCAGACTTCCGAGCGCGGGCGTTTTGGAATTCATCTCGATTTTTTGCTGAATCAATGCTTCACGAATCAAATCCCGGAGAGCTTCCGAGCGCGTCGCGTAACCGCGTTCCGCAATTAAACGGTCGTAATTCTCAAGCAAATCCTGCTCGATGCTGACTCCAAATCTAATAATATCGCTCAAGAAAAACTCCTTTTAATTCTGCTAATTAAATTATCGAAATTATGAGGTAACTTTGTATTCTTCGTCAATCGGGTCGTAAAAATTTTACGCTAAAAATTATTCGTAACCTTCGGGATTAGCTGAATGCCACGCCCATGCGCTTTCGATAATTCGTTCGATTTCGGGAAACTGCGGATTCCAACCTAAAACTTCCCGCGCCTTTTTTGCGTCGGCAACCAAGCGCGACGGATCGCCCGCCCGACGCGGCGCAATTTTCGCTTCAATTTTCTCGCCTGTAATTTTCCGTGCGGCTTCGACGACTTCTTTGACCGAATAACCGCTTCCGTTGCCGAGATTGACGAATTCTGAATCGCCGCCTTTCCGCAGATATTCAAAAGCCAATAAATGCGCTTGGCTCAAGTCGGAAATATGAATGTAATCTCGAATCGCCGTGCCGTCCGGCGTTGGATAATCGTCGCCGAAAATTGAAATTGAATCGCGTTTTCCCTGCGCCGCAAATAAAACGAGCGGAATCAGATGCGTTTCGGGATTGTGGTCTTCGCCGCAAGTCTCAGACGCGCCGCAAGCGTTGAAATATCGAAGCGCGACATATTTTAGATTGTAAGCCGCGTCATAATCCGCCAGAGCGCGTTCGACCATAAATTTCGACCAGCCATATGGACTCGTCGGCGATTGCGGATGTTTTTCGTCAATCGGGACGTATTGCGGCTCGCCGTAAGTCGCGCAAGTCGAGGAAAATATGAATTTTTTAACGTCATTTTCGATTAAAACGTCGAGTAGTTTTAATGTTTGAACAAAATTATTCTTGTAATAAATCTTCGGCTTTTCGACCGATTCGCCGACGTATGCGAACGCCGAAAAGTGCATACACGCTTCGATTTCGTGTTCACTGAGAATCGCCTTAACGAGTGATTCATCGCCGATGTCGCCTTCGTAAAATGCGACTGACGAATCAATCGCCTGCCTGTGTCCATAGGCTAAATTGTCTAAAACGACAACCGACTCATTTTGTTTGCGTAAGTCTTCAACTGCGACGCTTCCGATATAACCCGCGCCGCCTGTTACTAAAATTGCCATAATTTATTGGAATGTCGTCATCGCGTGCGACATTAAATTTTGCCAGCAAGTTGCTGGCGTTTCTTTTGATTTTAAGTTTCGAGTGTCGAAGGTTGTGTGCCGATTAACTTTTCCGAAGAAGCGGCTTTTGCGGCGAGCGGCTTTGTTTTATCTTCTGATATTTGCGCTTCAGGCAGAAAATGATTGAAAAGATGGCGGATTTTTGCCTGGTCGTTTCCCACAACGGCTTGGCGGAAATTGCTCAAAATGTTAGCGACTTCTTCGCCCGAGTAAGTCGCAATTTTGCCGATGAAAATTTTTGGATGCGTCGTTTTTAGAAGATTTTCGCCCGTAATTTCGAGTTCTTCAAAAAGTTTCTCGCCTTTTCTAATGCCGGTAAAAACGATGTCAATATCCTCGTAAGGCTGAAGTCCCGAAAGCCGAATCATATCTTCGGCAAGGTCGAGAATTTTGATTGGCTTGCCCATATCGAGAATGAAAATCTCGCCGCCCGTGCCGAGTGCGCCGGCTTGCAGAACGAGCGCCGAGGCTTCGGGAATCGTCATAAAATATCTAGTCATTTCCTTGTCGGTGATGGTTATCGCTTCGCCGTTCAAGATTTGTTCGCGGAAAATCGGGACGACTGAACCGGCTGAACCTAAAACATTTCCGAAACGGACGGCGACGTATTTAGTCTGGTAATTGCGGTTCAAATCCTGAAGAACAATTTCCGCGATGCGTTTTGACGCGCCCATTACGGAAGTCGGGTTGACGGCTTTGTCGGTCGAAACAAGAACAAAATCTTTGACCGCAAATTCGCCCGCGAGTTCGCCGAGCATTTTGGTCGCCAAGATGTTGTTTTTTATCGCCTCGGTCGGATTAATTTCCATCAAGGAAACGTGTTTGTGCGCCGCAGCGTGAAAAACGACGGCGGGTTTATATTCGGCGAAAATCTCGCGCATTCGCGGCGCATCGCCGATGTCTGCAATCAGCGGAACAAGTTTTGTTTCGAGAAAATGTTTGGCGAGTTCGCGCTCGATTTGAAATAAAACGAATTCATTTCTTTCAACTAACAAAAGAAGTTTGGGATTAAATTCGGCGACTTGACGGACGAGTTCCGACCCGATTGAGCCGCCTGCGCCCGTTACCATTATCGTCTTTTCGGACAAAAACTCGTGTAGATTTTCGTCGTCGAGTTGGATGGCTTCGCGTCCCAAAAGGTCTTCGATTTGGACATCGCGGATGCGGCTAATCTGCACTCGTCCGTGAATAATTTCGTGCAGACTCGGCACAATCTGAGCTTTAACGGGAATTTCGCGGCAAACATCCAATACGCGCCGAATATCTTTGCCCTGCGCTCCGTCAATAGCGATAACTACTTGTTCAACATTCAGTTCATCAACAAGTCGCGCCAAATCGTCGGTCGTCCCTAAGACTTTGATTCCGCTGACGCTGCCACCTTTTTTGCGGCGGTCGTCGTCAATGAAACCTTTGACATCCAATTCGGCGTCGGCTCGTCCGACAATATCTCTGACCGCTAACGCGCCGATTCTGCCTGCGCCGACAAATAACGTCGTCTTGCGTTTAAGACGGCGTTTGCTGAGTCGAAACGTGCGTTTTTCGGAAGTTTCATAGACGAAACGGCGCAAAATCCGAATAGTTAACAGACCCGCGAAAGCCAAGCCGGTGTCCATCAAAATAATTGAAAGCGGGACTTGCCAGCGTGAAAACTGCTCGCTCGAGACAAGCAAACGGATTAAAATCAAAATAACGCCCGAAATAAGAGCGGCTTTTAAAAAGGCTTTAATGTCTTCGAGGCTGACGTAACGCCAGATAATCGAATACGCGCCGACGACAAAAAGGGATGCGAATTGAACGAAAACTACAAACGGCAATTGGTTGAGCGCGTTATCAAAATAATATTCTTCAAGTTCAAACTCGAACCGCAGAAGATAAGCTAAAAAAAACGCCGCGCACAAAACGGTGATGTCAACTAACAGTTGAAACGGACGGCGAAGAAACCATAAACGCTCTTCGCTTCTGATGCTTGCCGGTAAAATTCTCATCGCGTCGGAAAATAAAGATTATAACCTGAAATTACTTGGCAAAGCCAAAAGAGTCAAGAGTCTGGTCAAATAAATCTCTGTTGATAAGACGGTAAACCAATTTATAAAATGCAACTAATTGAATAAATGTTTGAATCAAATTAAATTGTAAGTTATCCTTCCAAATTGTAAGTTATTCTTAAGCGAGATAAAGAATTTATAAATGAGGTTTTTATGAAATTAAAAGTTTTACTTGGTTTTATCCTGACATTCGGTTTGTTTCAAATTGTTTTCGGGCAGGAAGTTGTGGTTACACGCGAAGGGCAGCGCGGTTATTTGGTCGGACCCGGCGACGAAATTACGGGAAAGGTTATGAACGAGCCGCAATTTGATTTTGTGGCGACGATTGATGACGACGGAAAATTTCAAGTTCCGTTTTTTGATAAAACAATCGAAGCCCGCTGCCGCACGGAAAAAGAGCTTCGTAGCGAAGTAACGCAGCTTTTATCGAAATATCTGAAAAATCCGCAAATCAGTGTCCGCGTAACGCAACGAAAAAGCCGTCCGCCTGTCGTCGTGACTGGCGAAGTCCGCGCCCAGCAGCAAGTTGAATTGAGAAGAGAAGCCCGCTTGCTCGAATTAATTTCTTTTGCCGGCGGCGAAACCGGCGATGCCGGCGGAATGGTTCAGATTTTCCGTACGACGCCGCCGATATGTGCTGCCCCAAATGAAAAAGACGAGTGGATAGCAGAATCAAACAACGGTACGGACGTTCCTTCGCGGCTCTATAGTTTAAGTAGTTTGCGGCTTGGACGCGAAGAAGCCAATCCAATTATTTATCCGGGTGATGTCATTGTCGTGCAAAAAGCCTCGCCGGTTTATATCACGGGCGAAGTTGTCTCCCCGCAGGGAATTCTCTTAAAAGGAGGCGGAACATCGCTTACCGAAGCGATTGCTAAAATCGGCGGCGTTCGGCGTGAAGCCAAAACGAAGGATATAAAAATCTATCGGCTCAAAGCTAACTCGAAGGAGCGTGAGATTATCGCCGTTAATTACGACTTGATAAAAAAAGGCACTCAGAAAGATGTGATGCTTGAGCCTTACGATATTGTTGAAGTTGATAAATCAAAAAAGAGTATTGCCCAAATAACACTTGAACTTATAACTGGAGTTGGTCGTCAAGGGCTCGGCGCAGTTACTAGCGGACTTGGTCAAAGGGTTCTTTATTAAAATTGATGTCAAAAGTGAGGTGCGAATGAATTTTATTCATTCGCACCTCACTCTTTAACTATAAAACCTTCAGTTAATTTATTTTTCCAAATCGCTTATCTCACCGATTCTTCTCGCATGTCGTCCGCCTTCAAATTCCGCTTTCAGATAAGATTCAATAACTTTTGAAACTTCTTCGGGCGAAATCATTCGTGCCGGCACGCTCAACACATTTGCGTCATTATGCTGACGGGCAAGTCGGGCCGTTTCTTCATTCCACGCCAGAGCAGCGCGAACTCCGCGAACTTTATTCGCCGCGATTTGCATTCCGTTGCCCGAACCGCACACCAGAATTCCTTGTTCTGCTTCACCGTTCGCCACTTTTTCCGCCACTTTTCGGGCGTAAACCGGATAATCAACCGATTCAGTCGAGTTTGTGCCGACATCTTCATACTCAATGCCGAGTTCGTCGAGTTGTCGCTTGATTTTCTCCTTATCTTCAAAACCCGCGTGGTCTGAACCGATTGCAATTCGCCTTGTCATTATTCACATTATCCTCACTAATTTTAGTATTAACTTTAAACGAATTTTTAAGAAGAGAAAAGATTGGGTGGGAGAAATCCAATAAAAAACCGCTGTCGCTTTAAAAAGACGACGACGGTTTTTCCTGCCCTTGTTCGTTAAACCTACCCTTGTTCGGCTAAACCGCTAAAATTTACTATTCTTCTTTGAGCGATTTGTGCGATTTTATGATAATTCCATTGACTATTATTTGTCAAGTGTTTTATATAGAATATATGGATTTATAATAAAAACATCTTTATGTTGTGCGTTTTGTGCGTTTCGTTGTAAAATAACAAAGTCAAAGTTTTCTATCCCTTCTACAAGTGAAATAATTTTGGTAAAATTTCAGACGGAAGCAATCGCTTAACTTCAAAATGACACAATTAAAAAGCCTGACGACCAAAGAAGTTGCACGCTTATGCCGCGTGAGTGATGCCACCATTAAGCGTTGGGAAGATGCTGGATTATTGAAATCCGAGCGCACGAGCGGCGGACATCGGCGTTTTCGCGCCCAGGAAATCGCGCATTTTCAACGAGAACAAGGACTCGGACTTAAAATTTGTTATGGTGATGAATCCACCGTCAGTCAAGCGAAACGCCGCCGCGCAAACAAAAATCATTCGAAATGCGAATTGTTTCAGTCGTTAATCGCCGGTTGCGAAGAAGAATCGGCAAATATTCTCATTGGTGCGTATTTAGACGGCAAACCTTTAACGGAGATTTTCGATGATTTACTTTGTCCGGCGATGTGCCGTATCGGTGAACTTTGGTTTAACGGTGAAATAACTATTACTCAGGAACACATTGCGACGCGAGCGGCTTCAAACTCCATTTATAAACTCAGAAATTTGCTGCCCGTCTCCAAAATGACTGGCGAACTTGCGACGTGCTGCGCGATGGAAGGCGATTTTCACGAACTTCCAACTCATCTTGCGCAAATAATAATTGAAAATGAAGGTTGGGAAGTTTTGAATTTCGGCGCAAATACGCCTCTTTATTGTTTGGCGGAAGAAATTTTGCAGCATTCGCCCGAAATGATTTGCCTTTCGGCGACACTGATGACGGATGTCGAGCGGCTTTCGCGCGATTATAAAAGTTTCACAGAACAAATTAACAAACTCAAAATCCCGATAGTGTTGGGCGGAAGAGCGTTTAACGACGAACGCATTCGAACGCGTTTTCCCGCCGATTATTATGTGCGTAATTTTTCTGAGGTCGCTGAACTAACGCAGAGATTGTCTAAAACAATGTAAAAATTTGAATTTAATCACACGTTTCAATGGCATATCGAATTTTAGCCGACCTTGTGCTTACCCTGCATTTCTGCTTCGTCCTTTTCGTCGTTTTTGGCGGATTACTTGTTGTGCGATGGCGTTGGATTACATTGTTGCATCTGCCGGCGGTCTTTTGGGGAGTTCTAGTCGAGTGTTTCGGCTGGGCTTGTCCGCTAACAACACTTGAAAATTCGCTTCGTGGGCTTGGCGGTCAAAGCGGTTACATGGACGGTTTCATTGATTACTACATTTCAGCCATTTTGTATGCACCGATTTCTTTACAATTTCGCATAATACTCGGATTATTGCTCATCGGATTAAACTTGCTCGTTTACTGGTATGTGTTTCGGCGACGCTTCTCTCCGCTCAGTAAAATGGAGTAATTTTATTTTCAGCAACGATTCGATTGAATTTCAGCATCTAGAATGACGAAACCAATATAATTTTTCAAGTTTGTTTGATTTCGATAAAACCTTTATAATTCCGAGTAGGAAATATAAAAATCCCGCGATGAAATTTGCCATTCTAAAATTTTTTGCCTTCTTGATTCTGGCTTCTGCTGGTTCTCTAACTGTTTCCGCGCAAGATTTTTTGCCCGAACTCGTCCGGCGAATAAAGCCTTCGGCGGTGGCGATTGAAACTTTTGACGCGAAGGGTGCAACGCTTTTACGCGGCAGCGGTTTTTTTATTTCCGGCGATAGGATTATTACCAATCGGCACGTTATCGAAAAGTCGAATCGCGTCGAAGTTCATTTGATGGACGGAAAGAAATTTACGGCGCGGGGCGTGTTAGCGATTGACGGTGAAGGTGATTTGGCATTGCTTCAAGTTGACGTTCCGCAAAATTCCGCCGTGTTACCTCTGCCGCTTGTCCAAGCCGCGCCGCAGGAAGGCGAATCAATCGTCGTCGTCGGCAATCCGTTTGGTTTGGAAGGTTCGGTTTCCAACGGCATCGTTTCCGCCGTGCGCGAAATTCCCGGTTACGGAAAAATTATTCAAATCACCGCGCCGATTTCTCCCGGTTCTTCAGGCTCGCCCGTCGTCAATATGCGCGGGCAAGTTATCGGTGTCGCAACTCTACAAGCCGCCGAAGGTCAAAGCCTCAACTTCGCTGTGCCGTCTCAGCGAATCTCGCAGTTAAAAATTGGTGAATTACGCACATTTGCAGCGCTTAACTTGGAGTCGCAAAAAAATAAACGCGCCGCCGCGCAGAGTTTATACTCGCAAGGCTTAGGGATTTTATCACGCGACGATTTTGCACGGGCATTGACATTTTTTGAAAAAGCGGTTGAGATTGACCCGAATTACGCGGAAAGCTGGTATCAAGCCGGCTTTTGCTACGGAATGCTCGGACGGCACACCGACGCTTTAAAAGCCTCACGTCAAGCGGCTCGCCTTCGTCCTGAATGGGCAGAAACTTTTGTCAACATCGGCGCGTCGAGCTTCGCGCTCGGACAATATAAGGACGCGACGGAAGCCTATCGGCAAGCAACTAAACTCGATGCCGATAACGCCGATTCGCAATACGCATTTGGTTTGAGTCTGAACAAATTAGGACGCACCGACGAAGAAATTCTCGCCTACAAACGCGCCGTCGCCATCAAACCGGATTTTGCAAACGCCTATGAACAACTCGGCGCGGCATATTTCAAACAAAAACGCTACGCCGACGCGCTCCCCGCATTTGAGCAGCTGAAAACCTATAAACCCGACGCAAAAACCTATAACTTAATAGGTGAAAGCTATTTTGAACTCGGAAAAACGCCAGAAAGCGTCGAGGCTTTTAACAATGCTGTCGGTTTTAATCCGGATTTTGACCGAGCGCGGTTTAATCTCGGACGAGCGTATCTCAAACTCGGTGACCGCGATTCTGCCGGCGTTCAGTACGAAATCTTACGCAGCAACAAATCCGATTGGGCGGACAGGCTTCTTGTTTTAATCAATCCTTAAATTCTTAATTTACTGTTCTGTTAGTTTGTTATTGACTTTCCTTTTTTCAACTTCAAGAGCCGTACGCACTGCTTCAGCCATTTTTCCTTTTGGCACAGTTCCTCGCAAAATAACCTCGGTGGTTGTAGCATCTACCGAAATATTATTCAATCCCTTTTGTATTAACTCGGTCTGGAGGGCTTGCGCGATAACATAATCTAAAACTTCAAGTTGAATATCTATATTTAATTTATTTCTTTCAAGGCGTGGTATTTCAAAGTTTTCAATGAGTTTCCAAGAAATTATCAAACTTCCATCAGTATCTTTCCAGTGAATTTTGAGAGCGACGAGAACATCTGCATCGTCGGGGCTTGGTTGCGGTTTCGCGCCACGTTAATTCCGTCGTTTCAAGTTTCAAGTTGATTGGTAATCAACTTGAAACTTGAATCTTAATGTATCCTGATTACTCTCAATCACACAAAAATCAAATTCAAAATTTATCAAACCCACTTTCCCTTAATTCTGCCGATTTCTCAAAATTAGAATTCAAGGTTACAATAACCGTTTTGATTTTGAATCTTAAATCTTGAATTTTGAATTATGTTACAAGCTGGAATCGTCGGGTTACCGAATGTCGGGAAATCTACACTTTTTAATGCGCTGACCGCACAGGAAGCCGCGCTTGCGGCGAATTATCCGTTTGCGACGATTGAGCCGAACATCGGGATTGTGGTCGTGCCTGACGAACGCTTGCCGATTCTCGTTGATTTAGTCAAAGCGCAAAAGGAAGTTCCCGCAACTGTGGAATTTGTTGACATTGCGGGTTTAGTTCGCGGCGCGTCGAAAGGCGAAGGTTTGGGTAATCAATTTCTTGCCAATATCCGCGAAACTGATGCTGTTATTCAAGTCGTCCGATGTTTTGAAGACGAAAATATTGTTCACGTCGAAGGCTCGGTAAATCCGATTCGAGACATTGAAACGATTCAGATTGAATTAGCTTTAGCTGATTTAGCGTCGGTCGAAAAGCGGCGCGATAAAGCACAGCGCGGCGCACGCGCGGGCGACAAAGCGGCAAAAGCGGAAATCGAAGTTCTCGATAAAATTTATCCTGTTTTGGAAGAAGGCAGACCGGCGCGAGCGGTCGAATTATCAAAAGAAGAACAATTAATCGCCAAGCAATTTTTTTTAATCTCGACGAAACCGACGATTTATGCGGCGAATGTTGACGAAGATACATTGATAAATCCAGACGAAAATCCGCACGTCCGAGCGGTGCGCGAACACGCGGCGAAGGAAAACGCGGAAGTTGTCGTTATCTGCGCCAAACTCGAAGCCGAACTCGTCGCGCTCGAACCTGCTGAACGCAAAGAATTTTTAAATGATTTGGGCGTGACCTCAAGCGGTGTTGATAAATTGATAAAAGCAGCTTACAAAATGCTCGGTTTGATGTCGTATCTGACGGCGGGCGAAAAGGAAGTCCGCGCGTGGACGGTTCCCATCGGCACAAAAGCACCGGCAGCGGCGAGCGTCATTCATTCGGACATCGAACGTGGCTTTATTCGCGCCGAAATCGTCTCTTACGACGATTTAATCAGCGCCGGCTCAAACGCCGCGGCGCGTGAAAAAGGTTTAACCCGACTCGAAGGCAAAGATTATATTATGCAGGAAGGCGACATCGTGAATTTTCGTTTTAATGTTTAATTACTGGTGATAAATCTCGAAATCTATTTTTATAATGCTCGGAACACTTTTTTTGGTCGCCACGCCAATCGGAAATCTCGCCGACATTTCTTCTCGCGCTTTGCAAACTTTAGAAATGGTTGATTTTATCGCTTGCGAGGACACGCGCCACACGGGGAAACTTCTCAATCATTTCAACATCAAAAAAAGACTCGTCAGCTATCACGAACACAACGAAAATTCGCGGACGGAAGAATTCGCCGAAATTTTAAAGCAGGGAAAATCAATCGCCGTCGTGTCGGACGCAGGAACGCCGGCGATTTGCGACCCGGCGTTGCGTGTCGTGCGACGCGCACACGAAATTGGCGCGAAGGTCGTGGCGATTCCGGGCGCGGTCGCGTTTGTCAACGCTTTAATCGTTTCGGGTTTGCCGACCGATTCGATTTTTTTTGGTGGTTTCTTGCCTTCAAAGAAAACAGATAGACGCAAGCGTTTGTCGGAAGTTTCTGCGATTCCCGCAACGATTTGTTTTTACGAAACGCCGCATCGCTTGGCGAAAAGTTTGATTGATTGTTGGGAAATTTTAGGCTGTCGGAAAGCGGCGGTCGTTCGGGAAATTACCAAACTTCACGAAGAAATCATTCGGGGAAATTTGGAAGAATTAGCTGAAAAATTTTCACAAGCAGACGTTAAAGGTGAGATTGTTTTGGTAATAAATCGTGAAGAAATTTCAGATTTGAAATTTCATATTTCAGACGAAAAATCTCTCACCGAGCGCGTTGCCGAATTGGAAAAAGAAGGAATTGACCGAAAACTCGCGCTCAAAAAAGCGGCGAAGGAATTTGGATTATCGCGTTCGGAAGCGTATCGGATTTTGCAAACACAAAAATAAAAACCGCAGCTCAAAATTTCAAACTGCGTTTTCCATCCACTTTCAACGAATTTATTTTTTCGGATTTTGATTCGTTTTGTTTTCGCCGTTCGATGCTGGCTTTTCGTCAAACGTGAAATATGCAATCGCCGCGTCGTGGTCGGAAAAGCGTTCGACTCGCGTATCGTCGTTGCGATACGTTTCGGGAAAATCCGCGTTAATTCTGGCGTAGCCGAAACCGGCGAGGTGTTTTTTAAACGCTTCGCTGACGAGAAAATGGTCGAGAATCTGAGCGTTGCCGTCGAAACTATATGAATAACGCTGCTCAGGTTTTATCAAATCAACCAGATTGGTTAAATTAGGATTGAGCAAATCTTCCGAAGCGGTAAAAACCGAATCCTTCGCCGCAGGCGTTCCTTTTATCGTGCCGATAACGTCCATAATACCGTCATTAAACTGAAACGCATTGAAATCGCCGACTAAGGCGATGCGCTCGTTCGGATTAGCTTTTAACCGTTCGGCGACGAATCTGGCTAAAAATTCGGCTTGCAGTTTTTTCTTCATCCGCACGAACGGCGCGTCTTTTTCGTCGTTGTAACCGCGCAGCGATTTTAAGTGATTGATGATAACCGTAACTTCGAGCGGCCTGTTCGTCTTTTGATCTTTGATCGCGGCGCGAAGCATAAACGGCGGACGGTCGTTGAGCGAAACGTCGTCTTTCGAGACGGGATTTTCAAATTTTTCCACCTTGCCGAATTGTTTGGTTTCCAAAACTTCGACGCGCGAAGATTTCACCAGAAAGCCCGAATCAATGCCGCCGATGTCGTTACCTTCGACCAGATACGCTTCGTATTTCGGGTTCGGTTTGCCGCTCGCTTCCGCGTCTTTATTGACGCGCTCGGCGAGTTTTTTCAACACCGTAAGGTTTTCCATCTCAACCGTGCCGATGATGTCGGGCATTTGCAAAAAGGAGCGAATCGCCAGCGAAATTTTTTTCAAACGCTTCTCAAAACCTTCGCTCGTGATAATCGGCTCTTTGATATTCGGGTCGTCCTCGTCATCAAAAAGTCTTTCCACATTCATCGCAGCAATCGAAAACTGACGGTCGCTGGGCGCGGGCAACGGCTGCGCCTTAACTAAATTAGAAACCGCCGGTTTATTGTCGGCATCAACTAAAATCGAATAAGCGCGATAAGCATAATGAAGAACGCCCGTCAGATTTTTAATTTCTGCAGCACTCGTTACGTCAATCGTTTGTGCGCCGAGCTGCGTTGCGCTTTCGACGCGAAGCCGTTCGGGGTTATGGTCGAAGACGACGATTTTCGGCGCGTCTTTTTTTAGTTTTTCCTTTTCCTTATCGGGCAGAAGAACGTAATCGTAAATGTCGAATCCGATTTCGCGGAACGGACGCGCCACACCTTTGACCACGCCGTAAAAAGTGCCGTCCGATTGTGAAGCACCGCTTTTTTCGTCAACTCTGCCATTCGTCGGCGCAACGACGATTATCTCGGCAACCGAAACGCGCATTCCCTCATATTTTTCGAGCGCGTCAATGACCGTTTTATTCGTATCGGCCGCAGATAAAATAATTGGTTTCGGAAGCGGGTTGGCTTTGGAAATAACTTTGATAATGTCGCGGTCTTTGAACATCGAAAGTTCGGTTACCGGCAAACTCAACGGTTCGGTTTTCGGACGAAATTCTTCGACGGTGCCGGTCACGGAAATTAAATTTCCGATGGCGGCTTCGCCCGGCGGCTCAGATTTAGTGAAAACGTAAATGCCTTCGGACGTATTCGGGTTGTCGTTAGTTTTCTCGTCCGGCGTTTGTAGAAAGAAACCGCCTTTCAATCGCGCCGTCACGATGCCCGTCAGCCGCACGGATTGCCCCTCAAAAGGCGAAGCATTTTTTTCGCCCTGCACTTCGCCGATAGCGCGGTCTTTCTGCGCTGAAGCATCGGAAACGAAAATTAAAACGCTTATAAATAAAATGGTAAAATTTCTTCTCATATCTCGGAATAGATTTGTAGGGACAGGTCTTGTGCCTGCCCGAAGCGTTTGCCAGATGCTAATCGTGTTCATCAGAATTCAACTTGAATTTTAATCAAACGCGCATTTTCGCTCGCGCTCATCGGGCAGGCACAAGACCTACCCGTCAATTATTGTCTGTCTTTTCTTCTCTCGATTATCTCCTGCGTGTTTTTCGGGACGTTCGTGAAAAAATTGTAGCCGGTTAGATTTTCAACTTCATTGACCGAGACTCTATACTCTCGCCACGTCGCATTAATGTTAAGCGGCGGAAAATTCGGAACGACGATTCCGATAGTTCGCGTTCCTTTTGTAATGCGCTGCAAATCATTCGAGCCGTTCGGCAGAACGAGCGCGACTTTCCAAGTCGATTGCGGCACGACGATTCGCCCTTGCGCAATCGTTCCGATGTTTCCATAAACGCCCGAAATAATATAAATTTCCTGTCCGCTTTGCGCCAGAGTGCGCAGGTAAGTTTCAAAATCTTCCCACGCGCCTTGATTGTTGGCGGCAAGTTGCGGAATGATGTTAGTCATCAAAAATGTCGCCGAGTTGTCGGGAATCGAACGCGTTCGGTCGCCCGAAGGTACCATATGTCCGCGGTCGTAACCCGAACCTGAATAATCCGTGTCCAGTACACGATACCAACCTGCCGGCAAAGTATCGTCGGGACGAAAATCGTCTTGGCGCGGTGCATTTCCAATCCAACTTGCGTCCAGCCGCCATGCAACCCAATTTGCTGTCGCGCGGCTGCGGTTATACGAAAGCGAGTATTGAGGCTTGAGCATCAAATAATTATTTTCATTGGTAACATCGCTCGTGGCGTTGCTCGGATTTCCAAGAAGCAGCGGGTCTTCACCCGGCAGCGGGGCATTTATCGTGAGAAGGATGCTGCCGTTTACCGAACGCATTTGCGCGTCGGAAGCGGTTACCGGGATAAATAATATTCCGCCACTCTGTCCGGCGGGAATCGTCGCCAGATACGAAAAAGTATTATCACCAGCGGTCACATCGCCGTTACTGCCGTCGTCAAAAAACTGCTGATTGGCTGCGCCGCCGATGCTTGTTAAATTTCCGACCACTGAAATGCCCGTGCTTGGCGGAGTGGTTGCCGGAAAAACCGTAACGGTTAAAAGCGTTGTCGCGCCGGGCGATACTGTGCTTGGATTTGCTCCGAAGCCTATCAGCAGAGTTGAGCCGCTGCTGCCGCCGCAAATGTTTACAGGACTAGAGGCATTGCGCGGTGCAGAAGGATTGACGGTCGAAAAATCGTTCGCATTATTATCCGTATCCTGACAGCCATTATTAGCGCGGGCTTGACCGGCATTTGCCGGCGGTGCGGTCGTTACCGTTCCTTCGGCAAAAGCATTGGTTGCCGTTCCGTAACCGACCGAATCAACTATTACGCCTGTATTGGCCGCGCCGATGCGAATGGCAATACCGCCGCCGGTCGCCGACATCGAACACATACAAGTTGTCGGATTATATGAAAGATTCGGCGTAACGGTTCCGTCATAAGCGGTTGAAGCAATCAGATAATACCCGCCCGGCGCAACAATCGTGCTGGTCGTCCACTGGGCAAACAAAACATCGTTCGTTCCGGCGGCTGAACGATAAACTACTCGATAGCCGTTCAAATCAACGGCGTTTGAGCTAATGTTGTGCAGTTCGATAAACTCATCGTTCGCCGAACCGCCCGCCACTTGAAATTGGCTGATAACAAAATTGGGCGAAACAAAGTTCGTTTCGTCTGCTTGCTCCGATTCGCTCTGCGCGTTTGTTTGAAAACTCAGCCCAAACCAAACGGCAAGCACACATAAACTAGCTAAAATAAAATAAAATCGTTTCATTCAATAATTCCTTTTTAAAATTTAATAATTAGTAGTAAGGGGAAATTGTCGGTTAATTATTTTTAGCACACTTTTCCTCGATTGAATAATTAAACTGCCAATGTTAACGGAAAATTAAGGCACGAAGATTGTCGGAAGCGGCACATCACCGTCAATGCCAAACTGCCGAAAGGCAAATGTGCCGTCTGAACTTTTCAGGTAATACCAAAAGCCCGTGCTTTGACGATAAACCGCCACGTCGCGTTTGCCGTCGCCGTCAAAATCGGCTTGCAGAGGTTGGTCATTTTGCAAACCGAACCGGACGGCGGAAAAACCGTTCGAACTTTTTAATAGATACCAAACGCCGTTTTTGGGATGAAAGACGACAAAATCTGCTTTGCCGTCGCCGTCATAATCGCCAACGACGGGTTTATCGCCGCTTTGCCCAAATTGAACGCTTATAGAACCGCCGTCGAAACTTTTTTGGAAATACCACGTTCCCGTTGACGGACGAAAAACCGCGACATCCGTTTTGCCGTCGCCGTCGAAATCCGCCGGCACCGGCAAATCTCCCGACGCGCCGAATCTGACAGAGCGATTTTGATTGTCAGAGCTTTGCAAAATATACCAAGTGCTGTTCGACTGGCGGAAAACAGCGATGTCGCTGTGTCCGTCGCCGTCGTAATCGGCAGGCACCAGTTCGTCGCTTGCCAATCCGAAATTCACGAGAAAAATCATATTATCAGAGCTTCGCAAAATGAACCAAGTTCCGATTGAGGAACGAAAAACCGCGTAATCGGTTTTGCCGTCGCCGTCGTAATCGGCGTTGATCGGCACGTCGCCGACGCTGCCCCAAGCCACACTCGCGGAAGAATTATTCGAGCTGTTTTGAATGTAAAAATCAGGCGCGTCCGGCGAAAGGCTCGAACGGAAAATTGACAAGTCAGTTTTGCCGTCGCCGTCGAAATCAAACGGCGCACGACTCGTTTGAGCGGTTTGACAGGCGCACGCAAAACCATCTGAAACAACGATATCGTCAATAAATTGACCGTCGCGGGAAGTTCCATTGTCCGTTCCGACGCGCCAGCGCAGTTGGACGTTTTTGCCAGCCGCCGACGCGGGAAGTTTTACTTTTGAAGTGATAAACTCAGGTGTTTGATTCGGTCCGCTTTTGCCTGACCAAGCCGGTCTGCCGGACAGCGGATTTTGGCAACAGCTTTCCAAAATACCGTCGTAACCGCCCGCTTCAAACGCGCCGCCCGCCGCGAGAATATCTTGAAATCTGCCGGGCATGCCGATTTTAATTTCCAAAACTGCACCGTCGTATCGCTTGTTTCGCAGGAATGTCGTCTCCAAATCGTAGCGGTTGCGGAATGTTAATTCGGCATTCGGGGATTTGACTAGAAAGGCGGGCGAGATGAGTTCGTTGACTCCGATTTGACCGGCGGCGGATGAGTAAGCCGAATTCGGCGGCGTTTGGAATGCATCGTCGGAAGTCTTCCAAATTTGCTGCGCTCCGCTCGCGGAAGTCGTCCAGCCAATCGGCAAATTCGGCTCGGTAACTGAATCAAAATTCTCTTGAAAAGCGGTGCGCGGTGCGCCGATGTTTAAATTTATCGTAACTGTTCCGAGATTTTCCCCACCGTCGTTTAATTGTAAAGTTAGAGTTAGCGCGTCGCCGCACCGTAAATTCGGTGAAGCGGTAAATGTGAAAGAGCGCGAAACGCTCGCGCCGTTCACTATGCCAATCCGAAATTCACGAGAAAAATCATATTATCAGAGCTTCGCAAAATGAACCAAGTTCCGGTTGAGGAACGAAAAACCGCGTAATCGGTTTTGCCGTCGCCGTCGTAATCGGCGTTGATCGGCACGTCGCCGACGCTGCCCCAAGCCACACTCGCGGAAGAATTATTCGAGCTGTTTTGAATGTAAAAATCAGGCGCGTCCGGCGAAAGGCTCGAACGGAAAATTGACAAGTCAGTTTTGCCGTCGCCGTCGAAATCAAACGGCGCACGACTCGTTTGAGCGGTTTGACAGGCGCACGCAAAACCATCTGAAACAACGATATCGTCAATAAATTGACCGTCGCGGGAAGTTCCATTGTCCGTTCCGACGCGCCAGCGCAGTTGGACGTTTTTGCCAGCCGCCGACGCGGGAAGTTTTACTTTTGAAGTGATAAACTCAGGTGTTTGATTCGGTCCGCTTTTGCCTGACCAAGCCGGTCTGCCGGACAGCGGATTTTGGCAACAGCTTTCCAAAATACCGTCGTAACCGCCCGCTTCAAACGCGCCGCCCGCCGCGAGAATATCTTGAAATCTGCCGGGCATGCCGATTTTAATTTCCAAAACTGCACCGTCGTATCGCTTGTTTCGCAGGAATGTCGTCTCCAAATCGTAGCGGTTGCGGAATGTTAATTCGGCATTCGGGGATTTGACTAGAAAGGCGGGCGAGATGAGTTCGTTGACTCCGATTTGACCGGCGGCGGATGAGTAAGCCGAATTCGGCGGCGTTTGGAATGCATCGTCGGAAGTCTTCCAAATTTGCTGCGCTCCGCTCGCGGAAGTCGTCCAGCCAATCGGCAAATTCGGCTCGGTAACTGAATCAAAATTCTCTTGAAAAGCGGTGCGTGGTGCGCCGATGTTTAAATTTATCGTAACTGTTCCGAGATTTTCCGCACCGTCGTTTAACTGTAAAGTTAAAGTTATGACATCGCCGCATCGCAAATTAGGTGAAACGGTAAATGTGAAAGAGCGCGAAACGCTCGCGCCGTTCACCGTCAACGCGCCGAAGTTTTGCGCCGCGCCCGCGTTAATAACGCCGCCTGTTCCGAGCAGTGTGGCGGTCAAATTCGTCGTATTTCTCGTTCCCGTGTTGCGAAGCGCGACGTTTATCGTTACGGTTTCACCCGGGTCAATCGCGTTGTTGACCGCGCAACTTTCCGTCGTAATTTGATAACCGTTTTCGCTTAAAATCGCCGTCGGCTCGAGCGCAAAATTTTGCGTTAGAATTTGACCGTCAACAATTGTCACGGTAAGGGTTTGAGTGCGAAAACCGTTTGCCGAAGCGGTTAAAACGTAAGTATTTGGAAGAAGCGTTAAGTCGCCGTAACTTCCGACAGCGTTCGTGTTTCGAATGTAGACCGCGTTTGCCGTTACAATCGCGTTGGCTATCGGCTGATTGTTTGAAGCGTTCAAAACCACGCCGTTGATTGTCGCTCGTGGGGCGGCGCATTCGGCAAACTTGAATTTTCCGATGCGCGTCAGCCAACCGAAAGGACTTTCCGTTTGGCTCTCCTGTGTGTAATATTCGTTGGTCAGCCAAAACGTGCAATCGTCGGTCGGGTCAACATTTATCTGGCTGTAATCGCCCCAGCGCGAACCGAAACCGGTCTGAACGCCGGTGCCGACAATCAAATTTTCTTCCGCGCGAAACGTTCCGACCGGCTCGCTCGCCAATTTTCCCGAATACACAATCGAAGGTTTTTTGTTCTCGCTGGTGAGACTGTATTCAACCGCCAGATTGCCTTGATAATCCTGCGCCGCGCTTCCCATCCAGCGGCTCGCGTCGTTTGTTCCGATGGTCGCTTGCTCCCTGACGCTGAAAACGCCGTTTGATTTTCGCAATTCATAGACGCGCACGCCGCCGCGATAAGTTTGTCCTACGGGCGTAACGCGTACAGTTTGATTAACGACGAGCGATTCGTGCGTTCCAAAGTTTCGGTAAGCGGAGCGATACATCAGGCGGTCGGATTGCGAATCGAGCGGCTCGCCCGGCGGCGGCTCGGCAATATCGGTGCGTCCGTCGGGACTCGTTGGGTCAAAAGTCGCAACCGTTAAAGGACTTTCGGCGCGTTCGGTAAAAGTTGAATTTTGTGGATTCGTAAAATCAGCGTGAAAATCGAACAATCGAAGCGCGTCATTTGCATCGCCGTATTCAGTCGCCATATAACCGACAAAAGTGTTCGGCGCATTCGGCGGCGGAGCGTTTAAACCGTCCAAATCTGATGGCAGCAATCCGCCGAAACGCACGGTTGTCGGTGAAGCCAAATCGAAATAAACGTAACTCGCGGTTCGGTCGCCGGCGAGCATTTTCTTTTTATCAAAAGCGAAAACTCCGCTTCCCGCATATTCGCTGCCGAGAAATTCATCGGCTGACATATAATAACCGTCCGTCCACACGCCGAGTTTCGGATAATCGTTAAATTTGACGTTCGGCATTACGAATTCATAAACGAAATACGCGCCCGCTGGGTCTGAGGTTTGCGAAACGGCGATGAGTTGGCGAAAGGGCGGAAAATTGCTGCAGAATTGACTCAAAATCCAACGGTCGGCAAGCGCGTCGTAAAGCACAATCGGGTCGCCGTCGTTTCTCTGCGAACAAGTAGTTCCGAGAACGGAAAAAATACTGCTGAGCTTAAAAGGCGGCGTGAGCGCGTTACCGCTTTTGTCAAAAACACGCGTTAAAATATTGACCGATTGAACGTAGTGGTTCGGACCAACATCGCCATTTGTGTCAGGCGGAACGGCGCGGAAGCCGTAAGCGGCGGCATTATCGTTGTTTGATAAGCCATCGAATGAAAGCGAAGCGGCAGGCATCGGCGCGTCGGAGAAATTTGCTTGAGCGGAATCTGAATCGTGAGCTGCGCCCTCGATTTGTTTGCGAAAAGGTTCTTTATTCGGGATGGCGCGGGCTTGTTCTTCAGCGCGTCCCATTTTTCTGCTCGTCGAGCCTGTCTCTGGAGAAGCGGGCGCGAAACTGCTGACTTTTTCCGATATGCCAAACGCGACGGCTTTAATTGATTGCGGTTTGATTTCAGAAATTGTTTGAGATTTTTCGTTTGACGAATCAAATCGTTTGCTTTCCGTCGTTTGACGATAAGCAAAAGAGAAAAGCGCAAAAATTATAAACGAAATTAGAGCAAGCCGTTTTTTCATCTTCTAAAACCTGTAAGAAATTATTCTGATAATTATTTTAGCGAAAATTGACCGTTTCGGAAAGCGTTAAACCGAACGTGCGGTTATATAAAGAATAATTAATCGCAGATAACCACAAATGAACGCGGATCTTTTTGAATGATTCGTTTGGTTTTTATCAATCTGTATATATGATTATAATGCGAATCAGTAGTTGAAAAGACAGACAAACCTGTTGATTGGTAGAATTTTCTTACTTATGGAAAATCAACTGATTCAACTTTATCTGTTTGTCTGTCAAATTTACGATACCCGTTCGGCGACTTG
>MWVV01000099.1_pt1 | contig 30561 bp, 31 predicted proteins | sample 1047281 | NCBI WGS metagenome assembly MWVV01 (sample SAMN06349986, study PRJNA376086) | soil metagenome | isolation source: PT-2 sample Antarctic (ecotone) soil | place: Antarctica | collected 2015-01-13 | reverse complement strand
CAAAAATAGATTGCTGCATTGTGTAAAAACCTCCATAAAAAGTTAGAAGGAAAAACAATGCGATTGACTGTCAAAGAACAAGTAGAATGCAAGCAGGTAAAAACCCGTCTTTCATCCTACCAATGGACGTGAGGCGGGAACAGCTACGTTGTTATCAAACCTGCGTGGTGAAATTCGGCGGGCTTGGTTGCCGTTCCCGCCCACGTCATCTCAGCCGTTCGATGCTTTCTTGTAAAAAACGGCGGTGCAGATGAATGAGCCATAAAGCCTCAATAATTTATAGCGGTTTTTACGACGTTCCGCTTGCCTTTGTCGTTTGGCACGACGAAAAGCAGTTTCTTTTTTTACGCGACTTTGACGAAGCATTAGACGATTATCCAAACTTTTACAGAGTTTTTACTTTGCCGAACCTATCCGACGAGGAAGTAAAAAAGTCTTGGGTGCAAATTGAAACTTTGGCAAACCAATTTGTTGGCGAAATTCCTGTTGCTGAAATTCATTTTGACTCGACGAAGCGCAAAGAGATTGTCTTAAAACCACTTGAAAATTTGCTTGACAAGGTTGCGCGTAAAACGTAAATATCAGAGATTATTGGTTGGACTTCTAGGAAACGAGGCTTTTTCAAATCAACGTGATTCTTACGAGAAGGTATCTTTTGGAAATAACGCCGCATCGAACAAATCATTGGACGTGAGGGCGAAACAGCGACTTTCTTATTTAGCTTGTCCGTTAAACTTAAACGGGCTTGGTGGCGGTTTCGCCCCACGTCATCTCAGCCGTTCGGCTTCTGCGCTTGGCTAACGGAAACGCCCAAGGAATTTTGGCATCTGATGTGAAAGATATGAAACACAGAATAAAATCAACACTTTTCCATCTGCCAAAAGTTATTATTTTCGGTTTGGCTTTACTCAATTTTTTATACATACAATCTCACATACCAATTAGGACAGGCACAAAAATTTCGTTTTGCATGATTTGTCCTTGGTATGAAACCTCAGATTTCAAAGACGTGCTGATTATTCTTGCAGCTTCAGTATTTCTTTTGACAAGCAAACGATGGAGTTATTTTATTGCAGGAATGTTGAGCGGTTTTGTTCTATTTGTCGGCTTATTTTATATAATAAGAGCAGTCGCAAACCTTGGCTTATTTGAACTTTTGCAGTTTATTCTAAAGCAGGAGAAAATCTTTTTAGAATGGGAAGTTCAAGTTGTTTTGGCAGGACTTATTTTCTGTTTTACAGTTTTTTATTTATTACAAGATGTATTTCAAAGAAAATACTCGTAGCGTTTATTTCAAAGGCGCGACAAAATGCCCAATTTCTTGATAAAACAAAAACGTCCTAAAGATGAAGGAAAAGCCGAACAATTCAATGGACGTGAGGGCGAAACAGCGACTTTGTTATCAACGGGTCTTTTTACCCTTAACTTGCGTGCGGCTGGTTTCGCCCCACGTCATCTCAACCGTTCGGTGCTTTCTTGTGAATTCGATGCTTTTGTGTGAATAAAGTATAATGTTTGAATATGCCGAACCGTTTTGAGATACGAAGCGTATCGCATTTACTTTTACAGCCACGAACCGAACGAACCGCCGCACGTTCATATTGACCGCGATAATCTGTCGGCTAAGTTTTGGTTGAATCCTGTTATTCTGGGGCGTAATCGTGGTTTTAGCGCACGAGAGTTGCGGCAAGTTGAAAGAATCGTTCGGGAAAATCGGCAAAATTTATTGGAGGCGTGGAATGAGTATTTTGGCATTGGCAACTGATGAGCGAGTCGCGGAAGTGAAAACAACCGAAGATGAGTTGAGCGTCCGTTTGATGGACGGAAGGACAATCAGCGTTCCGTTAGTTTGGTATCCGCGCCTTCTGAACGCAACGGAAGAACAGAGAAAGAACTGGCGGATTAGCGGCGGCGGTTACGGCATTCATTGGGAAGACGTGGATGAAGATTTAAGCACGGAAGGATTGTTGCGCGGTGCGCCCGCGCCAAGTCCATCTTTGGCAAAAGTCTTTTGAACCGAAGTACACACCGAACAAGTCATTGGACGTGAGGGCGAAACAGCTACTCTTTAAAAACTTGCGCGGTTAATTTTACGTTGCGCATATTCGGTTTCGCCCCACGTCAACTCAATCGTTCGACATCTTCTCGATGAAATAGGAAGTCTGAGCAATGCGAGAGACGATTGATTTAGTCTCTACCAAAATGCTGGCTGATTTTTGAGTGGCTGTTTTTTGTTTGTTTTCTTTTCAGAAATAGTTTTGCTAATTTCTTCTTTTGAGGTGTTTTTCAGTTCCGACTCTTTATGCAGAAGACGTTCTTTTATTATTTCAAAGTAGTTAGGTTCTACTTCTATCCCGATAAAACTTAATCCTAACTCTTTTGCCGCAACTAAAGTTGTTCCAGTTCCGGCGAAAGGGTCAAGAATTGTGTTTTCACTTTTTAAGGGAACAAATGTTTTCAATAATTTTTTAATTAAATTAAGTGGTTTAATTGTGCAGTGAACATCGAATTTCTCATCACGTCCTTTTGAATATCCTTCCAGAATGTTTGATTGAAAAGAGTTGTCGGGCATTATAGTTTTTAACGCGCCTATGCTGTTCAATTCTAAAGTTTCAACATAATTATTGATTAAAGGTTTTTGGACTAAAACAATCGCTTCCCACTCATTGCGAAAACAAGTATGCCAGCCTTTCCAATCAGATGAACTCGGATGATTTTCTTTGGCAAGTTTTTTCTCAACATTAAGACCTTTGGGAATTCCCGAATGACGACGGTAAACCAAACAATCGCGGGCATAAAATCCTGAATCTTCTAGCGCAACCTGAACGTGAGCTAAAGTTCTTGTGCTGCTGAAAACGGCGACAAATGCTCCTGCTTTACAAACTCTAAATAATTCCTGCGACCATTCGGCACACCAATTTCTATATTCTTTTATATTTTCACGATTTCTTTCATACCATCTTTCATTACGAACTCCACCCGCCAAGCCGCTTCCGTAAGGAATATTTTTGACTAGAGTTGAACTGCTTTTTACGCGATTGATTCTTCTTTGAATTTCTTCGTGATTCCAACTTCTCCCGATAAATTCGTAGTTGTAGGGCGGGTCAGTTATCACGCAGGAAATTGTATCGGCGGGTATTTTAGCCAAGATTTCTCGGCAATCGCCTTGAAGAAGTTGTTCCATTTTCTTTACCTTTCAATTTTGAAATCCTTATCTTTTTTCAAACTATTGAGCCAACCGAGCAAATCAAATTTAGCTTTGTCTGAAATATATTCAAAAGTTTGTGCGCCTGTTAATACGTTCCACCCGCCGCTTTTACAAGCTGTTATGGCGGCTGGCAGATTATCTTCCCGTAAAACCAATAAGACGGGATTCAAATTCTCATTCTTAAAGAAATTTCCGTATTGCTTAAATTTTTTCAAAGTTCCTGCATCTCCAGAACCTATTCTATATTTGGTATCTATCGCATCTTGTCCGACTATGCAATCACAAGGTTCGTCGCCGCCAACTCGCATTGCCGGTTGATAATCGGCGCAACGAATTTCAAAAAGTTTGCAAACCAATCTTTGCCAACACATTCCAAGTTCTCTTCCCCAGTACTGACGATTTTCTCTTTTCAAAGTCGGAGTTACTCCGAATACGTCCATCAAAACATCGTAGTCTTCATTCTCTTCACGATAAACTTTGTCCGCGAAAGACGTTTTGTATTGATTTAAGATACGACGAAGTTGCTCTTCAATTTTGGAATCCACAGGCATTTTCTATTTTCAACGTAATTTCTAATAAATTCTAGCAAATTTCAATCTAATGACAATGCCACCTTCAAAGTTTTCACACAAGTTGTAGTATTCATTCTTGCTTTGTTAATAATATTTTGCGATTGTAGAAGCGATTCATTCTCTAATTTTGAAAATCAAAGATTATCTGTGTATTTTTCGAGGAATTTGATTTTGGTTTAATCTTAGTCCTTATTTTAACGCAATGTCGAACAATTCAATGGACGTGAGGGCGAAACAGCGACTTTGTTATCACGTTCTTTGGTTTCTTTCAGCTTGCGCGTTGGCGGTTTCGCAACACGTCCACTGCGCTGTTAAACTGATTCTACAATTTTCTTCTCAATCTTTTTCAGAAACAAAAGCGAGACGATTACAAAAACGGCAATTGTCCCTAAAATAAAACCGAGCGAATAGAGAATTGGGAAATGTCCGCTGACCAAATCATTAAACAAAATCGTTAATAAAAATTTTGCAGATACAGTCGAAAAATTCAGAACCCGCGTTTTGCGAAATTCCGTCTCAAATAAAACTTTGTGTTATACTGTAAAGTTTTATAAAACAGTATTTTAAATTATCAAGGGGATAGTAAAAATAAGTGAGTAAATTAGAAATCATTCCGCTCGGCGGCATCGGCGAATTCGGGATGAATTGTATGGGCATTCGTTTCGGCGACGAGATGATTATAGTGGACGCGGGAATGGGTTTTCCCGAAGAATCGCCTTACGGCGTCGATATTTCGATACCGAACTTTGATTTTCTGGAAGAATATCGAAGCGATTTGACGGCGCTGGTTTTAACGCACGGACACGAAGACCACATCGGCGCGCTGCCGTATTTTTTGAAAAAATTCAACGTTCCGGTTTACGGCTCGCGCTTTACATTGGCGCTCGCCGAAAAGCGTCTGGACGAACACGGGCTGCTTGACGAGATTTTGATGCACCGCGTCCGAGCCAATCAAACGATTGAAATCGGAAATTTCAAAATCGAATTCATACACGCCACGCATTCGCTCGTCGAATGTTTTTCGCTGGCAATTACGACGCCTGCGGGAACAATCATTCACACGGGCGATTATAAAATCGACGACACGCCCGTCATCGGAAAGCCGTTTGATTTGAAAACGCTCGCAAAATACGGCGACGCGGGCGTTCTCGCCCTTCTCGCCGATTCTACCAATGCGACAATCGAAGGCAGAACGCCGTCCGAAAGAGAAGTTATTCCGGCGTTTGAAGAAATTTTTGCGCAGGCACACGGCAGAATTTTCGTCGGCACATTTTCGTCATCGCTTCATCGTCTGCAAGTGGTTTTCGATGTTGCGCACAATTTTGACCGTAAAGTCTGCGTTTTGGGGCGTTCGATGTTGAAGAACGTCGAAATCGCCACCGAGCAGGGACTTCTCGACATACCGCATAACACGCTCGTCGGCTTGGGCGAATCTCGCTCGCTCGACGACGACCGAATCGTTTATCTCGTAACCGGCTCGCAGGGCGAAGCGCGCGCCGTTTTAGCGAATATCGCGGGCGGCAGCTACAAAGGAATGCAAATCGAAAAAGGCGACACGGTTCTGCTTTCGGCGCGCATTATTCCCGGAAACGAAAAATCAATTTCGCGGATGATTGGCAATATGTATAAACGCGGCGCGAACATTATCGAAGAAAAACGCCGTCTGATTCACGTTTCGGGACACGCTTCTCAAGAAGACATACGCATTATGACCGAAATCGTGCGCCCGCAGTTTGTCGTCCCCATTCACGGCGAATATCGTATGCTTTTTCGTCATAAAGAATTTATCAAAAACCACGTCGCGGGCGGCTATACGGACGAAAACGTAATCTTGATTGAAAATGGCGACGTTTTGGAATTTGACGGAGACGGACGCGCGCAAATCATTGCCCATAATGATTTGGAAAAAACCTTTATCGACGAAGAAAACTCCGAAGTAATCGAATACGACATTGTGCGCGAGCGCAAAAAACTTGCTTATGGCGGCTTGATTACGCTCGTCGTTACAATCGACAAACAAACCAAACAACTGCTCTCGCCGCCGCAAATCACCGTGCAGGGCGTCGCCGGCATCGACCCGCTCAACGGTTTTTTGAAGGACACGCGCGAAGCCGTTTCCGAACACATCGCTTCGATGAAGCGCGAACAATTCAGCGATAAAAATCTCGCCCAGGAAAACCTTCGCGTTCAGATGAAAAGATTTATTCAGAAAGAAACGGGAACAAAACCCGTTATTCTGCCGACGATTGTCGAAGTTTAACGAGTTTGTTGAAAATTTTTTAAAATGAACGCCGCCGAACTTCTACGAAAATCGCGCGTCGAAGTTGCGCCCGAAACGTTTTCGCTCGTTTCGGTTCGCCGCGCCGACTGGCTCAAACTGCTTGAAAATTCCGAACTATCGCCCCGTATGAGCGCGCCGTTTATGATTTTCTTCGACAAATGGGAAGTAACTCTGCTGCTCGACGAAATCGATTTCGGCGCAATCCGCCACGCGGTTCGAGACGCGAAAATCGAAGGAAATTTCAGGCTTCTGACATTCGATATTGAACTCGAATGGAACGTCATCGGATTTTTGGCGGAAATCTCAAAAATTTTAGCCGAAGCCGAAATCGCAATCGGCGCTCTCTCGGCTTTCTCGCGCGACCACGTTTTAATAAAGCAAATGGATTTGGCTAAGGCTTTAAAAGTTTTAAGCGAATACGTCGATGAAGTTTGCTGACCAAAAAACGTAATTAATGGAAAACGGAAAATGTAAGACAGTTTTGTGATTTGCCATTTGCCATCGACTGTTTTCTTTATTTTCCATTTTCCATTTTACGTTTTCCATTAAATCCCTATGTTCTGGAAAAATAAAGTCGTTTTTCTGACCGGTGCGTCGAGCGGCATCGGCGAAGCATTGGCGATTGAAATTTCAAAACGCGGCGCGCTCGTCGTCGGTCTTTTGGCGAGACGCGCGGAAATGCTCAGGGAGATTTCAAATAAAATCGAGCAGAGCGGCGGCGCGGCGCGAACGTTTTCGGTTGACGTAAGTGATGCCGAGGCGATTGCAAAAGCGGCGCATAGTTTAAGAAACGAATTCGGAAAAATCGACGTTTTAATTGCAAACGCAGGAATCAGCGGCGGCAATTTTGAAGCAAAAAATCTCGAAGCTGAAGCGGTTTCCAAAGTAATCAACACGAATTTAATCGGCGCAGTCAATTCGGTCGCAGCGGTTTTGCCGCAAATGCTCGAACGTAAAAGCGGGCAGCTCGTCGCAATTTCCAGTCTCGCAGGCTTTCGCGGTTTGCCGAAATCCGCCGCTTATTCGGCGTCGAAAGCGGGAATGACGGCGTTCTTTGAAAGCATTCGGCTCGACGTTCAAAATCAAGGCGTCGCCGTTACAATCGTTCAGCCCGGCTTTATCAAAACGCCTTTAACGTCGGGCAGAGAAGCGAAAATGCCGTTTTTGATGGAACTTGACGACGCCGTTCCGCTGTTTTTAACCGCGATTGAAAAGCGCAAAAAATTCGCGGCGTTTCCGTGGCAGCTTGCGACGGTCGTGCGCGTCGCCAGATTTTTCCCCGCCGCGCTTTACGATAAAATCGCCGACCGCGCGCGCTTTCGAGAATAGTTCGATAGCATTTTTCCCGCAAAGTCTGTAGAATCCACAAAGTTGTTTTTCCAAAGTTAAATCCAAACAAAATGATAGATGCGTTTGCGCTTAAATTTTATTTTTTGCAAACGCTGGTCTGCTAACCAATGACCGCTCGTGTTGCAAAATGAATTTTCTACAAGCGATTATCTTAGGCATCGTGCAGGGTTTAAGCGAATTTATACCTATCAGCTCGACGGCGCATCTGGTTTTCGCCAGCCGTCTGACGCATCTTTACGAAAATCAGCCCGAACAACTTACGGCGACGATTGCCGTTATGCAGTTGGGGACGCTGCTCGCTGTTCTCGTTTATTTCGCGGGGGATATTTTGAGTATCACCGCCGCGTTCGTCCGCGACCACTTCGCGCTTTTGAGCAAGCATCGGCGCACGTTTTCCGGCACGCACGGCGTTCGCCCGATGTGGCTTTCGGACGAAGCGTGGCTCGGCTGGCTCATTATCATCGGCTCGATTCCAATCGGTGTGGTCGGTCTTATTTTCAAAAAATATATCGAAGGCGAGGCGACGAAAAATCTGTGGGTGATTGCAACAATGATGATTGCGATTGCACTGCTGCTTGCGTTTGCCGAAGCCGTCGGCTCAAAGCGCAAAGAAATTCGGGATTTCGGAATTTTCGACGCGCTCGTCGTCGGTTTAGCGCAGGTTCTCTCCTTGATTCCGGGCGCAAGCCGTTCGGGTTCGACCATTATGGGCGGACTGCTCGCCGGTCAGAAACGCGAAGCCGCCGCGCGCTTTTCGTTTCTGCTTTCGATTCCGGCAATCGCCGCGAGCGGTTTATTAGAACTAAAACAGGCGCTCGAAGGCGGCATTCCACCCGAAAGCTGGACGCCTTTAATCGTCGGCACAATCGTCGCGGGCGTGGTCGGCTATCTTTCGATTTGGTTTCTGCTCGCATATCTTAAAAAACGCTCGACCGCCGTTTTTATCGTCTATCGCATAATCGTCGGTGCGACGATTATGATTTTGCTGTGGCAGGGCGTTATCAGCCCGCAAATAAATTCCTAAACAATGGAAAATTCGACCGTGCAAAAAAACAATCGACGCGAGATTTTCGGCTGGCTCACATACGATTGGGCAAACTCGGTATTTTTTACGACCGTCATCGGCGCGCTGATCGGCGATTATATTACGACGCTCGCGCAGAAAGCGGTCGGCGAAAACGGCGTCGTTCTCGATTTCGGAATGTTTGTCGTAACGGCGAAATCAATTTATAACTATTCGGTCGGGCTTTCGGTTTTTCTGCAAATATTTTTTCTGCCTGTTTTAGGCGCGATTGCCGATTACACGAATTTGAAAAAAACGTTTATGGCGTTTTTTTGTTATTTGGGAGTAATTGCGTGCTGTCTTTTATTTTTCGTCGAGGGCAATTTATATCTGCTCGGCTGCGCGCTGTTTATCGTGGCGAATTTAGGCGCTGGCGCGTCGATGGTTTTTTATAACTCGTTTTTAAACGACATCACGACCGAAGACCGCCGCGACAAAGTTTCGAGCTACGGTTTCGCCGCCGGTTATGTGAGCGGCGCGCTGCTTTTGTTCGCCAATTTGATGTTTTTGAAAAATGCCGAATCGATGGGTTTTTCGCTTGAAACGGCGGTTAGAATTTGTCTTTTAACTGCTGGCATCTGGTGGGGCGGCTTCGCATCTATCACGTTTTGGCTATTGAAAAGCCGCAATCCGGCGCGCGCCGTTCCCGCCGGAAAAAATTATTTAACCGCCGGTTTGTCCGAGCTTCGCGGAACTTTTCGGGAGCTTTTAAAACTCAAACACACGCTTATTTTTCTCGTCGCATATTTGCTTTATAACGACGGCATTCAAACGGTTATCACCAACGCCGGTTTATTTTTGTCGCAGGAGCTTTTTATCGCAAAAGGCTTGGAGACAGACCGCACGGTTCTTCTGATCGCTTTTTTGATAGCGCAAATTGTCGGCTTTTTCGGCGCGATTACTTTCGAGCGAATCGCGCGCGTAACGAATGCAAAAGTCGCCATTTTAATCTCGCTCGTCATTTGGTCGGGCATCGTCATTTACGCTTATCAGTTTTTGTCGAACGTAACCGAAGCATACATTATGAGCGGCGCAATCGGTTTTGTTTTGGGCGGCTCGCAGGCGCTTTCGCGCTCGCTCTTCTCGCAGATGATCCCCGCCGGGCGCGAGTCTTCGTTTTTCGGCATCTACGAAATCTCAGAGCGCGGAACATCCTGGATTGGTCCGATTGTCTTCGGCATCGTCGCTCAGATGACCAATTCTTATCGTCCGGCGATTCTTGCGTTGATTGTTTTTTTTATCGCCGGAAGCGTCATACTGTTTTTCGCAGACACGAAACGGGCGATACGCGAAGCGGGAAACGCCGCGCCGGAAAACGCTTGAAACGTTTGTTTTACAAGCCTCAATCGTTATAATACTCGTAAAAATTTAAAGTCAAATTTTTCAAAAAAAACCGTGAGTGAAGCAAACAAAAACAAAATCATAACTATCTTCGGCGGCTCGCGCTGCGGCAAAGAATCGGTCGAATACAAGCAGGCGAAAGAAGTCGGCGGGCGTCTTGCTGAAGCCGGTTTTACAATTTGCACGGGCGGTTACTTAGGCACGATGGAAGCAGCGTCTTTGGGCGCGCGCGAGCGCGGCGGGCGAGTTTTCGGCATCGTTATGAACCAATTTAAATCCGAGCCGAATCGTTATTTGACCGACAAGGTTGCGACAAATCATTTTTACGAGCGGCTGCAAAATCTGATTGAGCGTTCGGTCGGTTTCGTCGCCCTTCGCGGCGGAATGGGAACGGTTACGGAAGTTTCACTCGTCTGGAACAAGCTGCAAACCGGCGTCATCATCCGACGTCCGCTCGTCCTGCTCGGCGATTGCTGGCGTCCGGTGGTCGATTGCTGGCAAAAAAATCTTGTCGTCAGCGACGCCGACGTTTCTTTTTTAGATTTCGCCGACAGCGCCGAAAAAGCGTGCGAAATCATTTTTGAAAAATCCGCAGCGGTTGTTTTATGAAACATTCGCAAAATTATTGTCTCTCAAAACCGAGACGACATTAATATCGGTTTTGAAATTGAAACAAACGACGATGTGATTTAACCGCGCCGCAAATTTCGATATAATCAGAAAATGATTGTTTATGACGACAAAACTCTGCTCGCTCGTAAAGTAATACAAAAAAGCGAAATCGAGCTTTTCGGGCGCGCCGTTTCGCGCGGCGCGGCTGTTGGCAAAGTCGTCTGTCTCTACGGGCGTCAAAGACAATTTTATCTGGTTCGCCTGCGGAAAAACCAAATCGAAGACGAAACGCGCCGCTTTCGCCGCGCCGTCCGGCTCGCAAAAAAACAAATCGAACAGCTCGGCAGCTCTCAAAATTCTGATAACGCTGCGAAGGCGCAAATTTTCGACTCGCATTTTTTGATGCTCGAAGACGAATTGTTTTTGCGGCGAATCGAAGAATACATCGACGGGCAAAAAGTAAATGCCGAGTGGGCTGTCAAAACCGTTTCCGACGCTTTTGTCGCCGAGTATAAATCCATCGTCGACGAACATCTTCGTGAGCGGTATATCGATTTTGAAGACGTTTCGGAGCGGCTGTTGTCGGCGCTCGGCGGCGCTGAAAAATCCGATGTTTTATTCGGCGAGAACGCCGTCATTGTCGCCGCCGATTTAAAACCTTCGACTTTAATCGAAATCACTAGAAATAATCCGCTGGCAATCGTAACCGAGCGCGGCGGCTGGACTTCGCACACGTTTATACTGGCGAGAGAAATGAATTTGCCAGCCGTAACGGGCGTCGCCGAAGTTCTGCGACACGTCGAAACCGGAGATGAAATAATCGTCGATGCCTACAGCGGACGCGTTGCCGTCCGCCCGACGGTCGAAACTCATCGCAAATTTAAGATTGCCGCCAAAAGATTTCAGGTCGACAAAAAGGAAAGTTTCCGTATCGGCGCCGGACGACTGAAAACGCTCGACGGGCGTGAAATCCGCGTGCGCGCAAACGTCGACTCGCCGCCGGGCTACGCGCGCGCGAAGCGTCTCGGCGCGCGCGGCGTAGGGCTTTATCGTTCGGAGTTTCTTTTCAATCGAGAACAGGGTTTTCCGTCCGAAGCACAGCAAATCGCGGCTTATCGAAAAATAGCCGAAGCGGTCGGCGAGACCGAGCGCGTCTCGATCCGCACGTTCGATTTGAACTTGGGGAACCTCCGACGCGGTGAATTTGAAAAAGAACAAAATCTAGCGCTCGGCTTGCGCGGCATACGTTTCGGGCTGGCGCAGCCCGAACAGTTCCGCGTTCAATTAAGCGCGCTGCTGCAAGCGTCGGCAAAAGAAAATTCGGCTGGAAATATCGACATCGTTTTGCCGCTTATTTCCGACGTTTCGGAAGTTACAAGAGCAAAAAAAATCTTAGCCGAAGAAAAGCTGAGTCTCGAAAAGCGCGGAATCGCCGTAGGAAATCCGCGCTTGGGCGCGATGTTTGAAGTACCGTCGGCGGTTTTTACGGCGCGTGAAATCGCGCGCGAAATCGATTTTCTGAATTTGGGAACGAACGATTTAGTGCAGTATCTGCTGGCGGTTGACCGCGACAATCCAGCCGTTGCCGATTGGTTTCGCACTCTTCATCCGGCGGTTCTGCGCGCGGTTCAAATGGTTTTGGAAGCGGCGAAAAGCGCCGAAATTCCGGCAATCGTCTGCGGCGAAATGGCTGGCTCGCCTTTTTATGCGCCTGTTTTAATCGGGTTGGGAGCGACCGAGTTGAGTATGAATGTCAATTCCATCGCGCGCGTCGGACGAGTCGTCGCCGGCATCGCCTTTGAAGAAGCGCACGAATTGACCGCAAAACTCGAAATTTGCGGCGGGGCAGACGAAACGGAAAGCGTTGTCAGAAATTATTTCCTCGAAAACTGGTCGCACCTGATTTCACCCGACATTCTGCCGCCGGAAAAATAAACGAAAATTAAACACGATTTTTGACATCTAAAACATTTCTAAAAAAATCAAATTCGACGGCTATTCGTATTTTATTAAACGGGCAAGGCGAAGAAAAGCCTTACAGAAAAACCTTGCTCTCTTGCTCAATGTGTTTTATCTTGTATCTTACACAAGTTAAATATTATTTGAGCAAAGCAATTTTCAAAGGAATCTGCTTTATTTTAGAATGTTATGAAATCGATTTCGCTCAACAAACTTCTGCCTTCTGCGCTTTTATTTCTCGCCCTTGCGACACTCGACGGCGGCGCGCAAACTTTGAATGCGCCCGCGGTAGAGCCTGTCAACTCCAACATTTCTCAAAATCCGAAAAAGATAAACAAAATTGAAAATTCGGAAAATAAAAATCAAACGAGCGCAGCAGTCGAAGAAATCCGCCCGACGGGAACTACAAAAATTCAGGGCGAGGCGGACATTACAGGTGCTACAATCGAGCCGGAACTTTATCCTGCGGCAGTCAAAACTCCTGAAATTGCCAAACGTACAGCCGCGCTGCCTCCGACCGAAATTTACAAAATCGGCGTCGGCGACGTCCTGTTCATCAGTTTGCAAAACGCGCCGTCGAGGGCTTCGACTTATTTCACGGTTTTAAATGACGGCACGATTGATTATCCGCTTGCAGGCGAGATGATTTCGGTCGCCGGTTTGACGAGCCAAGAAATCGAAGATTTGCTAAGGCGAAAAATAAAGCTCTACGAAAATCCGCAGATTTCTGTCAGAGTGCGCGAATACTCAAGCCATTCGATAAAGGTTCTCGGATTGGTCGAACGGGCTGGCGAAAAATATCTTCAGCGCGAAGCCGTTCCGCTCTACGTCATCAAAGCCGAAGCCATTGTCGAGTCGCGCGCCGCACTCGTCTTCGTCAAGCGCACGGGAAAAACCGCCGCCGAAATAATCGATTTAAGAGATCCGAAAAGCGATGATTTTTTGATTTTCTCCGGCGATATTCTGGAATTTAAATCAAACGAAAACATAACCGTAAACCGTCCGCCTATTGAGCAAGTACCGCAGTTTTATTATATCGGCGGCGAAATAGAGTCAGGCGGACAAAAGGATTTTTACGCGGGCATTTCCCTGACTCAAGCGATTTTAGCTTCGGGCGGTTTGCGCAAATCCGATGCCAAGCGTGTTATTATCCGGCGCAAAAACCAGTCAGGTGTTCTCTCCCCGTTTGAGTTTGACTTAAGCGCCGTCAAAGGCGGCTTGCAGCGCGACCCGCTTCTGCAGGCAGGCGACACCATCGAAATCCTGAAATAATAAGCGTAAATTCTTCACTCGATTAAAATTTGCAAAAACAAATTGTATTTCGCCAAACGTTTTTGTTAAGATAACAAAGCCGGTAGGCGAAAGAGTGTGCGAAGCGAATCAGGCAATCGCTTTTAATAAAAAAAATTAAAAGAGGAAAGTCCGAACACCGAAGGGCGGCGAGCCGGATAACGTCCGGGCATTTGGGTTTTTTATAAAAATCCAAATGACGACAAGTGCAACAGAAAACAAAACAGCCATATCTTAATTGAAAAGGTGATGTGTGAAACGGTGCGGTAAGAGCGCACCAGCGCGCCTTGGCGACAGGGCGCGGCTAGGCAAACTCCTCGCGGTGCAAGACCAAATAGGGAAACATTTTGAGCTGCCCGTTCAAACTGCCCGAAATTCGGGCGCGTGTTTCCGGGTAGGTCGCTCGAGCTTTTCGGCAACGAAAAGTCTAGATGAATGATTGCCGCTTTGAATTTTTTCAAAGAACAAAACTCGGCTTATCGATTCATTTCGCACGCTTTCGTCGTCCGGCAATTTACTTTTTTATCATTCAAAGGAGCAAATTAAAAATTTTATGACGAATCGAAAAGGCGTTTTTATCGGCGCATACGTTCCCAACGAATTAAAGGAATCTTTGCGCCGCCGCGCTGCCGCCGAGCATCGCACGCTCTCGCAGGAAATCACGCGCATTCTCGTCGAAGCGGTTCACGGTCAAGCGCTGCCGGCTGGAAGCATTGACCGTCGTTCATCGGCGACGACCATTCTGCGTCGCCGCTCGACCGACCCGCTGCCGCGCCGCCGAAGCGAAGATTTGCCTTATGTCGCGGTGGATGATAAAGGCAACAAAAATAAAAAATAAAAATTCGATTTAATGTAAATTTTTCGGGCGTTGTTTGTTAATTAAACAGCGCCCGTCGCTTTTTAAATTGCGTTTTGATAAAATTTTCAACGATGAACAACAAAACGTTTTGGCTTTCAATCGTCGCGGTTCTAGCAAGTTTTGCGGGCGGATTTCTAGTGGCTAATTCGCTGAACCGGAAAGATTTAACCGCGCTTCGAGCCGAAAACGAAAATCTGAAAAAAGCTCAGAATGAGGTTGAGGCTTCGCGCGCGGAAATGACTTTGAGCGATGAAGAAATAAAAAAGAGAATCGCCGAAGCCGACGAAAATCCGACGGATTTGACGTTTCAGAAAAATCTCGGTTTTGCGCTTTATAATTACGCTTCGATGAAACAGGACGCCGATTTACTGGGTGATGTTTCGCGGCTCTTGAAACGTGTGTATGAGAACAATCCGAAAGATTATAAGGCGCTCGTAACACTCGGCGACATCGATTTTGACATCGGGTATTTCACCAAAAACAACGATAATTTTCAGAAAGCGCGCGGCTTTTATCAAAAAGCGCTCGAGCAAAAATCGAACGATGTCGAAGTGCGAACCGATTTGGGTTTGACATATCTTTGGGCAAATCCGCCGGAAGCCGAACGCGCCGTCAACGAATTTCAAAAATCTTTGGAGATTAATCCGAAACACGAAAAAACTTTGCAGGCGATGGTGCAGGCGCTCAATAGCCAAAACAAACGAGTCGAAGTTGAAAAATATACGGCGCGTCTGCGCCAAGCAAATCCGAAAAATCCGTCATTAAACGAAAACGAATCGGTTATGCCGCTCGCCGAAAACAAAAGCAATCAGAAAAATCAATGAAATGGCTGATTTTATTAGTTTTGCTGGCTCTCGCGGGCGTTTTCGTCGCCGTCCGCTTCCGCCGCCAAATTCAAATGGGCATTTATCTTTATCGAATGTTCAAAAAAATGCGCGGAACAAATAAAACGGACGAAAAACAAATTTCGCAAAAGGTAAATCCAAAAAACGTTCCGCTCGTGCGGTGCGCTCGCTGCGGAACTTGGACTCCGCAAAACAGGGCTTTAAACTTGCGCTCGCAGGTTTTTTACTGCTCGGCGAATTGTATGGAAAGCGCAGTGAAAACCGTTTGATTTTCTCAACGGGGCAGAAAAGTTTGAACATACCAGCGAACCAATTGCTCGCCCCAAAGCAGGGAAATAATCGAGCCGATGCCGAGAAAAATGCCGAACGGAATTTGCGTCTGCATATCTTTTTCTTTTTGCCGCGCGATTAGAAAAACGCCGATGACCGCGCCGGAAAACGCGCCCAGAAAAATCGAAAGAATCGTTAAACGCCAGCCTAAAAGCGCGCCGACGGCGAACATCATTTTCACGTCGCCCAAGCCCATCGCATCGACGCCGCGCAGCCGTTTCCAGATTTCGCCGACCAGCCACAAAGAGCCGCCGCCGACGAGCGCGCCGAGAACCGCTCCGAGCAGAGAAACCAGCCATGCGGGCGTAACGTGCATTTGATTGAGCGGAAAGATTTTCAAGTCCGGGAAAACGGACGCGCCTGAAAATAAAGGATAAATAAAACGAACGAAAAGGGCGAAAACCAGCAGCGGATAAGTGATGACGTTCGGCAAAATCATATGTTCGGCGTCGATGAAAATGAGCGCGATGGTCGCGGCGACGAACACCAAACATACGGGCAGAAAAGCCGTAAAGCCGATTTGCCACGCGACGAGCAGAAAAATCAATGCTGTTAATAGTTCAACTGCCGGGTAGCGCGGCGAGATTTTTTCATTGCAGTTGCGACAGCGTCCGCCCAAAATGAGCCAGCTTAAAACGGGTATATTGTCATAAGGCTTGATTGGATTTTTGCAGTTCGGGCAGGTCGAATTGGGAAAAACAACCGACTGCTCGTTCGGCACGCGGTGGATGACGACATTCAGGAAACTGCCGACCATCGCGCCGAAAACGGCGACGAAAAGGTAGCCGACGATTTCCGGCATTCCGGTCGTCGTTTCAAAAGAAGCGAGAAAAAAAATCATCGAAAAAAACCTCAAACGGGTGGGAATTTTGTTTTTTGAATAGCTTCGGCGGTAGGCGTTTTTTCAAAGTTTAACACCGCTTTTTATAATAAACTTTTGCGGCGCAAAATTAAAGCAAAACTTTTCCGGCACTAATTTTGGAGAAAACAAAATTCCGCTCAAATTATTTGCAGTAATTTCGCGTCTTACTCGGCTTTTTAAGTTAAAATTACTTTGATGAAAAGGGAAAGACCACTAATCGAATTAACGAATAAAGGTTTGTTTTGCGAAGCGGGCGATTTTTATATCGACCCGTGGCTGCCGGTGAAAAAGGCGATTTTAACGCACGCGCACGCCGACCACACGTATCGCGGAAATCAGGATTATCTCGTGCCGGAAGAAGGCGTGCATCTTTCGCGCGCTCGCTTGGGCGATGAAGCGCGCATTTCGACGAGCAAATACAACGAGACGCAGACGATAAACGGCGTAAAAGTTTCGTTTCATCCGGCGGGACACGTTTTAGGCTCGGCGCAGATTCGCGTCGAATACAAAGGCGAAATCTGGGTTGTTTCAGGCGATTATAAATTGACGCCGGATGCGACGTGCGCGCCTTTTGAAACGGTTCGCTGTCATAAATTCATTACCGAAGCGACGTTCGGTCTGCCGATTTACAACTGGACGCCGACCGAACAAGTTTTCGAGCAAATCAACGATTGGTGGCGGCGCAATCAGGAAAAAAGCAAGGCGTCCGTCATTTTCGCATACGCGCTCGGCAAGTCGCAGCGCATCTTAAACGGTATTGACCGTTCAATCGGAAAAATTTTCACGCACGGCGCGGTTGAAAGATTAAACAGAGCATATCGCGCGAGCGGCGTCGATTTGCCGGAAACGAAATATGTTGGCGCGGTTGCAAATAAAAAGGAATTCGCTGGTTCTTTGATAATCGCCACGCCTTCGAGCGCCGGTTCGCCCTGGCTCAAACGCTTCGGCAATCATTCGACCGGATTTGCTTCCGGCTGGATGATGGTGCGCGGCGCGCGGCGCAGACGTGCCGTCGACAGAGGTTTCGTTCTCTCAGACCACGCCGATTGGACGGAGTTGCAAACGGCAATCACGGAGACGCACGCCGAAACCGTTTTCGTTACGCACGGCTTTATTCCCGAACTCGTCCGATGGCTCAACGAAATCGGCATTAATGCTTTGCCGTTGAAGACGAATCATTACGGCGACGACGATTTGGAAGAAGTTTTGACCGAAGAATTTGCCGAACTCGAAATCGAAAACGAACAAAATATCGAAAGCTAAAAGCGGTTTCAAATCATTTATAAATTACATCCGAATGAAATTATTCACCGAGCTTTACACGGAACTCGAACAGACGAATAAAACGAACGAAAAAGTCGATGCGATGCGGTTTTATTTCAAGCGCGCCGCTCCGGAAGATGCGGCGTGGGCGCTTTATTTTTTGTCGGGCAGAAAACCGCGCCAAATCGTGCCGTCGAAAAAGCTGCGCGAATGGGCTTTGCAGTTGGCGGAAATTCCCGAATGGCTGTTCGACGAATCGCGCGACACGGTCGGGGACGGCTCAGAAACAATCGCGCTGCTGCTGCCGAACAACGCGACGATTGACGAAGCGCCGCTACACGTTCTTGTCGAAAAAAGATTGCTGCCCTTGCGCGGCACAGACGAAGTCGCGCAGTTTGAAGAAGTCGTATCTAGCTGGCAGCGAATGAATTACGCGCAGCGGCTCGTTTATAACAAATTGATTTCCGGCAGCTTTCGCGTCGGCGTTTCACAATTATTGGTTACGCGCGCGCTCTCGCAGTTGTGTGAACTTCCAACCGACATTATCGCGCAGAGATTGATGGGCGACTGGCAACCTTCGGCTGAGTTTTACGCCAAAGTCGTCAGCCTTGAAATGAACCACGACGAGCGACCGATTGCGCGCCCGTTCCCGTTCTGCCTGGCGCATCAAATCGATTTTCCGCTCGAAAAATTGGGCGACATCGATGAATGGCAAGCCGAATGGAAATGGGACGGCATTCGTTCGCAGGTGATAAAGCGCGAAAATCAAGTTTTTATATGGTCGCGCGGCGAAGATTTGATAACCGAACGCTTTCCAGAGATCGCTCGCGCCGCCGCCGCCGCCTCTTTGCCGGACGGAACGGTTCTCGACGGCGAGATTTTGCCCTGGCTCGACAGTTCCGTCCAGCCTTTTACCGAATTGCAGAAACGCATCGGGCGGAAAAATCTGTCGGCGAAAATGCTGGCGGAAGTTCCCGTCGTATTGCAGACTTATGATTTGCTCGAATTTGAAGACAAGGATTTGCGCGGCGAAAATTTTTCCGAAAGACGCAGAATGCTTGAAAGCGTAATTGAAAATCTTGACGACGAAGCGAAAAAAATCTTTCGTCTTACCGAATCGGTAAAGGCAAAAAGTTGGGAAGATTTGGGCGAAAAAAGAGAGCAAAGTCGTGCGCTTCGGGTCGAAGGTTTTATGCTCAAACGTCTCGCGTCGCCCTATCGCGTCGGGCGCGTGCGCGGTGATTGGTGGAAATGGAAAATTGACCCGCTAACAATCGACGCCGTGCTTATTTACGCGCAGAAGGGAAGCGGGAAACGTTCGGGACTTTTCTCCGATTACACTTTCGCCGTTTGGTCGAATGGCGAGCTTGTGCCGTTCGCCAAAGCGTATTCGGGTTTGACCGACGCCGAAATCCGCAAAGTCGATAAATTCGTTCGAGAAAATACAAAAGAAACATTCGGTCCTGTTCGGAGTGTCGCGCCCGAACTGGTTTTTGAACTCGCCTTTGAAGCGATTCAAAAATCGAGCCGCCACAAATCGGGCGTCGCCGTGCGTTTTCCGCGCATTTTGCGCTGGCGCGACGACAAAAAAAACGCGGACGCCGACTCGGCTCGAAGCCGTTCACGCGCGGCTCGAAAGTTTGGAAGGAAACCGAAATGAACGCGCAAATTTTCAATGATGCCGGAGAATTGCCCCAAACCGACGGCATTTATGTTTTGCAAAATGAAAACGGGCAAAGTTTGCTGGTCGGCGCGGCGGAAAATTTAAAAGGCGACATAAAGAAAACTTTAGCCCGCAGCGCGCGGCTCAAATCGGAAACGGTGCGAATCGAATTTTTTGAAAATTTTGACGCTCAAACAAACGACGCAAAAGATTTAATAATACTTTACGCGCAAACCGTTCGCCGCAAAAAGCCGCTTTATAATTTTTCGCTCTCCGAGCAGAAGCTTTACCCGCATTTTAAAATCACGAAAGAAAGATTTCCTCGCTTGCGCGTAACGCGCGGCATCACGGATGACGAAGCCGATTATTTCGGCGCGTTTTTGCCGGAAACCGGAGCGCGTTTTCTGCTCGGATTTATAAATCAAATGTTTCGCCCGCGCGGTTGCGACATTCCTATTGACGGCAGCTTTACCGTTCCTTGTCCCGAATTTTACCGCAAAAGATGCGTCGCGCCGTGCGTCGAGAATTTATGTGACGAGAATGAATACCGAGAATTGATTGATTTGCTGCGGCGGTTTTTGTCGGGCGAAAAAGAAGAATTAACCGAAAAATTTTTCGATAAAATTCAAAGCGCCGTCGACCGATTAGATTTTGAACGGGCGGCGAAATGGCGCGATTTTTTGCGGACGATTGACGAGTTTACAAATGACAAAGACCGTCAGTATCGTTTGAATGATGCGGTCGATTCTTTTGAAATTGAACAAACGGCGGGGAAATTTCTTCTTCGCCTCGTAACGAATCGAAAGAGAAAAACTCTCGGCAGACGAACCTTTGCGTTCGAGGACGATTTCGGTTTTTCAGCAAAAGACGTTTTGGCGCAGGCGCTTTGGCAGCTTTACGAGTTTTACACGCCGAAGGAAATCGTCGTCCCGTTTGATTTTCCGCAAAGAAAATTTCTCGAAGCGCAATTAAGAAAACGCGCCGCGCACAATTCGTTCAAAATAAATGTTTTGAAAAAAGAGAAACGAAAAGTAACTGTCAAGCGCGCTTTGCGCCTGACCGAATTTGAATTCGAGCAGGCGAATTTGAAACCGGAAACTTCTTTAGAAAACATCCAAAACCAATTACAAACCGAATTCGGCTTGGCGGCAAAGCCGAATCGAATCGAAGCCTTTGACGTTGCGCATATTTCGGGAACGGATTTCGTCGGCGCAAAATCGGTCTGGGCGGCGGGAAAATTCGTCGCCGAAGAATACGAATTTTGGTTTCTCGACGAACGGATTGAACCGGAAGCGCTGGCGAAAACGGTTGCAAATCGATTTTCAAACGAAGCGAAACTGCCGGATTTAATTTTAATTGACGGCGGGAAACCGCAATTACAGGCGGCTGTGAAATCTGTCCGGCAAACGAAAAACACCTCGGAAATCACAATCGTTTCCGCCGTCAAACCGCCGCGCAGACACGGCGAAATCGCTCGCTTTTTGTTTGCCGACGGACAACGCAAAGTAGAATTCAAAAAACATCTCCAAGCGTTTCAAATTTTACTGAAACTGCGCGACGAAGCGCACGACTTAGCCAACTATGTTCACCGCACAAAGCGCGAGACGGCGCATTTTTATGAAATCGACAAAATGATACCGCGACTTTCACAAACCGAACGCCGCGAACTGCTCAAAAAATTCGGCTCGCTTGCCGCGCTGAAAAATGCTTCTGAAAATGAGTTGATTGAATTTAGCGGCGCGGAAAAGGGCGCGTCCGTTTATAAAGATTTGCAAACTGAAAACAAAAAAATCGAGCCTTTTATTGTTCCGATACGCTTTGACGACCCAAACGGCGCTGCGTCGGATTTACGCCCGTTAAATTTGCCCGAGACCTTTTATCGAAAAACGCCCGCGTAAATGGAATTGTCCGGCTATTAAGTTTTTCCTTGTTCATCAAAGGCTGTCGGAACAAGTGATTTTTTTAAAAGTTCGACTTTGAGTTGATCGAAATATTTTTTGATACAATTTTAATCTGACGAAAACGATTAATTTCACGTATAATGTTTGTATGATTGCAGAGAAAATGACTCCCAGAAATCTTGGCGAATTGGTATTGCTGAATAATCGCTTTGAGGCGATTAAAGATCACCTCTACTCTGAAATTAAAGAGGAAGGCGTAATTTTAAGTTTAAAGAACGGAAAATATTACGGCGTCAACCCGGTCGGCGCCACCATCTGGCAGGCGATTCAAAGCCCGGCGACCTTGCCGGAGATCCAAGCCGCCGTCACGCGGGAATACGATGTTGACGAGGACACTTGTCGCCGAGAAGTATTGATATTTTTAGAACAAATGGTAAACGAGGAACTGGTGGAAGTTTCGAATGAAAAAGGTTCTTAAATTTCTTTCTTTGCCGTATCAAAAAAAGAAATTACTCGGTCAATCGTTGGTAACGGTAAGCGCGATTCGTTTGAGCCTGTGGATTTTTTCGTTCAAGGCGCTGAACCGCTGGCTATGCTCTTTCGCTCCAACAAATTCCGACGCTCGAGAGGTAGAGTGGAATGTTATTGATAATGTAACGAGCGCGGTTGGCTTCTGCAGTCTCTATGTTCCTTATGCCAGTTGTTTAACTCAAGCACTAGCGGTGCGAACGCTTTTAGGATTTAGAGGGCAAAGCTCAGAATTGAAAATTGGCGTTGACAGAGAGGAAGACGGTAAATTTATGGCGCATGCGTGGGTCGAGATAGACGGGAAAATTATTATTGGGAGATTACCGCATCATCATAATTTTAATGTTTTGAGATCGTCGGGTTCGGCAGTAATATGAGTGCAATATTCGGCTTTTACAATCTTGACGGAAAACCGGTTAAACTTTCACTTCTTGAGCAGATGTCAGACACGCTGGCGCATCGAGGAATGGATGCCAAAGGTTTTTGGAGCAACGCTGTCGTCGCTTTGGGACATCGAATGCTTTGGACTACGCCGGAATCTCTTCACGAAAAACTTCCGCTGTTAAGTAATGAAAGTTCGGCGGTTATAATATGTGACGCACGTCTTGATAATCGTGATGAGTTAATTCCTCAATTGTTTTCTCTAAATAAGCCTGTCAATGAAATAAGTGACAGCGAAATCATCCTGAAGGCGTATGAAAATTGGGGTGAAGATTGTCTGTTAAAATTTCTTGGAGACTTTGCTTTTGTTATTTGGGATGAGCGACAAAAACGCTTGTTCTGCGCCCGCGATCATTTTGGCGTGAAGCCCTTTTATTATTACGCCTCAGAAAATTGCTTTGCTTTTGCATCCGAGATAAAAGCGTTGTTTCAATTGGCAGAGGTTTCACGCGACTTAAATGAAGATATGATCGCTGATTACCTAATCGGCAATTTTGAGGATAAATCAGCGACTTTCTATCAAAAGGTAATGCGTTTGCCGCCTGCTCATTATCTGACAGTGGGTCCCCGAGAAACGCGCAAACATTGTTATTATTCACTTGATCCCGAACGAGAAAGTCCTTCTCTTTCAAATGAAGCATTTTCCGAAGGATTACATGAAATCTTCACTGAATCGGTTCGGTGTAGAATGAGAAGCGCAATGCCGCTTGGTTCAAAGTTGAGCGGCGGACTTGATTCTACTTCGATCGCGTGCGTGGCACGTAATTTGCTCAAAAAGCAGGGAAAAGAGTTGTTGCCAACCTTTTCGCTTATATATGATCGCGTTAAAGAATGTGATGAAAGATATTATATTAATCTTGTATTATCACAAGGAGGTTTTGATCCACATTTTACGCCAGGTGATGATCACACTCCCCTGACTAATTTACAAGCTATTTGTCGACACCTCGACCGACCCGCGCTAGGTCCAAGTGGGGGACAAATGTGGCAACTTTACAAAACTATAAGTGATGCAGGCATACGCATAATTTTTGATGGGCACGATGGTGACAGCGCCGTTTCACACGGTTATAAATATCTTGATGAGTTAGCGCAATCTAATCGCTGGTTTAGCCTGGCGATTGAAGCTAAAGAACTCGAACCAATTTTATCTTTGTCTCGGTGGACAGTCGTCAGGAAATACGTGAAGAAGTATCGTTGGAATCCTTTCTTGCAAAAACACCCGGCGCTGAAAAGGGTCGAGTATATTGGGCGGAGATTATTAGGTCGTAATTCGTTGCCGTCGTGGGCTGAAATACAATCTGATATGCATAATGCTGTTATCAATAAGGATTTTGCCAAACGAATAAATATAACCGACAGGTATAATTCTTCACTAGGTAAGTCATCAAACGAGCAGCGGCAAAATGCGCGAAAAGACCATTATCTGCAAGTCACAAGCGGTATACAAGCACTTGGTCTAGAAGAAATTGATGCGGCTTCAGCAGCTTTCGGGATTGAAATTCGCTATCCTTTTTGGGACAAGCGACTAATCGAATATTGTTTGTCGTTGCCGGGTGAACAAAAATTACACCGCGGCTGGAATCGCATTGTTATGCGACGCGCGATGAGCAACGTGCTTCCGCCTGAGGTATGCTGGCGGAGAGAGAAAACTGATTTTGCTGAAAATTTTATTGACGGTTTGGTTAATCACGAGCAGGAACAATTGAAGCATCTGCTCACAGGTGATAACGATATACTGCACGAGTTTTTTGATAAAAGCGCTATGCGCGAAATGTATCAAAAATTTAATTCACAGGAATTAAAGAGCGATGACCTGGAAACACGGAGCACTTTGCTCCTGTTTTGGGAAATCGCTTCTTTTTCTTCGTGGTTAAAACAAACTTCCGTTTTATAAAGTGGAAAAGGAGGTGATAATTATGTAAAATTAAATTCAGTAAAGAGCGTCGATAAAAAGTTTATTTTTGAGTATAATTATATTCAAAAATAAGATTCGGAAAACCTTAAACTTTAAGTAGGAGTAAATAATGGAAAACAATAATTCAAAGATGGTAGAGAAAAAGGCGTATGTAACTCCCGAAGTCACCGTTCACGGTGATATCGAAGTAATTACCCAAGCGAATGCTAGCGGAAATGCCTTTGATGGTCAATTTAACCATCTCAGCAGAAGATTATCGTAAATTTAATGAAAGAGGATAAAATATTGCACCGTTACAGTGCATATAACCTCGCAATTAGCTCCTCTTTGCTTCTGCCGGAATTACCTATACTAAGTTCGGCGGAAGCAAAGAAGGACATAACAATTCGATTAGAGCCTATCAAAAGACCGCTGTCTAATGATAATCTCGACTCGGAATATTCTTATTCAATCACAAAAGCCGAAGCGCATTTATACTTTCCAGAAATCGGCACATTTCTTATGGAAAATGGACGCAGGATGACCGTTTTTCCTTTGCCGAATGTTGAAGAGCGCCTTGTCCGTTTGCCTTTGCTCGGGGCTGCTTTGGCTGTATTGTTGTATCAACGCGGAAAATTTGTATTGCACGCCAGCGCAATAGGAATTGATGGCGAAGCTGTAATTTTTGTCGGCAATAAAGGATATGGTAAATCAACGATGGCGGCTATGCTTTGCAGTCGAGGGCATCATTTATTAGCTGACGACACGGTTGTCGTAGACCTTGATGAATCCGAGCACTATATAATTTTACCTGGATTTCCGCAATTTAAACTCTATCCTGACGCAGTGATGGCTACATCCAATGACGACCCGGAAAAATTAGAGGAAGTTGCTTCAAACTTAATGAAACGCTCGCGGCGGGCAGATAATTTTTGCAAAGAATCGTTGCCTTTACGAGCTATTTTCGTACTTAGTGAAGGTACGGAGCTGCGAATCAGTCAACTTATTCCTCAAGAAACAATAAAACACTTAATTTCTAATACTTATATGGCACGTTTTAGCTCAGACTGGCAGCGTGGAATCGCCGCCACGAACTTGCAGCAATGCGCCGCCATCGCCAATCAAATTCCTGTGTATCTTCTCGAAAGACCACGTGATATTTCAGCCCTAGAAGATGTTGCGTTGGCAGTTGAAGAACAGGTGCGGTTCTCAAGCAGTAATTCTTAAATTAAATGTTGAACAACACATTTTTCATTTGCCGATGCTTTGTCGTGTAAAGTTTGGGAACGTTTAATTTTGTTTCGGTAATCATCATAAACAATGGTAACGTAGGTATAGTCAACAATGATTGTTGTTAAACAAAAATTTCCGAGGTTTAAAAAATCAACTTGAATTGCTCCCGATAAAAATTTTCACTCTTAAATCAGAAATCAAATGACGCTTTAGCTTTATGCTAATAATTAGCCGCGTATTTTCATTTCTCTGGAAGTTGATGAAGAAAGAAAAAACATTGCCATCTATAGCAGACAAATTTAAAGAGCAGACAAAAAACTGGAAGCGATCGTTCAAGTTGATATGGACGGCGTCTCCGTTCCACACCACGTCCTGGGCGGTTTTGCTTGTAATACAAGGGATTCTGCCAGGTTTGCTGGTTTATTTGACTAAACTCGTTGTGGATAGCCTGCTGATCGCCGTTAACAGTCAAGGCTCATGGGAAAAAATTCGCCCGGCTGTATTTTATATTGCGGCGACAGCCATCGTAATGCTTCTGACCGAGGTGTTTCAATCAGTGCTTGATATGGTTCGAACTGCTCAAGCGGACATTATTCAAGATTATGTAAAAAGTTTAATTCATGACAAGTCGGCGGCAATGGATATGGCTCATTTTGAGTCTCACGAATATCACGACCGTCTTGAACAAGCTACCTCAGAAGGTGCCAGTCGTCCTTTGAGTCTGCTGGAAAGCATCGGCGGGTTGATTCAAAATACAATTACGTTAATGCTTGTGGCAGGATTGTTATTGCAGTACAGCGTCTGGCTGCCTTTGGTCTTATTAATCAGCACGCTTCCTGCTTTCGTCGTTGTCCTTCGCTATGATAGAGAGTACAACAAATGGTGGAAGGGAACGACCGGCGAGCGGCGGTGGATTCAATATTTTGATATCATACTGACTCATCCGAACGCGGTAGCCGAAATAAGAGCGTTCAATCTTAATCCTCGATTTCAGACCCGCTATCAAAATTTGCGCCGCCGTCTGCGAACCGAAAACCTCGACCAAATGCGGCGACTCGGCATTGCCAAACTTTTTGCCGGCGTCATTTCGCTGTGCATTCTAGGAGCGGCAGTCGGATGGATGGGATGGAAAACTCTGTATGGAGCCTTAACGTTGGGAGATTTGGCGCTTTTTTATCAGGCTGTCAATCGTAGTCAGGGATTGATGCGAACTCTGCTCGGCAGTCTCGGACAAATGATAAAAAACAGTTTATTTCTAAATGTTTTGTTTGAATTTTTGGATTTGGAATCAAAAATAACCGATCCCGAATTGCCGATTGCCGCGCCTGGAAATTTGAAAGAAGGCATCTGGCTGTGTAATGTGACGTTCCGTTATCCCGGCACCGAGCGAGCAGTCTTTGAAGATTTCTCGCTGTTTATTCCGGCTGGAAAAGCCGTTGCGATTGTCGGAGAAAACGGTTCCGGCAAAACAACTTTAATAAAGTTAATCTGCCGGTTTTATGACCCGGAAGCCGGAAGCATCAAATTCGATGGCGTTGACATACGCAATTTTTCCGTCAAAGAACTTTTAAGAATGATTACGATTACCTATCAAATGCCGCTCAATTACCACGCAACGGTCAGCGAAAGCATTGCAATGGGCGATTTGGAGGCATCCGCTTCGGCAGAAGAAATTGAAAGAGTTTCCCGTAGTGCGGGCGTTCACGATTTTATCTTGCGTCTACCGGACAAATACAATACGCTTCTCGGAAAGATTCACGCCAAAGGCGCGGAGCTGAGCGGAGGCGAGTGGCAGCGTTTAGCACTGGCGCGAGCTTATTTTCGCAAAGCTCCGATTGTTCTTTTGGATGAGCCAACCAGTTTCATGGATTCTTGGTCAGAATCCGATTGGTTCAAGCGTTTTCGACAATTAATAAAAAATCGGACTGCTGTCGTGATTACTCATCGCTTCACGATTGCGATGCGAGCGGATATAATCTTCGTGATGGATCAAGGAAAAATCGTCGAATCAGGCACGCACGGCGAACTGATATCAAATTCGATGGCGTTGACATACGCAATTTTTCCGTCAAAGAACTTTTAAGAATGATTACGATTACCTATCAAATGCCGCTCAATTACCACGCAACGGTCAGCGAAAGCATTGCAATGGGCGATTTGGAGGCATCCGCTTCGGCAGAAGAAATTGAAAGAGTTTCCCGTAGTGCGGGCGTTCACGATTTTATCTTGCGTCTACCGGACAAATACAATACGCTTCTCGGAAAGATTCACGCCAAAGGCGCGGAGCTGAGCGGAGGCGAGTGGCAGCGTTTAGCACTGGCGCGAGCTTATTTTCGCAAAGCTCCGATTGTTCTTTTGGATGAGCCAACCAGTTTCATGGATTCTTGGTCAGAATCCGATTGGTTCAAGCGTTTTCGACAATTAATAAAAAATCGGACTGCTGTCGTGATTACTCATCGCTTCACGATTGCGATGCGAGCGGATATAATCTTCGTGATGGATCAAGGAAAAATCGTCGAATCAGGCACGCACGGCGAACTGATCGAGCTCGGCGGTTTATATGCTAAATCTTGGAAGGAACAGATGCGAGCCGCTGACACGCGGAACGAAATCGAGTATGAAATTTTCGAAGATAATCCTACTCCTTTGGAATTACTTAAATCTTAAAAACTGAAATCAACGATTTAACACAAACTGCCGAATAAAACTCATTGAGTTTGGAATATCTGCGATCGATCGGTCAAATCTAATGTCTGAACAGGAAAATCAAATCAATTACAGCTTGGAAAATCAATTGATAATTGATTGTTCGCAGTCAGAAATTCCCGCCGCGAAAGCCGACGCAATTATCGACGCTTTAAGACAGCCATTGGATTGGAGTTACGTCTCGGAAACCGCTCGGCGCAACTACGTGTTGCCGCTCGTGAGCTGGAATTTGGCGCGAAAATTCGACGAATTTTTGGCGCCCGAAATCAAAAGTCGCTTGGATGAGTATCTTCAGAAGCATACGCAAGGCAATATGTTTCTGACCGCAAAGCTGATTGATATAATTAAATTATTCAAATCAAATGACGTTCCCGTTTTGTCGTTCAAAGGTCCGCTGCTGGCGATGCAGTTTTACGGAAACGTCGCTCTCAGATCGTTTGGCGATTTGGACGTTCTCGTGCAGATGAAGCATCTGGAAACGGCGATAAAATTGCTGGAACAGAACGGCTACGAACCGCTCAGCGGCATCAACTGGCTGAAAAAGAACAATCTGGACATCAACCACAAAGACATTAAATTCGTGCACAAAGAAAGCAAAGTCTTGCTCGAACTGCATTGGAAATTATCCAATTCGTATTTTGCCCTGCCGCTCGAAAATCATCGTTTGTGGAACAACGCGGAAACCGTCAGCTTCGGCGGGATGAAAGTCAACAATCTCTCGTTCGCTGATTTGCTGATTTATTTATGTCTGCACGGCGGCAGACACGGATGGGAACGCTTGAGCTGGATTTGCGATATCAACGAAATGATTTCTTCGAGAGAAGATATCGAGTGGGAGCGCATCAATAATGAAGCAAAGCGACTTGGGTGCGAAAAGGCTCTCGGTTTGGGATTACATTTAATCAACGAATTTTTCGGGCGGCAGACTCCCGTCCTCGAATGGCAAAGAAATAAAAACGGCGAGCTGTTTGAAGAACTTGCGCGGCAAATCCGCCCCCGTTTATTTAAGGACGAGCCGAATTTCGTGGAAATAAACACCCGGGCGTGGTTTCTCGAACAACAATTGTTTCAGTTGAAACTAAGAGAAGGGTTGTGGGACAAGTTAAAGCTGTACATACATCATAATAATATTTATTTAGAGCAAATCTTTTCGCCGAATAAAGCCGACGAAGAATGGCTGCGCCTGCCGCCCTGGTTGTCGCCGGTTTACTACATTACTCGCCCGGCAAGATTGTTCTACACGTATGTCGTCAAATTCAAGAAAGGAAAATATTCAAAAGATTGATTAGGGAGGGGTAAAATCATAAACGATAAAGCCCGTGGCTTTGATTCAAGCTTTCGGCAATGTGAAAGTAAACAAAATCACATCGGCGGATATTGAAAAGTTTGTTACAAAGCGCAGCAGGGAATTTGGTTTAAGACGCGGAGTGTAACCGAAGGCAGGAAAAGCCAAAGCAGCGTCAGTTAAAAAAGTTATCTCGCCGTCCAGTATCAACAAAGAATTAGCGGTTTTAAAGAAAATTTTCAATAACTTGATTGTTGGTAAAGTTATCAGTGTGAATCCGGTTAAAACGGTTAAGTTTTTGAAAAAGAGCAATGAAGCCGGACGCGTTTTAAATTATGAGGAGGAAAAGCTTTATCTGTTGGCGGCATCGCAGCCGTTTCATGATTTTGCAACGATATTAATTGAAACGGGGTTGCGTCCTGATGAATTATGTAATATGACGATTCAAGATGTGAATTTGGAAGATGAATATATCTTTATAAAACGCGGAAAAACAAAAGCCGCTCGCGGTTTGGTGCCTCTTTCTGATCGAGCTTTGAAAATTGTCAAAGCTAAAATCAAAACGGCGGAAGGACTTTATTTGTTTGCAGGCGGACGCGGAGCCAATCATTTAGAAGATCGCGTTTTAAAGTTTAACAACGCGCACTATGGCGCATTGTCGCGCAGCAAAATAGATACTGATAATCGTTCCGGTACGGCAGGCACCTGCACGATATACAGTTTTCGCCATACATTTGCAACCAGATTTATTGAATCGGGCGGCGATCTTTTAACTTTGGCTTCAATCCTCGGACATTCATCGCTTCGAATAGTCATGAGATACGCTCATCCGTCCTATTCGCATAAATTTGAAGCAATTAAAAAGATGAGTGAAAAACGCATTTTGAATAACAAAACCTTGGTGCAAAAAGTTGGCTGATTCAAACCGTTTTTACAAGGAGATACTGTAACCATCCCATAAAATAGTACCAGACAAAATTACAGTTTTCGGTCAAAATAACAAATAAAGGAGAACCGAAAACAATGATGAAAAGTAAGTTTAGCGAGTACCAGATCATCAATATTTTGAAGC
>MWVV01000098.1_pt1 | contig 30578 bp, 26 predicted proteins | sample 1047281 | NCBI WGS metagenome assembly MWVV01 (sample SAMN06349986, study PRJNA376086) | soil metagenome | isolation source: PT-2 sample Antarctic (ecotone) soil | place: Antarctica | collected 2015-01-13 | reverse complement strand
GCGCCCAACACCTGATTGCTTCATTCCGCCGAAAGGAGTTCGCAAATCGCGCAGCAGCCACGAATTAACCCAGATAATTCCGCTTTCCAATCGTTCCGCGATGCGATGAGCGCGGGAAAGATTTTCCGTCCAGACGGTTGCCGACAAGCCGTATTCGACCGAGTTGGCGTAATTCAAAACTTCTTTTTCCGCGTCGAATGGCGTAATCGTGACGACCGCGCCGAAAATTTCCTCTTGATTCGTGCGGCAATCGTGCGCGAGATTTTCGATAATTGTCGGTTCGATAAACCAACCGTTCGCGCATCTGTCACCGAGTTTTACGGCTTTGCCGCCAAGCAAAATTTTGCCGCCTTCTTCCTTTGCCAAATCAATATAAGACAAAACTTTTTCTAAATGCTGCTTTGAAACAACCGCGCCGATATTTGTTTGCGAGATGAGCGGGTCACCGATTTTCAGTTGTGAAACCTTTTCAATAAAATCCGTTTTGAACCGTTCGTAAAGCGGGCGTTCAACAAAAATTCGCGAGCCGCACAAACAAATCTGACCTTGATTCGAGAACGAAGAAAGCACTGTCGTTTTGAGCGTTTCTTCGTAATCGCAGTCGGCGAAAATGATATTCGGATTTTTGCCGCCGAGTTCGAGCGATAATTTTTTGAACATCGGCGCGGCGATTCTAGCAATGTCCTGTCCGGTTTTCGTGCCGCCGGTGAACGAAATCGCTTTGACATCTTTGTGCGCGACAATCGCGTTTCCGGCTTTTGCGCCTAGTCCGTGAATGATGTTCAAAACTCCGGCGGGCAATCCGGCTTCGATGCAGAGTTTTGACAAAAGATAAGCTGTCATCGGCGTAATTTCCGAAGGTTTTGCGACGACGCAGCAACCGGCGGCAAGCGCGGGCGCGATTTTCCAGGTGAAAAGATAAAGCGGCAGATTCCAGGGCGAGATGCAGCCGACCACGCCGAGCGGCTGGCGGAGCGTATAATTTATCGCTTGCCCGACTGTTTCGTGCGCTTCGGTTGCGGTGTGCATCGCGGCGGTAGCATAAAACTTGAAATTTGAAACGGCGCGCGGAATATCGACCGCCTTCGCCAGAGTTTTGGGCTTGCCATTATCGACGCTTTCCACCTCCGCCAACGAATCTAAATCACGTTCGATTAATGCAGCAATTTTTATTAAGTAATCGTGTCTCTGTTCAGCGCTCTTTTTTGACCAGCCGGGAAACGCTTTTTTTGCCGCTTCGACCGCTAGATTTACGTCGTCGCCGCTTGAATCCGGAATCAACGAATAAACTTCGCCCGTTGACGGATCAAAATTGTCCAAGTATAGATTTGAAAGTGGTTCGCAAAGCTCACCGTTGATGTAGTTTTCTATTTTTAGCATTAGTTGAGCTGAATAAAAATTACTGATATTTATTTATCGCATTGAAAAATTTTATAAATAATTCTACGACTTTAATGTTAAGCTGAAAATTAAAATTTTATATCTTTAAGTTATGTTTGTCATATCTACTTTTGAGACCTCCACGGGTTTGCCCGAACTAGTCGGTTTTGTTTTTATATTTTTTTTGGGCGCGATGATCGGCAGTTTCCTAAATGTCGTCATTCACCGTGTTCCCGCCCGTGAATCAATAGTTTTTCCGTCCTCCGCCTGCCCAAAATGTAAAAGCCGCATCAAATTTTTTGATAATTTGCCGATCTTGAGCTGGCTGATTTTGGGCGGAAAATGTCGCGCGTGTAAAAGTCTGATTTCGCCGCGCTACCCCGCCGTTGAACTTTTAACCGCGCTTTTATTCATTTTGGTTTTTTGGAAAATTGAATTCAATGCGTTTCTGCCCGTCGCTTTAATATTTGTCAGTTGTGTAATTGCCCTGGTATTTATTGATGCCGAGGAAATGATTCTGCCAAATAAAATTACATATCCGCTTTTTTTATTCGCGTTGATTGTTCGCCTAATTTCTCCGATTTTTTTCGGCGTTTCCCTTTTTGCGGATTTATACATTTTTCCTCTGAACAATTTGGCAGATTATCCTCTGTGGCTGGTTTCAATCGCCGGCGGAGTTTTGGGCGCAGCGGTTGGCGGTGGCTCTTTGTGGTTAGTCGGGCAGATTTGGGAGCGTCTGCGAGGCATTGAGGCGATGGGTTTGGGCGACGTTAAAATGATGTTTGGCGTCGGCGCTTTGCTCGGCTGGCGACTGGCACTTTTTTCAATTTTTCTTGGCGCGTTGACCGGAGCAATCGCGGGAATTTTTGTGATTGCGCGGCAGAAGGAAAAAGATTTTCAAACTCAAATGCCCTTTGGAGTTTTTCTCGGTATCGGATCAATTATCGCGCTTCTTTTTGGCGAAGAAATTATCAAATGGTATTTCAAAGTTTTTTTCTGAAATAATATTCTTCAGCTAACCTTGACCGCGGTTTCAATGCAGTTTGTTGAACAATAAAAATTCTTTGAACGAAGATTCAGAGCATTTTTTTTCGGAATCCAGGTTCCGCACTTGGCACACCGCACGAGCTGCGTATCACCCGCCGGAATTTTGGTTTCAACCTGTTTTATTTCAGCGTTGTCCGTCTGACGCATTTTCCTGAACATCCGCCAAAGATAAAGCCCCGTCTGAATTTGCCGCCGGTAACGCACAAAGATTATCGCTGCCACCGCGAACAATAAAAATAATAAAATGAGCCACTTCATTTTTTTTGCAAACTAATTCTGCCTTCTTCCATACGCGCGTTTAAATCAGCTAAACTTGGGTTATTAGCGTTTACTTCCCTGAGTTTCAAGATATTTTTTTCGGCTTCAGCAAATTTATTTTGGGCAAGAAACGCTTCGGAGATAACCTGGAGAGTTTTTTCGTGTTTAGGATTGATTTGCAAAGCCTTCTTAAATTCAGCAATCGCCTTTTCATACTCCGGCGCGTTCAATAAAAAATAGGTCAAACCAAAATCCGTTCTTATATTCGCGTTATTCGGCTTCTGTCTGAGAGCCTGCCCATAAAATTCTCTGGCTTTCTGAAAATTCGCGTCGTCTTTTCTAAAATATCCAATATCAAAATAGACGTTCCCCAAAGCAGTGGTTACTTCAAAATCATTTGAATTTTTTTCATAAACGCGCATCAGAAGACGCGCAACATCGAGAAGAATTTCGGTATCCTGTTTGAGCAGCGCATATCTGTATAACGCCAGCCCTAAACTTCTCTGGACAATTAAATTTGTCGGATTCTGGTCGGCTTCAGAAATTTTCCCGCGTAGTTCCTCATCGCTCAAAGTAGTTTCCGAACTCGTCTGCGTTTCAGTGGCTGAAGTTTTTTTTAATTTGTCGATATTCCCGCGAAGCGTGTCTAATTCGTTTTTATTAAGCGCGTTGGCAAGCAAGAAGCCGCCCAAAAAACTAATCAACACCGCAATCAGAGATAACGTTAAAGCCTTTTTGTTCATCGATGCGTAATTTTATCAAAAGCCAGCTTCAAAAGCGATAAGTGCTGCTATTTATAATAAATCACGCTTTCACATTTTTATAAAAAACAATTGTTATTTTCTGGTCTTAACCGGTAAGTGGTCGCATGCAATTAGGCAGTATTTAAATTCTCCGCAAAAAGTTCAAAGTTATGCCTCCGCGTATTCCAGCCAGCGAAGCGCGGCGGTTTTGCAAACTAAAGTTTGAACTCTGAACTTAAATTTAATTGTGTCCGATTATTTATGAATTTAAAAATCTGTAATTGATGCCCGCAATTTGGAACAAGTCTATAAGCCGAATTTTGTATCTGTTAAAAAACAGACGGCAATCATTCATCTAGGCTGTTTGTCGCCAAACAGCTCAAGCGACCTACCCGGAAACATTTTCTAAATTTCTTTAGAAGATTGAGCGGGCAACTCATTTGTGTTTCCCTATTTGGTCTTGCACTGCGAGGAGTTTACCCAGCCGCGCTTGTTACCAAACGCGCTGGTGCGCTCTTACTTTAAGTTCAATATGAACCGCACCGTTTCACCCATCACCCATCACTTATCCAAAATCTAAAATCTTGAATCGAATCGGCTGGTTTATTTTCTGTTGCACTTGTCGTCGCTTGGCTTTGCAGTCAAACGCCCGGTTGTTATCCGGCTCGCCGCCCTTCAGTGTTCAGACTTTCCTCTTTTATCTTTAACGACAAAAGCGATTGCCCGACTTGTTCCATTGCAAGGCATCTTTATTGTAACAGATGAACTAAAAATGAGAGATGAAATAAATAATTTGAATGTAAACAAAAATAATTTTAAACTCGGAGTGTAAATTTACTAATGGTTGTTATTTTATTGCGAAAATCAAATTTCACAGAAAACTCGCGTTCATCTGCTGTTTAATTTTTAGTTTTGTATTTTACCGCCCGGTAGATTCTCCGGCGTGAATAAATGCGACCATTTTTGCAAAAAATATTGGCGGACTAATTCTTCGCCATCTTCCGCGCTTCGGCATCTGAGAAGTTGATTAGCGATTTGAGCCGCTTCCTCAAAGGCGATGCCGGAAATTGTCTTGCCGACGCGCGAAATCGAATTTAAGTTCATACTCAATTCAACCGCTCCCAAACCGATCAAAATTGCCGCGTAAACCGGCGAGCCAGCCATTTCGCCGCAGACTATAACCGGAATATTACAGCTTTCGCCCGCTTCCAAAACTTTTTTTATCGAACGGATAACCGCCGGATGAAGCGTTTTATACCATTCCGCGACTGTTCCGTTATCACGATCGACGGCAAGCAGATACTGCACCAGATCATTTGTTCCGAGACTCAAAAAATCCACTTCCCCGGCGATTTCTTCAACAATTAGAACGGCTGCCGGAACTTCAATCATCGCTCCGAGCTGAATTTGTCCGAATTCAATTTTCCGTTCCCTTAAATTTTGCTTTTCTTCTTCCAGAATTTTTTTTGTCAAAATGATTTCAGAAACATCGGAAATCATCGGCAACACAATATCAATATTATTTTTTTTAGAAGATGCCTGGAGCAAAGCGCGAATTTGCGTTCGAAAATGTTCCAGATTTGAAAAACTGTGACGAATACCGCGCATCCCGAGCGCCGGATTTTTCTCCTTTTCCTGTCCTGCTCCTGAAATCTGTTCGGGACCAATATCAAAAGTTCTAATTGCGGCGCGCTCCGTCCCGACGATCTCGGCGATTTTCCGGTAGGCTTGGATTTGTTCCTGTTCGGTCGGAAAATTTTCGTTTTGATTAAACAAAATTTCTGAACGATAAAGCCCGATTCCGCTTGCTCCAGAAAGTTTTTGCCTGATTTGCTGATCGATAAAATCGACGTTTGCGCGAACAGTGATTTGTCGTCCGTCGAGAGTTATAAGTTTTTCTTTCCGGGCGTTAGAATTTGGCGCCTTTGCCTTTTGAAACTGAGCCGCCCGTGCTTGATATTTTTTAAAGGTGTTTTCCGACGGATGTAAAATCACCTGCCCGATGAAACCGTCAACAATTACTTCGTCTCCGGTTTGAGCGCGCCTCAGAATTCCCGTGACACCGGTGACTGCCGGCAAATTTATTTCACGCGCCAAAATAAAACTGTGCGAAGTCCAGCCGCCGATTTCGGTAACGATCGCTTTCGGAGCGCTCGCGATTAGTTCAATCAAAGTTGAAGGTTTAATTTCCCGCGCGACGATCACCGAGTTTTTTTCCAACAAAAAATTTGATTTTCCGCCGCCGCTCAAAGCATTTAATAAGCGTTCGGTAATATCTTCGACATCGATATATCGCTCCCTTAAATATGTGTCGGCGATCGATTTAAAATTGGCGATGTAAGAATCGGTAACGATTTTAACTGCCCACTCGGCATTAACTTTTTTTTCCTCGATAAGTTTTTCTATTTTGACACTTAATGCATTGTCTTCGAGCATCTGGTAATGAGCGTCAAAAATATTAATTTTTGTTTCTTTGTTAAACGCGACACTTTGCCGACTGATTTCCCTGAGCTGAAGTTTAGCCAGATGGACAGCCGTCCGAAAGCGTTCCAGTTCGCCTTCAATCTGTATCTTTTGCAAAAAAACGCGGTAAAATTGTTTTCTGTTTCCGTAGAGACAAACTACTCTGCCATTTGAAACGCCCCTGGAAACCGCGCGGGCGGTTATCGTTATTTCAGCGTTTTTTTGGGAATCTACAAAATGACCGGTCACGTTGTCATCTGTCATATCAAATTTAAGAAAAAAAATTAAATGCGCGTCAGAAAAATGTCATGGTTCAGAATTTAATTACCAAATCCAACATTTATGCCGCCGCTGCTTCCGCCCTGTGATGGGAAAAATGGTTTGAGAAGTCCGGCAAAAGCTCTTAAATTTCTGGTTTGAATTAAAATTTCGCCGGGACCGTAGAATTCTGCGACCAACCCTTCGCCGCTCAGAAGGCTTCGGAAAAACCCACTTTTCGCGGCTTTTCTCAATTCATAGCGCATCTGTCCTTCCCACGCGACGAGATGTCCGGTGTCAATCACATATTGCTCGCCGGGACGCAAATATTTGCGGTGAATCGCGCCAAAAGAAGAAATTAAAAGCAGTCCCGAACCGTTGATTTGCAAAAGAAATAATCCTTCGCCGCCGAGCCAGGATTTCGCGCCGCCGAACTTTGTGTCGATCTGCAAACCCGGATCACCGGCGAGATACGAACTTGACTGCACCATAAACGTCTGGTTGTTCATTTCAATTCCGACGACATCGCCGGGAGTTCCGGGCGCGAGCGTTACTTCACCGGCACTTCCCCTTGCTGTAAATGTTGAAACAAAAGCGGATTCGCCGCCGACGGCACGCTTCAACGCGCCAAATACGCCGCCCTTCATTTCTGAATGAAGTTCGACATTAGCCGACATCGAAACCATCGCGCCCGCCTCCGCCGAGACGGAATTTTCAGCCTGCAAATTAACCACCGCTAAAGCAAAAGCGCCCTGATGTTTGATTTCCCATTCATATCCACGCCCGCGCCCGCGCCCGTCGGCATCTAAATGAAACGCTTCCTGATTTGTTGTCTGTTGATCGCCGTAATTATTGTGCGGCGGCGGTGTCCGATTTTCCTGATACGTTTGAGGTGTTGGCGGCATCTGCAAACCGCAGGCTCCGCAAAATCTCGCGTTGGGCAATAGAGCCGAATTACATTTCGGACAATTCATAACATAACTCCTGAAAAATTAACGCAATCAAGTTCTATTTTTTGCAAAGGAATTGCTAACCAGAACCGTTTAAAATTGGCAAATGACTCCGTTTCAGATTGTATTTAATTATTTAAGGTGAGTACCGGTCAGGTCAAACTTGATTTTATCAATTGGCACACCGAGCAGTTCCTCCAAACCTTTTTCTGCCGCTTGATGTGATTCCTGAAGTAATTGTTCTTCATCATTTTCGATTGCCTTCTCGTGGGCTAGGTTGATAATTCTGCTCATAATAACCAATGTTTCGGTCATTTCCTGTTTCTGCTTATCAGTCATTTTCTTAAATTCAGGTTTTGCCGACAGCATTTCCTTAAATTGGTAATACATCGCTCTGTCTTCCTCAGTCGTGGTCAGAAGCGACGTTTTTTCATTCATTAAAGCAGTTCGATGAGATTCGGTTCTGGCTCGTTTTGCCCGTGGATCTTTTTCGATCGGCGCCGGACCTAAATCATAGTAAGCCTCGTAATTAACTAAGATGAAGTGGACAAGCGCGTAGGCTAGTTCATTTTTCGGCAACTCGTGATGGGGCGAACCCTGCTCATATCTTTCTATTAAAGAATTAAAGAATTGTTCGGCTTGGCGCTGCTCGGCTGCGTTCCCTTTGCTTGCTTGCGCTAACATTTTGGGCAGATAATTTTCCTGCCGCGGATTGAACATTGTGTAATCTACCGCTCCTGCCGCCGGAGAGCGTTTTTTAGCGCCGGTCGTTCCACCTCTTTGCGAAGCGGCAGTGACCATATTTCGAAACACTAGGTTTTGGATATGCATCCGGACTGGATCCAACTGCGGGATATAAATTACCGGGGGGCGCGGAATAAAAATTGTTTGGGCAGTCGTCCCAGCACTTAGAAAGGCGATTGACACAATTGTCATCAACAAAATCTTTTTCATAAAACCTCCGTAAATTTTGTATTTTTCACATTTATTTTGCTCAAAAATATTTCAAATGCTTCCTCGGCGGTATCTGCAAAATCAAGCAGAGCGACATCAGTATCGCTGACCGCCAGATTTCGCTGCCACGAATTTACAACATCCCGCCAACACTCACCAAGCAGCACCAACGGGCGTTTTTCAATTACTCCGGTTTGCAGTTTGTTCCACACCAGAGAAACTTCCGTCACTGTTCCCATTCCGCCGCGGAGAGCGATGAAACCCACCGAACGATCAATTAAATTCTGGAGCCGCCCGTAAAAATGATTGGTCGCCACTTTGTCCGTCAGATAGCGATTCGGCTCGGATTTGAATTGATTCATCACAATTCCAAGCACGCGCCCGCCTTTTTCCCGCGCGCCGCGTGAAGCGCCTTCCATCACGCCCAAGTAACCGCCCGTACAAATCGTAAAACCGGCTTCCGCCAAAAAAGCGCCGATCGCTTTGGCTTGTTTGTATTCGACGGAATTCTCGCTGCACCGAGAGCCTCCAAAAATTGTGACGATTTTATCATCGGCTGTTTCAGTCATGTTAATTGATTTGGCAAAAAGTTTTTACTTGTCAAAATTGTCTAAGATTATATCCGAGTGTCTACCCAAAACAAAACAATTATTTTGGTTCTGCCGCATCTTCGGGCGCATTGTTTCCAGCTTCAAGAATGGCGCGCCTTGTATCGGTCAGAAGCAGGATGATAATTCCGATCGCAAAAAATAGAATCATTGACAAAATCGCTTGGCGAAAAGAACCTGTAATGCCGACCACAACGCCAAAAACCAGAGAGCCGATCAGCGAAGTTCCGCGCTCGGAAATTTCATAAAGTCCGAAAAACGAGGATTCACGCCCGGCGGGAATCATCTGTGAATACAAAGAACGTGAAAGCGCCTGCGAACTGCCCAGAACCAAGCCGATAAAGACGCTCATTACCCAGGCTTGCCAAACTTCCTGCAAAAATCCGTAAGCGAAAATGACAATACAAATCCAGATAAATAGCGAAATTAAAAGCGTTTTTTTCGCACCGATAATTCGTGCCAGTCGTTCAAAACCAATCGAACCGACGAGCGCGGAAATTTGCGCGACCAGGAATATTCCTAAAAGAAAAGATTGGCTCGCTTCGAGTCCTCTAGCAACGAATAATTCCTGCGAAAGAAAAACCGACGCGCTGGTAATGACGGTTTGTATTCCGTTGTTATAACAAAAACTGGCGATGAGAAACCGCGCCGTATAACGCAGTTTTTTCAACTCCCGAAACGTTCCGGCAAGTTCGCCAAACCCGATCGAGACAAGATTTCTATCTTTGGGAAGTTCCTTAAACGCTCCGCGTGATTTGATTAGGTAAAATGTTACCGTCGCGAAGATTCCCCACCAGAGTGATGCCGCGAGCAAAGATAAACGAACGGCAAATGAAGTTGTCAAGCCGAATGATTCGGCGTTTTGGACAAATAGAATATTTAATATCAAGACAATTATGCCGCCGACGTAACCGCTTGCAAATCCGTAACTTGAAATAAAATCGCGCCTGTCTTCGGTGGTCAAATCAACCAGATACGCGTTATAAAAAACATTCGCCGCGCCGAAACTGAGGTTGGCGATGATCAGCAAAACGCTGCCCAAAACGTAATTGTTACCGGACACAAAAAATAAAAAGCAGCTTGCCGTTACCCCCAAATAACAAAAAAACGCCATTAACCGTTTCTTCAAATTTGAATAATCGGCGATCGCGCCTAAAGCAGGCAGAAAAAGAACCTGACATAAAACTGAAACGGTGATACTTAAGGGGAAAAGATTTTTTGCCGTTACCGCGCCAAGAAACCCGAAATTTAAGACAACACCGTTTTCGCCAACGTGCGCCTGCGCCAGAGAAGTCAGGTAAGGTCCGAGCAAAACGCTGACGACGGTTGTGTAAAACGCCGAGTTTGCCCAATCGTAAATTAGCCAGCCGAAGATTTCCCGCCGGTCATTTTTTTGTATTTTCAGTTGTTCCATTGATGAAAAATTATTTTAACAAAATTCGAACAATCGTTACGAAATTTTTAAGTAAAAAATCTGACATTCACACAAATTTCATTTTTTGCCCGGATGAAAAATTTCCGGTCGTAAATTATTTTCTTTAAGCGTTTGAAAAACACTCTGCGAAACAGTTGATATTTTGATTTCCTTCAACACTTCGGTGACGGATTCGCCGGCAAAATAATGCCTCAATGCTTCCATATCTTCTTCAGAGGAAAATATAAATTCATCGATCGCGCCGCCCTTCAAAAGTGTTTTAAGTTTTACCAGATTGCTTTGACGAGAACTTTTTGCCGAATACAGAGACAATTCCTCAACCCTAGCGCCACGTTTTGTCAACTCATTTTTTATTTCATATTCAAACGAAACTTCTTTTGCCAGAATAATATTCAAATTTTGAAATTCGTTGGACAAATAATTCGATAAAGTTTGAAACACCTCGCTCTCATCGTTGAAATCCGCGATAACATCCGCATGAAGCTGCACAAAGCGCAATTTGTCCGCAATCGATTCGCCAAACACGCAGACATTGACCGCGTCGAGTTCAAACAAATCAATTCCGAGTTCGTCCAAATTTTGCAAAAAAAATTCAACCGTAAAAACATCCGGGAAAATTATCCAGTCAAAACTTGTCAAATTTTTCAAAAACAAAATTGATTCAGCGCTTAAAGTAATTTTTTTTGTTTCGACAAACGGAAATAAAATAATGTTCGCGCCCTTACCGGAAAGCGCGGAAATCAGTTTTTGGTTGGGCGGCGTATCAAATAACGCATAGTTTTTTTCGACTGCTGAATTCGACATTGTTTATCTGAGTTTACCGGCATTCGAAGTTTCTGCAAGTTTGCAATTAAAATGCAAAAAAAGTATGGTTTGAAGTTCGATAAGTTTGCAAAACAACTGCAATTTGCCCTTCGACGACATCCGTTATGAAAGCAATGATTTTAGCCGCAGGTTTTGGCACAAGGCTTTTTCCGCTCACTATTGACCGCACAAAACCTGCCATTCCTTTTCTCGGCAAACCGCTGGTCGGGTACGTCGCCGAATACATCGCTCAATTTGGTTTCACAGACATTATTGTTAACCTTCACCATCAACCTGAGTCGGTTAAAAATGCGCTCGGCGACGGCAGTCGGTTTGGTGTTAAAATTGAATACACAATCGAAGAACCGAATATTCTCGGAACGGCGGGCGCACTCGATAACGCCCGGCATCTGCTTGAGGACAACACTTTTTTAATTATTAACGGCAAAATTATTACCGATATTGATATTGCCGCGGCGCTCGAAACACACAGAAATTCCGGTGCTCTGGCGACAATGGTTCTCAAAGAAAACGCGCTCCGCGAACGTTTCACAATTGTCGAAACCGAAAACAATCAAGTTACAGGTTTTGGCGAATTTCCCAACCCATCCGCGAATGCGAAAATTGAATTAATCCAAAATCCAAAATCCAAAATCCAAAATCCATTAATGTTTACGGGAATTCATATTTTCGAGCCGCGTGTTTTTGAATATATTCCGCGTGGAGTTTATTCGGATATCGTGCCGACATTTTATCGTCCGGCGATTGCCAGAGGCGAAACGATTTCCGCCCATATCACGCGGGGAAGCTGGTTTGAACTCTCGACTATTCCGCGTTATCTCGACATCAGCCTGGCTATGCTCAATGGGCAGAAGGAGAAAATTGTCAGGGGCGAAAATTGCCGGATTTCAAATTCAGCGCAAATAAGCGATTCGGTTATTTGGGACAACGTCAATATCGAAGCCGATGCTCAAATTAAAAAATCAATCATTGCTGACGGCGTGAATATAAAAGCCGGTGAAATATTTGAAAATGTGGCAATTGTCAGAGCCGAAATGCTTCGCCACAGCCGCGAACTTCCAGAAAAGGCGTTGAAGGGTTTTTTCAGAGGTGAAAATTATATTGTTCCGCTCGCTCAATAGATATAAAATTGTTTGTGAAATATGAGCCAAGTTTTTGCACAACATGCCGCCCGGAGACTCGAAGTTTTTCTTGAGAGAAACGACAAAAACAGCGAATTTGAGCTTTTAACGCCGGATGCTTCGACCCGCGAGTATTTTCGCATCAAGTGGAACACTTCCACCGCCATCGCTTGTCTTTATGCCGAACCTTTTCTTTCGGATGAACATAATTACCTGGACATCACCAAATTGTTTTTAAAATGCAATCTTCCGGTAGCTAAAATTTTGGACTTCGACGGCGAATTCGGCGTAATCGTTTTGGAAGATTTAGGCGAGCAAATTTTGCGCGACGTTTTAGACGAATCAAACAGAGCGGAGCGGGAAATTCTATTTGACCGGGCGATTTCTTTAATTCCTAAAATCCAGGCTGCCACCCGAACAGCTTTTGACACCAACTCAATCGCTTCAAAACTGATGTTTGACCGCGAAAAGCTCGGCTGGGAACTCAGATTTTTCAAAACGCATTTTTTTGAAACTTACCGCCGCGAAGAACTTTCCAAAATGGAAAGTGTCGCGCTTGAAAAGGAATTTGCCGAACTTGCTTCGGAACTCGAAACTCGCGCCAAAGTGTTATGCCACCGCGATTTTCACGCGGCAAATTTAATGGTTGACAACCAAAACCGATTGCATATCATTGACCATCAGGACGCACGAATCGGCACCACCAGCTATGATTTAGTTTCGATTTTGCTCGACAGGGTCCTGGAAATTCCTGACAAAGACTGGCTCGATGAAAAAAAGCGTTTCTTTCTGTTAGAACGAGAGAAATCAGGACTCGAAATAATCGAATACGACCGCTTCGATGAAGAATTTCAGCTGCAAACAATCCAACGCTGCTTAAAGGCGATCGGCACATTTTCCTTTCAATCTGTCACACGCGGAAAAACTTATTTTATCCGGTATATCGCGCCGATGCTGAAAATTGTTCTGCAGGCTGCGGAGCGTTTGCAAAAATTTCCGGAAATGCAAAAAATAATCAAATCTGAATTAAATAAACAATTTAGATGAAGTTAAATTAGCTATTGTTATTTTTAGCCGCGAAGCGTTAAAATTAAATTTTTAGAAAGATTAATCGTGCTAAATTATATTTTGTAAAAAAAGTCGATTAACGAATCTGAATATGGAGAAGCTATGAAATTTTTTATTGATACGGCAAATTTGAGTGAAATAAAACAAGCCATGGAAATGGGCTTGATTGACGGCGTAACGACTAATCCTTCGTTGATGGCGAAGGAAGGAAAAATTGATTTTAAAAAACATATCGCAAAAATCTGCGAAATGGTTCCCGGCGACATTTCAGCAGAGGTAACGTCTCTGGATTCTGAAGGAATGCTGAAGGAAGGACGCGAATTCGCAAAAATCGCTTCGAACGTAGTGATCAAATGTCCTCTCACTCTGGAAGGACTAAAAGCCACCCGGATTTTCCGTGAAGAAGGCACAAAGGTTAATGTCACGTTGTGTTTTTCAGCCGCGCAGGCTCTGCTGGCGGCAAAAGCGGGAGCGAGTTATATCAGTCCTTTTATCGGACGGCTCGATGACATCGGTCAAAACGGTATGCAGCTGATTTCCGATATTGTCCAAATCTACGAGAATTATGATTTTGAGACTCAGGTTCTGGTGGCGAGTGTCCGCAGCCCGATGCATATTGTCGATTCGGCTCTCCTCGGCGCAGATGTCGCTACAATTCCGTTTAAGATTATTCAGCAATTAGCGACTCATCCTCTGACTGATAAAGGTTTAGACGCTTTTACCGCCGACTGGAAAAAGAGCGGCATTAAATAATTTTATTTTCTGTACGAGTAATAAAAAGGGCGTAATAAAATTACGCCCTTTTTAACTTTTTGATAAAAATATTTTTAGTTGCTGATGTTTTTCTTGGATCTCAGAGTTATTCTGCAAAACTTTTGTGTATTTATTTTTAAAGTCTTCATCAGTCTCGTCTAAGTCAAGCAACTCCGTCATTTTAGATAAATAATTTTCAATCATTTCCAAACTCACTCCATCATCCAAATCAAACATTTCATCAATTTCAACAATCAAATTTGAAAATTTTTTAAGCCACTGAAAATCGTTGTCATTGATCAGGACATTCAAAAACTGACCGCTGGTAACTTGTCCGTTGCGATGTTCGTAAACGGCTCTTTCCGAATCGACTAGTAATTTATGAAGTTTTAAAAGTTGAAATCTTGCTTCTTTGAGTAATCTCGTTTTTTGCATTAGGTTAGAGTCTGTTGAGTTCATTCGATAATTTTACATTAGATTATAATTTTTCGAAATTTGTTTTGTTCAATGTTCGAACCCGGAGGATTCAGGAAGCATCTGAATTTAAACTGATAATTTGTTGTGAATAGTATGATAAAAGCTATTGAAGCAATTGCTCTGGTTAAAAATTTTGGTGTTCAGAGAGCTGTTAACAACATTAGTTTTCACGTTAAAAGCGGCGAAACTTTTGCCATTTTGGGTGAAAATGGCGCCGGCAAATCAACCACAATGCGAATGATCGCCGGGCGTTCGCCCTTGACTTCAGGAATTTTGAAGGTTGATGGACTCAGTATCGGAACCAAAGGCAGACATATCAGATTAATTCTCGGTGTTGTTCCGCAGGAGAATAATCTTGATCCGGACTTAAATGTTCGTGAAAATCTTCTTGTTTATTCAAAATATTTCCGAATCCAAAAGTTTGAAGCGGAAAAAAGGTGCGACGCGCTGCTCGATTTCATAAAGCTCACTGATAAAAAAGACGAAAAGGTAGAACACCTCTCCGGCGGAATGAAGCGGCGCCTGATCATTGCCAGAGCCTTGCTTCATCGTCCGAAAATTCTTTTGCTCGATGAACCGACCACCGGACTTGACCCGAATGTCCGACAGGAAATTTGGGAGAAATTAGAAGAACTTCGCCGCGAAGAAAATTTAACAATTGTTATTTCAACTCATTATATGGATGAAGCTGAAAAATTAGCGCGCAGATTAATTGTGATGAGCCGCGGAAAAATTGTTATCGAAGGATTTCCGAGACAGATTATTGAGGAACGGGTTAAAAAATTTGCGCTCGAAATTCGAGAAGTCGAACTTTCAATCAAACCGCAGAATATCAAAAATGTTTTATTTCAAAAACGCGGACTAACTCATTTATATTTTGCCGAAACGCCCGACGAGCTAACTGCGCTGATGAATTATTATGGGACACGCCAGATGCTTCTGCGCCCTTCAAATCTGGAAGATGTTTTTCTGCAAATGACCGATTTTGACTCTTCATCAATTGGCTAAGTTTTTGCGTGATGATAATTTTTAGAAGCTATCTCAAAAATACGCACCCGGCGTTCTGAGTTCGCGCTTCAACGTGTGTTTCTGCCAACGAAGCGCGGCGGAGCAAACTAAAGTTTGAACTCAAAACGCTTACAATCTATTTTTGAGATAGCTTCTAGTATTTTGAGAAAGCCAAACGTTCGTTAGCAGCTTTTGACTAAGTAATCGTATTTTAATTTAATGAGAGCCATTAATAATGCTGTAACAGTCAACTCCAGAAAAATCGACAACAAAATTTACAGAAGTTGGAACGCGAGTGTAATCGAACAAAATAAATCATCAATTATTTTATACGGTGAATTCGAAGAAGAAATAAGGCATCAACATTTAGGCGTTATCAAACCTGGCACAAAGAGTTATGAATATTACTGGTTCGAACGCTGGTATAGTATTTTTCGATTTCACGAACCGGACGGTAGTTTGCGAAATTTTTACTGCAATGTAAATCAGCCGCCGGTTTTTGAAAATAATATTTTGGATTATGTTGATCTCGACATTGATGTCATTGTCTGGAAAGATAAACAAAGACAAATTCTGGACATTGATGAATTTGAATCGAACGCCAAAAAATATAGATATTCCAAACAAATTGTCAAAAAGGCTCTGGAAAGTCTCAGAGAACTTTTAGAATTAATTGATAAACAGCAATTTCCTTTCAATATTTAATTATAATTTGACGCTTTCAATATTAAAAATTGATTTAATTGATGCCAAAGCCGTCTGGCAGAGAAATTTTCTGGTTTACAGAAGACTCTGGAAAACCGAACTGATCGCACCGATTATTGAACCGATTTTTACGTTTTTCGCTTTCGGTTTCGGCGTCGGGTCTTTGGTGGCAGCAGAAGTTCAGGGAATGAGCTATCTTTCTTTTGTTGGAGCGGGCGTTTTAGCTTTTACGGTTTTAATGAGAACGATTTTTGAAATGACTTACAGCGCCTATTTTCGAATGGTTTATCAATCGACTTACGACGCGATTTTAGCCACGCCCATTAATGCTGAATCGCTCGCCGCCGGTGAAATTTTATGGGCGGTCAGTAAAGGTATTATTGATTGTCTATTCATTTTGCCGCTCGTCGTAATTTTCGGTTCGGCTACTTCGATTTTTACGCCGCTTGCCGTGTTGCCTTTGACTCTGGGGTGCATTGTGCTTGGAAGCTGCTCTCTGGGTCTCACCGGGCGAATTTTTGACATCGGTAAATTTAATGTGTTTTTCGCATTTTTCTTTTCAACAATTTTTTTGTGCGGTGCATGGTTTCCGATTGAACTACTTCCGGGCTGGCTACAAATAATCGCTTATACTCTTCCGACCACGGCAGTCATTGATTTAACGCGAGCGTGTCTGAACGAAAATTTTGCCTCTCGGCACATTTACGAAACAATTTATTTGTTAGCCGCTTCCCTCTTTTTTACTGAATGGGCGCTGCGAAGTATCAGAGAACGAATGGTAATTTGAAGCAAATTAAAAGTTTGGGTCCGAAAAAATTAAATTTGAAACTTAATTTGTGATTGAACGTGAATTATGTGAATTAATATACCTTATGGAGTAAAACAAATGAAAGTAAATATGTTTCTGCTTTTTGTCCTGGTGTTAATTTCTTCGAATCAACAGGTTGCCCAGATAAAAACGCCTGTCGCCCCACCCGAACAATCGATTCAAACTGTTAATCCGGCTGAAAATATTTCGGCTGAGTTAACAAAAGTTTCCAGATCTCTGCAAACATTCAACAAAAATTTTAACGCGTTTCTGGAGCGCCTTCCGCAGGGCGTAAAATTCAGCGAAAAACAGCAGAATCTGCTGCTCGCTTTTGAAATTCTCAATCGCGCCGAACAGCGGCTCGAAATATTACAAAAATTTCAAATTGATTTGACCGAACGACAAGCTGTCATCAAAAATCGGGTCGCGCAAATCGAACGCGATGTCACGCCTGAAAACATTGACCGCAATGTCGCATTTCTCGGTACTACCAAAACAGAAGAAATTAGGCAAAGTCATCGTCGAGCTTTGGAAGCCGAAAAAAACAGCTTTCGACAAATTCTAGCGGAAATTGAACAAAACCTGTCTGAAACCAGCAGCGAACTTCGCCAGGCATCTCTGTTTGTGAAAAGACTTCGCGATAAAATTCTCCCGCAGATTGAAAGAGAAATCGGGAATTTTTGACTTTCGGTGAAGTGTTTTACAAAAAATCAGATTTGCAAAATTTCCCAGACTCGCTAAACTATCATCCATTGCGGACAAAGAAATAATTTATGAAAAAGCTTGAACTTCTCCTGGAAAAATCGCGCCTTGCGGAACAGGGCGGCGGCGCGGCGCGTATCGAAAAACAACGTGCTGCGGGTAAAATGACCGCTCGCGAACGAATTGATTTTTTCCTTGATGAAAATTCGTTTGAAGAATTCGATAAATTCGTTGTCCATCGTTCCAATGATTTCGGGCTCGAAAAACAAAAGATTGCCGGTGACGGTGTTATTACCGGACACGGTTTGGTGGACGGCAGAGAAATTTTTGTCTTCGCACAGGATTTTACGGTTTTTGGCGGTTCACTTTCGGAAACTCACGCTGCTAAAATTTGTAAAGTAATGGATTTCGCGATGAAGACCGGCGTCCCGGTCGTCGGACTGAACGATTCGGGCGGCGCGCGAATTCAGGAAGGCGTTGTTTCGCTCGGCGGTTACGCGGACATTTTTCTTCGCAATACTCTAGCCAGCGGTGTTATTCCGCAAATCAGTTGCATCATGGGACCGTGCGCGGGCGGCGCGGTTTACAGCCCAGCGATTACCGATTTCAACATAATGGTGAAAAATTCTTCTTATATGTTTATCACCGGACCGGAAGTCATCAAAACAGTGACTCACGAAGAAGTGACCAAAGACGAATTGGGCGGCGCGATGACTCACAATCAAAAAAGCGGAGTCGCGCATTTTGCTGCCGAAACGGATGAACATTGTCTTCTTTTGACGCGCGAACTTTTATCTTATGTTCCCTCGAACAATATGGAAAATCCGCCGTTTGTTGCCACCAGCGATCCTTCAAATCGCCTCGAAGAAAAACTAAATTCTCTAATTCCGGAAGTTTCCACACAGCCCTACGATATTCGAGATTTGATTCATTTGATTACGGATGACAAATATTTTTTTGAAGTGCAGGAGCATTACGCGCCAAATATTGTTATTGGTTTTGCCCGGTTCGGGGGATTCTCGGTTGGAATCGTCTCCAATCAACCGGCTTTTCTCGCCGGAGTTCTGGATATCGACGCTTCGGTGAAAGCCGCCAGATTTGTACGTTTTTGCGACTGCTTTAATATTCCTCTGATTACGTTTGAAGACGTTCCCGGATTTTTACCCGGAATCAACCAGGAGCATTTCGGTATTATCCGGCACGGCGCGAAACTTCTTTATGCCTTTGCTGAAGCGACAGTTCCCAAAATAACTGTTATCACGCGTAAAGCCTACGGCGGCGCCTACTGCGTGATGGCTTCCAAACATATTCGAACGGATTTTAATTTTGCGTATCCGACCGCGGAGATTGCTGTGATGGGCGCTGAAGGAGCAGTTGGATTATTGTACCGAAATGAAATTTTGGATTCAGAGGAGCCCGAAGCTCTAAGAAAATCAAAAATTTCTGAATTCGACGAAAAATTTGCTAATCCTTATGTAGCTGCTGAAAAAGGTTTTATTGATGAAATAATTGAACCGGCTTACACTCGACCGAAAATTATTCGCGCTCTTTCTCTACTTCAAAACAAGCGCGATACTAATCCCCCGAAAAAACATGGCAATATTCCGCTTTAGGTTTTACTTGAAGAGTCTGTCCCGCGACAGTTAAAGTAAATACTCCAAGCACAGTAATTTTTAATAATAAAAAACACTTGTTCGATGGATATAGAATTTGGGCAGAGACCAACCTACGCTGAAATAAATCTTGCAAATCTTGCTTTTAATTTTAACTCTGCTAAAAAATTTATTGGTGAAAATATAAATTATATGGCGGTTGTTAAAGCCGACGCTTACGGTCACGGTGCGGTTCAGTGTGCTAAAAAACTCGAATCAACCGGGGTTAGCTGGTTCGGCGTCGCACTGCCGGAGGAAGGTTTGGAACTGCGGGCGAACAATATTAAATTACCGATATTATGTCTGGGAGGTTTCTGGAGCGGACAGGAAAATCTTTTGATCGAAAAAAATTTAACTCCCGTCTTGTATCGTCTGGAACAAGCTGTAAAATTCAACAAAGCAGCTCAGAATAAAGATGTTGTCGTTAACGCTCATCTGAAAATCGACACTGGAATGAATCGTATCGGCTGCAGATTTGACGAAGTAAAACATTTTGTCGAACAATTAAAAAATCTTCAAAATCTAAATATTCAGGGAATAATGACTCATTTTGCCGCCGCCGATAATTTAGCGGAAAATGATTTCACAAATCTCCAAATTAAACGGTTTGAAGAAGTCTTGAAAATGTTTGCAGAAAATAATATTGAGCCGGTATTTCGAGATTTAGCCAACTCCCCCGGTGCCGTCGTTCACAAAAATTCTCTTGGAAATATGGTCCGTTTGGGTGGCATTTTATACGGCTTGGGCGGAGACGTTTTGCCGGGAGGCGTTGATAAACCTGAACTGAAACCGGTAATGTCGGTTCACACCCGGCTTTCGCAGATAAAAAAAGTTCCCAAAGGAGAATCAATCGGTTATAGTCGAACATTTGTAACGAGCAGAAATTCCTTGATAGCGACCATCCCAATTGGTTACCAGGATGGTTTTGTTCGCGCCCTCTCAAATTCCGGAAAAGTTATAATTAATAATCGTTTCGCGCCAGTTGTCGGCAGAGTTTCGATGGATTGGACAATTGTCGATGTGACAGATGTTCCGAATGTTAAAGTAAATGATGAGGTTTTAGTTATTGGAGACAACGGCGAATTGAGTATTACCGCTGAAGAATTAGCGCAAAAAACCCGGACAATTTCTTATGAAATTACCTGTGGAATAAATCGGAGAGTTACTCGACAATATGTTGGAAGCCAAGAAAAACGTTTTATTTGAAAAAATTTTCATCGCCTACAACCGCATTTTGATCAAACGACGTTTTCAATCGATAAAGGTTTCCGGCTTGGAATGGCTAAAAAAAAGAAATCCGGATTTGCCGCTAATTATTTTCTCAAATCACTCGAGTTGGTGGGATGGTTTGGTGATTCTGGAACTTTTATCAAATTTCAATTTTGAAAATTACGTGATGATGGAGGAAAAACAGCTTCGAAAATTGCGGTTTTTTCGCCGTCTCGGAGCTTTTTCAATAATCAGGGAAAATCCCCGAGAAGCGTTTAAAAGTATTGAATACTCGGTCAAAATTTTATCCGAGAAAAAAAACCGTATGCTTCTGATATTTCCACAGGGCAAAATTCTCCACAACGACGCGTCACCGATGCGTTTTTTTAATGGCTTGAGTAAGATTATTGAAGAAAGCGGCGTTTGTCTGGTTTGTCCGATAGCGCTGAGATATGAGTTTTTAGGAAACTATAAGCCGGAAATTTTCATTGCCGTCGGCGAGCCGAGAAAATTTAATACCGTCGATAAAATTGCGAGGAAAAGAAACACACTTGAACTTGAAGCGGTTTTGACCAATTGCTTAAACCATCTCAAAAGCAATTTGGTAAACAGCGAATTCGATAACTTCGAACAAATTTTATAAAATGTCTCTCCCAAAAACTTCGTCAATCGAAATTCCTATTTTGCAGGAACTTGTCGCCACGGGTGGAGCCGATGACGTACGTTTTATATATGTCCGACTGCTGGATTATTTTCCGCAGATCAATGAAAAGGAAACAAGCGAGATAAAAAAAGGGACAAATGAAAATTGGCGAAAAACGGTTCAAAAAGCGGGTAAGTTATTGAGTGAAAAAAAATTTCTAACTCGCTCAAGGGGTTACTGGACAATTACTGATCATGGACGAGCAGAAGCGGATTTAGAAACTTTAGGTTTTACTTTAAGTAAATCCGAGATAAAACCGCTTTCACATAAAAATATTCAGCAAATGCTTCTTGAAATCGGAACAATCTTCGGTTTTTTTGCAGTGAAAGAATTTGAATTTTATGATGTCGTCTGGCGTGAAAGCGAAGCAAGTCTGCGTCTTTCACACGTTTTTGAAGTTCAAAGCCGAGGCAATATTGATTCAGCGTTCGCCAAACTTAAACGCGCTTACGAAGCTCAGCGCTCAAAGCCTTTTCTCGTATTGTCCTCGGAAACCGATTTGAGACGTGCTCAACAATCACTAACCCGTGAATTTCAGGATTTACAGAAGGTTTTAGTAATTATCACTTTTGCGCAAATTGAAGAAATTCACTTTAATTTGAAGGATATTGGTGAAATTGTCAGAGAATTTCTGTTAAAATAAGCTTTTATAAAATGAGCAGTGAAACACCCATTCGAAAGCAGTATCTGGATATTAAAGCCAATCATCAGGATTCGATTCTGCTTTTTCGTCTGGGCGATTTTTATGAAGCATTCGACGAAGACGCGAAACTTCTGGCGCGTGAGCTGGATATTGTTTTAACATCGCGCTCGATGGGCAAAGACGCGCGCGTGCCGCTCGCTGGAGTGCCGCATTTTGTTCTTGAAAAACATTTGGCGACACTCATTTCACGCGGTCATCGGGTAGCGATTTGCGAACAGACTTCCGCTACGCCCGTCAAAGGAATAAATGGGGGAAAACTTATCACGCGCGAAGTTGTGCGCATTGTCACAGCGGGAACTATTATTGAACCGCAGCTGCTCGACAGTAAAACAAATAATTATTTAGTGGCGTTTACAAGCGACGGAGTACGCGCCGGCATTGCTTATGCTGATATTACAACCGGGGATTTCGCGGTTACGGAAATAAGTAACAAAGACGCTTTGGGCGAAATCCAGCGCCTCATGCCCGCTGAAATTTTAATCGCTGAATCGCAGGACGAATTCAGCAACCGGGATTTGCCGCAGACAGTAACGAAAATAGACGCGGAGTTTTTTTCGTTTGAAACCGCTCGGAAAACTCTTTTCACTCATTTCAAAACAAAAACGCTCAAGCCATTCAATCTCGAAAACGCGGACTTAGCCGTTTCCGCTGCCGGAGCTTTGATTTCCTATCTGAATCATACCCAAACTGAATTAGCCGCCGAAAATTTGGTCAGACTTACAACTTACGACAGCAGCACGTTTATGATGCTTGATGCGCGGACGCTCGGCAGCTTGGAAATCCTTGAAAGCGGTGCCGGAACAAGTTTAATGTCGGTGATTGACCAGACTTTGACGGCGATGGGCGGAAGGCTTCTGCGCAGGTGGATTCGCCAGCCGCTGCTTGATGTCTCGGAAATTTTTCGCCGCCAGGATCACATTGCCTGGTTTAAGGAAAAAACTTTTGAACGTGAAAAGCTGCGAGAAATTTTATCCATCGTCAAAGATTTAGAACGACTTTCGAGCCGGACAAAAGCAAATTTTTTATCAGCTTACGAACTTGGAGATTTTGGGAAAAGTCTGGAATTGATTCCAAAAATTAAAAAAATCCTCCGAACAGACGCGATTCGGTTTGGGCAGATTTTATCGCATCTGCCCGAATGTTCTGAAACATCAGATTTGATAAAAAGCGGAATTTCCGACGAGCTTCCTTCCAGATACGCCGATCAAACCGGCGTGATCCGCGAGGGTTTTTCCGAAGAACTCGACAAACTGAGAAATGTTTTGAAGGATGGAAAAGGTTTTCTGGCGGAACTCGAAAAACGCGAGCGTGAAAGAACCGGCATTAAAAGTTTGCGCGTCGGGTTTAATAAAGTTTTCGGTTATTACATCGAAGTCACCAAACCGAATTTGCGCCTTGTTCCGGCGGATTACACGCGGAAACAGACGCTTCTTCCGGCTGAAAGATTTGTAACGCTCGAGTTAAAAGAATATGAATCACTCGTTCTCCACGCGCAGGAGCGAATTTCTGAACTGGAAAATAATCTGTACCGGCAAATTTGTCTCGAAGTCGCCAAAAACCGCCCAAAAATTTTGCTTGCCGCTTCGACCATCGCTTATCTCGATACAATTTGCTCGCTGGCGGAGGTCGCTGAAGAGTTTAGTTTTTCTCGTCCGACAGTTAACGAAACTTCCCTTCTGAGGATAAAAAACGGTCGGCATCCGGTTTTAGAAAAACTATTTCGTGAAGATGGTAATTCAAAATTTATTTCTAACGATGCGGCTCTCGGCGGCAACGGGGCGCCCCTGATCGCTTTAATTACTGGACCGAATGCATCGGGCAAATCGACATATCTGCGCCAGATCGCGCTGATCGTTCTGCTCGCTCAAATAGGAAGTTTTGTTCCGGCAGATGAAGCGGTCATCGGTATCTGCGACCGAATTTTCACGCGCATCGGATTATATGACCGAATCAGCAGCGGCGAATCGACATTTATGACGGAAATGATCGAAACCGCCGAAATTCTGCACCACGCGACACCGAAGAGTTTGATTCTGCTCGACGAACTCGGTCGCGGAACTTCAACTTATGACGGTTTGGCGGTCGCCCGTTCAGTCTTGGAATTTATCCATAATCATCCGAAAATAAAATCGCGCACATTGTTTGCGACGCATTACCACGAACTTGCCGAACTTGCCGAAGTTTTGAAAAATTTGGAAAGCTACTTTTTTTTAATTGAAGAAAAACAGGATAAGCTGATTTTCAAATATAAGATTGCAAAGGGGATCGCGCTAAAAAGTTACGGCGTTTACGCTGCCAAACTTGCCGGATTGCCGCAGCCAATTATTCGAAGAGCCGAAGAATTGCTTGCTCGATACGAAAAGGAAGCCGACAAAACTGAAAATTCCGGATTTGATTTGACTGATGTCGAGCAAAAATTATTTGAAATCGATACTGACGCCTTGTCTCCGGTCGAGGCTTTAATGAAAATCTATGAACTGAAAAATTTAATTTTGAAAGAACCGCGCTCGAAACCTCAAAACATCAAAGCGGTCGGTTAAAATTATTTTACAAAAGCAGTTAAACTTTTTTACAACGGAGAGAATTTAATATGGCTGTTTTAAGTTTCAAATATTCGGATTTAAAGGAAATTAGCATCAAGGATTTTTTGTATCGCCTGTATGATAAGGGATTTAATGAAGAAGATTTGTTAAGCAGTGCCGCGCAGGTAGCATTTTTCTTTGTCTTCGCGCTTTTCCCTCTATTGCTGTTTTTGGTCAGTTTGTTTGGAATCCTGCTTGAATCAACTGACGATATGAGGATGGAACTTTTCTTTTATCTGCGCCAGGTTCTGCCCGGTTCGGCAACCGATCTGGTGCAGAAAACTATTGATGAAGTTTCTGAAAGCAGTTCGGGCGGAAAGCTGACATTCGGAATCATCGCGGCTTTATATTCGGCTTCGGCGGGCATCGACAGCACCCGGATCGCGCTTAACGGAGTTTATAACTTAACTGAAACGCGCCCCTGGTGGAAAACCAAAGTACTTTCGATTTTTTTGACGTTAATTTTAGCATTTTTGATTACTATCGCGCTCGGCATAATTTTTTACGGCGGAAAATTTCTCATACTAGTTCTCGAATGGATAAATTTACCTGTTCCCTCACCGATGTTTTTGGGAGTTTTGCAAACGATAATCGTCATAATCGTTTTGGTTTCAACTTTTGCGCTGCTTTACAACTATCTTCCAAAACACAAAAAGCCAAGCTGGGTTTGGGTAACGCCCGGCGCAATTATCGGCATCGTTCTATGGGTGGCGCTTTCATTTGGTTTTCGGCTTTATCTGAATTATTTCAATACTTACGACAAAACTTACGGCTCACTCGGCGCGGTTATTATTTTGATGCTCTGGCTTTATCTGACGGCATTGGTTATTCTTCTCGGCGGTTCGATTAATGCTGTGTTACAGGAGTATACTGACCCGGAAACAGCTGAAGCCGGTGAAAAGAAAAAAGCCGCGCAGGAAGTTGTCAAAGACCCGGAGAACAACACTCTGGCTTCAGCTAAAGATAATTTTGACAAAAACAAAAGGATTCCGACTTTAGCTCCTCCGCCTGAAAATAACATTGTCGAACAGGAAGAGAAACAGTATTTGACAATGGAAGGTCAGGTGTTTGAGTCAGAAATTGATTCGCCGACGACTATTAGTGAAGCGGATCGCAAAAAAATCAGCGCGAAATCTTCGACAAATTTGATTGTCGGAACAGTTTTCGGGTTTCTCGCCGGTATATTTTTCAAAAAAAAGAAGTAGGCTTGCTTCTATGAAAATTTATCAAATAAATTTTGACGTTTCATAAAAATCTTATGTCTTTAATGCTCCAAGAAATTCGCGAACAACCCGCCGCGCTTGAAAGAACTATTCAGGCTGAACAAAAGAAAATTGAAAAACTCGGTAAATTTTTAATCGAAAGAGATATCAATTTAATTGTCATTGTGGCGCGGGGCAGTTCCGACAACGCCGCGCTTTTAGGTCGATATCTTTTTGAAATTACAACCGGAATTCCGGTTTCGCTTTGTGCTCCGTCGGTCTTTACGCTTTATAAAGCCAATTTAAAATTAAATCGCGCTCTGGTCATCGGAGTTTCCCAATCAGGCGAAGGTGTTGATATTAATACGGTTTTGGAAAGCGCGAAGAATTCCGGGGCGTTTACCATCGGAATCACCAATCAGGCAAATTCTTCTATGACAAAAATCGCTGACGAAACTCTTTTAACACATGCTGGTCTCGAAAAAAGCGTCGCCGCCACAAAAACCTACACGGGTCAGATGCTGCATTTTTATCTGCTCGCCGCAGCGCTCTCCGGTTCTGAATCTGTTTACAAAAAAATTCCGCAATTTTGTGAAACCGCTTTGCGGCTCGAGAGTGAAGTCAAGGAATTGGTTCAGAGATACGTTTTTATGGAAAATTGCGTCGTTGTCGGGCGCGGTCTGAATTACGGAAATTCATACGAACTTGCCCTGAAGCTGATGGAAACTTGTTATGTCGTCGCGGAGAGATTTTCTTCTGCGGATTTTTTTCACGGACCGCTGGCGATCATCGAGCGCCGCTTTCCGGTCATTTTGTTCGCTCCGCAGGGCGTGACGAAACAAAGCAGTATCGATTTGTTAACCCGTCTCAATGAATTACATGCCGACTCTTTTTCAATCACTAATGACCAAACCATCGCTTCTCTCAGTGGGCGCGCGTTACGGATGCCGCCGGAAATCGATGAATTTCTGTCCCCGATTCCGTTTATTATTCCCGCGCAGCTTTTTGCCGCGCATCTGGCTGAAGCGAAAGGAATTAACGCAGATGCGCCGCGCTCGCTTTCTAAAGTAACAATAACGGTATAAAAAAGGTGGTAGTTTGTGGTCTATTGTCCTTGAGCGGTTGATCAATTCTGTGTTTATTTGTGGTTAATTTTCCTTTTTTTCGAAAAACAATACGAAAAATTATCCCTTCTTTCTATTGCGGCGAACCTTCGTCGCGGAACATGGCTGATTCTGACATTGCACGCATCAGTTAACAGAAAAATAAAAGACGCGCGACAAGCCTCTAAGTTTTGCAATTCAAAACTTTGTCAAAACTATTCACAAAATTCTAAAATCAATCTAAAAATGTTTGTTCGATTATTAAATTTTTCTTTTCTATTTTTCGTTTTCTCACTTCCGTTTGTCCAACCCGTAAAATTTCAGATTTTCTCTCAAAACACACAATTCACAGATTTAATTTTCTTATTTGTAGCCATTCTGTTTATTGTTGCAATTACATCTAAAAAGGTAAAATTTCAATTTAGTTACTTTTATATCCCTCTTCTGATTTACCTTATAGCTCTTATTTTATCGACACTGTTTTCAAATAACCCGAAACAAAGTTTTATCAAATTAGCTGGAGAAATTTATCTCATTGCCATATGCGTCATAACTTTTAACATTGTCCGTTCAATCGACATGTTAAAAAAAGTCGGTTTTGCGTGGTTTTTGGCAATGATTGTTGTTTGTTCGATCGGAACGATGACTGTAATTTCATTTTATGTTTCTCCGAAAAACTCTTTAACCTCTTTCTCCCTTCACCATTACGGTACATTGCCCCCTGGAAATTATCCGCGCATCCAAACAACTTTCTATTATCCGGCAATGCTTTGTCATTACTTATCTATCGGTTTGATGATTCTTTTCCCGTTCTTTGAACTGAATTGGATTTCCTTAAAGAAATTTCTTTTTTTGCTTTTTATAATTTCTATAACGCTTTTATTTACCTTGACGCCCGGTCTTGGTGGCGTGGCGTTAAGCGTTGGTGTTTGGTTTTTTTTGATTTTCAAAAAAAACCAAAAATTTTTCATGGCTAGGATTAGCTTAATAAGCGGAATTGTTTTAGCGGCGCTTATTTTTTTAGTTACATTAGTTTCTCCAATTCAAACACCTACTTCGCCTTATTTTGTAACAATTCCGGTAATTGAAAAAAGAATTGACCCTTCCGTTAGAGTTTTGACGTGGCAGAGCGCGTTTAAAACTTTTCTTGATTATCCATTATTCGGTAAAGGCGTTGGCACTGATGTGGCAAGCGTAAATTATCTGGATGCTTCCGGTAAGTCTCAGTATTTGACCGATGCGCATCAGCTATGGATAAGCGTCGCTGCTGAAGAAGGAATATTCGGACTTCTTGCGATACTTGCAATAACTTTTTATTTTCTCCCAAGTGTTTTTCCACTTACCTTTATTACTAAGCAAGAGGATGTGCTCAGCGTTGGGTTACATCTTGCTTTTATCAGCGCCTTTGTTTACCAAGGTTTGGTTGGCTCTTTTGAAGACGCAAGACATTTATGGGTTTTACTCGGTTTAATGCTTTCAGTAAACAAGTTCAAAAATATAAAAAACACAAATTTTTCAAACAAAGAAAATCTTTAAGTGGTATACAAAAAAAATTTCATTCCCGTCAACTAAAATGTTTTGTTCTTTAATGTTGCGGTGAACAAATCCTAGAGAATGCGCAAAATCCAGAGCGGCAAGAGTTTGTTCAATAATTACGACGACTTCCCTGTAATCTAATTTTCCGCCGCGTTGCTTAGAAAGTTTTGAAGCATTCGTTCCGCTAACAAACTCGTAAACAAGGTAACCAACCTTGTTGTGTCAACTTAGATTGCTTCCGCAGCGTCCGCAAAACTTTACATTTGGGGAAGTTCTTCCGCCGCAGCGTCCGCAAATTCTTTCAACCTGGCTAACTGCATCTGGCGCAAAACTTGATTGATTTATTGTCAAACTGTTGACTGATAAATTCGCAATTTGTTTGATGTTAGAACCGCAGTGCCCACAGAATTTCGAAAATTGAGGCAAGCTTGCTGAGCACCTCGGACACTTAATAAGAAGTTTGTCCACGGCTTCGCTAATGCGCATAAAATTTCGGTTTCCGCACCGCCCGCAAAATTTCACTCCATCCGCAAAACGCGCTCCGCAAATTGTACAAGAAACAATTCCCGGCATCATGCTCGATTGCGGCTGGCTGCTGATTCCTGATTGTGAAGTCGTGGGCAGGCTTCTGTTTTCCCTGAATGATTTTAAGTGGGCTTGAATAACCTGTTCGTCAGCGCCTTCCCGTACCTCGATGACTCGTTCATCATCTTTTTCACCCGGTTTGGAAACTCTCAAAACGTGCTGTCCGGCAGGCACCGTGCTTAAAACTAATCTGCCGGAACTTCCGACGCTTCCCTTGCGTTCATCATTGACATAAACCTCAGCATTGACGGGAGCCAAAATGACGAGCCGCGAAGTTCCGGGATGATTTTTATCTTTGATATCTTCCGTTGCCGCTTCCAACTTTGTAATCCATTCTGAAACGCGGGCGGGGCGTCTATTCGGATCGATATGCAGAGCGTTCATAATCACCATTTCGACATCCTTCGGAATATCAGTTCGCAGAGTTGAAAGCGGTGGCGGATCGTGCATCATTTTCTGCATCACGAGTTGCATCAAATCTCCCGTAAAAGGCGTTCTTCCGCCCAGCATCAGATAAGCGATTGTTCCAAGCGCGTAGACATCCGCCCGCGCGTCGACTCCCAGTTCCGCCTGCATCTGCTCCGGCGCCATAAATTCCGGCGTTCCGATAATTCCGCGGGACGAAGGCGCGGCGTTTGAACTAATATCGGTGACAGTTTGATTGATAATTTTGGCAAGTCCAAAATCACCGACTTTGACAAATCCGTCTTCGTCCGTTTTGCCCTTCTGCATAATAAATATGTTAGCGGGCTTTAAATCTCTGTGCAAAATTCCGGCATCGTGCGCGGCTTCAACCCCTTCGGCAATTTGACGCAGAAGTTTAACGGCGCGTTTGACCTGCAAGGTTCCTTCGCGTCTCAGAAGCCGATGCAGAGTTTCGCCTTCAACGTATTCCATCACCAAAAAGAAAACGCCATCAGATGTTTTGCCGAAATTGGTGACATCAACGACGTGCGGATGAGAAATCGAGGCGGCGGACATCGCTTCGCGTTCGAATCGCGCGATAGCTTCGCCTTCCTGTAAATCTTCGCTGCTCAGAATATCCTGCCGGACGGTTTTAACCGCCACTCTTCGGGTTCCCAAATTTTGATCTCTCGCCAAATAAACCTGTCCCATCGCACCGCGCCCGATTCGTTTTTCAAGCAAATAGCGATTCGCCAGAAGTTTGTCTCCGGGCAGACTCACGCGAATTTGAGTTTGGTCGTGCGGACAAAAATTAACGTCGTCTGAGAAACACCGCTCACAATTTGGACATTCTTTCATTTCGTTTTTATTTTCTCTTTAACTGTAACTTTTTCCAAACAGTGAACGCGCAAACAACAATATTTTTGTCAACCAGACATTTTTTGGACATTGAATTTCAAAGTTGTTATAATTCGTCTCTGTAAGTTTGGGTCGTTAGCTCAGTTGGTAGAGCAGCGGACTCTTGTTCTATGAAATAGGAGCGTTCATTGGAAACAATGAAATGAAAATGCAGCTGTATGCTGGGAAGTCCTGAGAGCTTCAAATACGACTTTCATCGTGACAATTTTGAAGATTGGGCAATCAGCAGGCAACCTTAAAATTCTAACTCTGAATTTTAGGAAAGCCCTCAGAGACTATACGCCGCACACCCAAACAGTTTCGGCTGTGGGTGATGAGATAGTCCAGACTACAACGCTATAAGTTATAGCGGCTGGCGAAAGTCAGTGTGGTAAGTAATCCGCGGGTCGCTGGTTCGATACCAGCACGACCCACCAA
>MWVV01000097.1_pt1 | contig 30588 bp, 26 predicted proteins | sample 1047281 | NCBI WGS metagenome assembly MWVV01 (sample SAMN06349986, study PRJNA376086) | soil metagenome | isolation source: PT-2 sample Antarctic (ecotone) soil | place: Antarctica | collected 2015-01-13 | reverse complement strand
TGTCCTTCCTTTGTTTGTAAATTCTAATCACGGATGATTAGTTTGAGATTGTTTTGACCAACGCCGCAGCTTCATTCATTGCGACGTAATACCCCGCGCTGTAACCAACCAACGCAAGCAGGAACAACAACAAGATGTTGATAACTGCGTCCACTGCCTTCGCTTCCTGTTCACTTTTTCGCATTTGTGTAGTATTGTTTTTCATAGTTGAAATCTCCATTGATTTTGATTGATAGAAGAGAGAGGCTTAGGTTTGTTTCACGCTCACCTAAGCCTTTCGTCTTTAGTCATTGCAGCTTGGACAGAAATGCTCACGGCTGCCTAAGAACCATCCTTCACTCTTGAGCGTGTCGGCGCTGGCTGTTTCCTGCTCTCCGCAAATATCGCAAAAGCCGGTTGTCGTTAGTGTTTCGTTGTTTGTATTTTCGTTGTTCATTTTTGTAATCCTTCCTTTTGTTTATTTAGTTAATTGCTTAACTACCTAGAAGTATATTACCAATAAGTAAGTAAGTCAAGTATAAATATTACTTTTTAGTAATATACTTGAATTATTTTTAATTTAGGTATATGCTATTTATTGTTATGACGAAAATGATTAAAATTGATGGTTGGCGGTGTGAGAGATGTTCCCACGAATGGGCGCCGAGAAATAAAGCGGAGAAGCCAAAGGTCTGCCCTAAATGTAAATCTCCGTACTGGAATACACCAAAGAAAGAACCGGCTAAATAATTTCGAGCAAAGAAAAACGGCTTGAGTATCAATCAAACCGTCTCTATCAGTTCTTTGACAACTGAATATGTTTTAGCAAAAGCAGTCTATCAAATCATTTTGATGACTAGCAACCGCCTGTATCTAAAAATGTAGCTGTTACTTGTTCGGATAGAGTGTTATAGGGTGATAAAATAGTTTGAGATAATCAGTAAATAACACTTAGTAACACTCTGTAACTATAAGTAAAATAAACCATTTATGTATCGAATCAACAAAGCACATCCGTGGCATGGAATTACGATTGGCGACCACATCCCGCAGGAAGTAACGGTTTTTATCGAAATTGTCCCGCGCGACACGGTGAAATATGAAATCGATAAGGAAACCGGTTATTTGAAAATTGACCGCCCGCAGCAATATTCAAATGTTGTCCCCGCCAATTACGGTTTTATTCCGCAAACCTTCTGCGGTGAAAATATCGCCCGGCTTGCCGGTAAAAATTCAGGCAGAACTGTTGCGGAAGGCGACGGCGACCCGCTCGATATTCTCGTCTTATCCGAGCATCACATTCCGCGCGGCGACATAATCTTAAAAGCCAAACCAATCGGCGGTTTTTGCCTTCTCGACGCCGGTGAAGCGGACGATAAAATTATCGCGACACTCGTCGGCGATAAAATCTATGAAAATTATAAAGATATTTCAGACCTTCCGGGCAGTATCGTCAATCGCCTTCAGCACTATTTTTTAACTTATAAAAATTTGCCGAGCGAACCGTTTATTTGTGAAATCGCCTATATTTACGGTCGTGAAAAAGCTCAGGAAGTTATTCTGGAAGCAATCAAGGATTATGCGGATCTGCTCCAAAAAATTAAATAAATTTAGCTACGAACAAGCGCATAAGAACTGAAGGAAAAAAACACGCGGAAGTTTTTCTAAAAATTCTTCAACGGTAATTCTCATTCTATTTCACCGGAATTTTTTTGTTTGGCAAAAATCGGCTCGAACAATTTGCCGGTTGTTTTCCATTTTCCAAAATCAGAAATGGGTATGCTTTGCGAAGGCGGCAGAGCAGTTTTTTCTTTTCCAAAAATTTCTTTAATCGGTTCTGATTTTGAACTTTCCTTATGTGTTGCGCGTTCAAAAACAATGGCGTAAAAAATCCGCGTCACGCCTGCCAAAAACAAAGTAATTAAAACAGCATTTCCCAGCAAATCAAACCAACTCGAACTCGGTGAGCTTTCGATCAGTACGTCGTCGGGCGTAAAAAAACCGCCGAGAATTTGAAATGCGGGAATCAAAATCAAGGAAAGAAGCAAAAGTTTGATGCCGTATCTGATTCCCTTTTGAAATTTGGAAAATTCATTTGAGTCTGCTTCATTGCCGCCATTTTCGACAATTTTTCTAACGCGTTGTAGAACAAAACCACATTTTGAACAAAACTTTGTTTCGCCGGACGCGACCTCCGAAGCACAGTTGGGGCAGAACATAGCAAAATTCTCCTTTGTTTATTTTTCGGACAAATTCTTAAACGAAATTTTGTAAAGAGAAGTTCTCAAGAATTAAAGATTTTCCGGTAAAACAAATGCGCCAAGGTGTGGCTTGTCCGTATTCAAAGTGGTTTCCAGCGCGAGATGCAGAACTTTTCGCAAATCTTCGGGAACAACAATCGCGTCAACAAAACCGCGGGCAGCAGCATATTTGGCATCAAGCTCGCGTTCATACGTTTCGCGAACTTTGTCCATCTCCGCTGCCATTTTTTCGTCAGGCTCTCTGTCATCTTTTTTCAGCTTTTCAATTTGAGTTCCGAAAATTGCTTGCGCCGCCGAATCGCCTTCCATGACGCCCATTCTCCCTGTCGGCAGGGAGAAAATAAAATCCGGGTCAAAACCTTGCCCAGCCATCGCGTAATAGCCCGCGCCGGAGGCGTGATTAATGGTCAAAACCAATTTTGGAACCGATGCCGTCGCCATCGCTTCGACAAAATGCGCTCCGGCGCGAATAATTCCCGAATGTTCCGCTTCCGCGCCGACCATAAAGCCGGAAACGTCCTGGACAAACAAAATAGGCGTTCCCATTCGGTTACAATTTTCAATAAAATAAGCCGTCTTTTCAGCCGATTCGGTATAAACGATACCGCCGAATTTTGGGGGTTTGTTGGTTTGTTTAACCATTCCGCGATGATTGGCAATTATTCCCACATGAATTCCGCAAATCCGCGCCGTTCCGCAGATAATTTCCTTCGCATAGTCGGCTTGAAATTCGTCTAACTTCCCTTCGTCCAAAATACAGTCTAAAACTTCTCGCATTTCATACGGAGCGCGATGATCATTCGGTAGAAGTTCGTACAAATCTTCGGGTTTTCGTTTTGGATTTTTTTCCTTAACTATCGAAACGGAAGTTTGATGTTTTTTCGACAATTCGGCAACGAGATCGCGGATTTTTTCAAGACATTCCGGCTCGTCTTTCGTGCGATAATGTGCCACACCGGAAATTGAGTTATGCGTTAAGGCGCCGCCTAATGTTTCGTTATCAATCGTTTGTCCGGTGGCGCCTTTTACTAAATTTGCACCGCCGAGACCCATAAATGAAGTGCCCTCAACCATTAAAATCGAATCCGAAAGCGCGGGCAGGTACGCGCCCCCGGCGACACACATCCCCATCACCGCCGCGATCTGCGGAACACGCAAATACCGCCGCATAATCGAATTGTAATAAAAAATCCGCGCTGCCCCGTATTGACCGGGAAATACGCCGCCCTGATACGGTAGATTGACGCCTGCCGAATCAACCAGATAAATAATCGGCACACGGTTGCGCATCGCTATTTCCTGCGCACGGAGAATTTTTTTGATTGTTTCCGGATACCACGCTCCGGCTTTGATGGTTGCATCATTGGCAATAACCACACATTCGCGCTCGTGGATTTTTCCGACAACCGTTACCACTGCCGCTGCCGGTGCTTGTCCGTTATATTCGTCGTAGGCAACGAGCAAACCAATTTCCTGCCTAAAAGCGTTTTGATCGAAAAGCAAATCGATTCTTTCTCGCGCGGTCAGTTTTCCCTGCTTGTGAATTTTCTCAATTTTTTCCGCGCCGCCGCCCAAGCGCAGTTTATGCTCAAGGCGCGCGAATTCATCGGTTAATTCGCGCAGACGAGATTTTTCCTTCATTAGTTTCATTTTTAAACTTTGCCGCGACAGAAGAATAAATGTTAAAAGAAAAAGGATAAAAGGTTAAGGTAAAAGTCCGTTCGGCGGTTTCTTTTCCAAACCTTTTATCCTTTTCATCCTATCGAATTTACTATTTTTACCCGTTGTTAATTTTACCGAATTACAATATTGTTGACGCTTGAATCGGTGACATGCGGGTTATCAATGCTCACAATCCTGAGCCGCGCCTGCCTGGTCGTTCTGCCGTAAACGTTTATTGTCTCCGCCCCGTCGTTTGGAGTATTGGCAATTAAAGTGGTGTAAGTCGTGCCGCCGTCGCGTGAAATTTCGATACGCACATTTCCCGTCAAATTTTCAGAAGACCACGTAATTGTCCTTGAAAGGTTACGCGGAATTTGCTCACCGTTATTAAAGTTATTTAACGTCAGGTTTGAGCCGCTATACCGAAAACTCGCTACGGTATCCGCCGTATTATTGATTGAACGCACGTTATCGCGCTGGTTGGCAATTCCGGTCGGATACCCGTTGAATGAAATCGATGGATTTGATAAATAAGGGGCTCGCGGACACCCTGATGTGCACGGGTCAGTGTAAGACATAACGGTGCGAAAGACGCCGTTGACATAGTGTCCGTGGGAATAAGGAAAAGCTGCGCCGGTTGAATTTTCTGGATTGTGGGCGCTTCCCATATTGTGTCCGAATTCGTGTGCCAGAGACAAATTTCCAACCGCGCAATTACGCGCCGTAACCGTATATCCATAGGGCGAAAAACCTGTTCCAAGAACATTCATTAAATATCCGATACCGCAGGCGTCCATTGTATTGACCACCAGACCGACCAAATCGGCTTTATGAGTTTCGCGCAGAGCGTTGACCTCAGCGTTTGTGCGTACACTACTCAAATCCGTGCCGCCGGTTCCCGATTCGGTATAAACGATTTCCTGCGCGTGCGCCAGCCGCAGGCGTTGGCGAATTTGACTGTTGCGATAAACCGTATTTGTCGTGGCAACCGCTTGTTGAGCAAATGCTTGTGCCTGCGCGTCGCCGCCGAAAAAGTTTTTTACGGCAGTCGTGTAAACAATTAAAACGTCGATTCTGTCGCCGGAATCAATTTGAGCGGTGGCGGCGTGACGGTCGTTTTGCGAGACGTTAGTTTCAATTTGTCGAGGTTTTATTTCACCGCCGCATTCGGGAAACTCGCTCTGATTGATTTCGACTAGAATCTGTTTGCTTTTCCGCGGAACAATTTCATAGACAGCGTTCGGGGCATAAATCAAACCCGACACAAAACCATTTTTTACCGTCAACAAAACGTCGCCGCGAAATTCACCCGTGCCAAACAGTTTACCGCGCCATGTAAAATCGCCCGCGCCGCGAACCTCGACACCTTCGGCTTTGTTACGCACTGCTTCGTAGGTTTTACCGTCAAAAAGCGGAAACGACAAAAGACTTGAGTTTTCCGGAGTGAAACCGGCGAGGTTGAAGTTGATTTCACTTTCCCTGACGGAAGCAATCGAAGTTTCATCAGCTTTTTTCTGCGGAGTTTCAGATAAACTAAAAAGCGGAACCCGGTTCTGCCCGCTCGCTTTGGGTAAAAAATTCCACCCAACAATTCCCAACGCCGCAAAAATAAATGTTAAACCGAGTACCGAAAGTTTTTTTATATTTTGTCGCATCACAAACTCCTCAAAATCTTAATTAATCTTTTTTACGAATAACGAATGTTGGAACCATACCGCCGCCCGACGAAACGTTTGCCAGTTCCGAAGAAGAAAGCCTGGTGAAAGCCGAGCCAACGATACCATTAAAGAGAAGCGGGTCAAGGTCAACCAGTTGTTCAACCATCTGCCATCTACCTTCCTCATCGAGCATCGGAAATTTTTCTTTTGAAGTTTTAACTCGTTCCTGCACAAGATAATCGCCATCAACCAAAGCAACTTTGATTGCTTCTTCCCATTCCGTTTCCGGTAGTGCCCAACCGATATAAATGCCGTGTCCGCCGTAATCGTCATTTGGCTTGAGGACGAGCTTTTGCTGATTTTGCCGTGTCCATTTTGTCAAATCAATTGTTTCGCCTCGATTGATAGTAGATTCTTCACGGAAAATGCGGGTCCACGGAATGTGTGCCTGAATTGCTTTTAGCTCTGCTTCGTTGAACAGATGTGAGTATTTTTCGTTCGTCAAAACAGCAAAAATCGCTTTTTTGTGAACCAATTTTGAACGAAAACTGTTGACCATACAAATTACGCCTGCTCTGTATGCGTCGAGCAATGCTGGCGCTTTTTCCATAATCGGCAAATATTCATTGACCAGCAGACGTTTATATACGACGTCAATCGCATTACCTTCAAAGATTAAATTTTTGCCGTCAAATTCAAGTTCCTGAGGTGAACAAATGAGCGACGGGTAACCGTTTTTCTCAAAATAATCTTTGAATAATTCAAACTCTTTCTGGGTTGGTAAATCTTTAAGATCAACAATGGCGATAACCGGTTTTTTATCAATTTTCCCGCCGCAAAATTCTTTGTATGCTTCCAAAAGAACCTGGAGCAATTTCGGACGTCCCCGAAACCCTTGCACATCATAATTTTCAGCAAACTTTTTCATTACCGGCATACTTTGAAAAATTTCCGTTGCCGAATCCGCGTAGGCGATGCCCGCCGGGCTTTCACCATTTAACTCGACAAAACTGTAAGTCGTATCTGTTAAAAATGAATCCAGCCGCGCCGTCGGCGAAACTTGTTTGTATTTTGGGTCAATGGCAACCAATTTGCGCTCGATTTCGGTAATTCCTAACTCGTTTAATATCTCGTCATTTCCGACGGCGGCATCTTTCACTTTTTGAAGCGCGCCCCAAACCGTCTCACAAATCTGTGTGACGCGCGTCCAATCCTGTTCCATTACAAAATGCGGACGCAGGTAAGGCGTTAAACGTCTTCCGCCAAATATCAACTTTGCGCCTTCCAATCCTTCATCCAACATCCGCCTCGACGATTCGGATAATTCAGAATCCTCCAAAAGCTGATCGTAATGTGCAACCGCTTCTTTTAACATAAGTTTTCAATAATACTATTTTCTTTCATTTCACAATTATTTCTTTTGCGCCTTTGCCGCTTTTTTACTCAACCATTTTGCCCACCGTTCCATATAGGGGCGAAGCGGTTTAAAGAGTTTTGCGCGCCGACTGTTAACCGACTGCTTTTCGCTCCAATCCTTCAAATTCTTCTGCGCGTATTGTCTGATTTGAGGTTCGAGATTTTGTTTTTTGACAGAATGACGCAAAGTCATGTAGTAATGCTGTCCGACGAGTGAAAAAATTAAACCTGCGAGGTTACTTTTAAAAGAAGTTTTTGCCATCCACCTTTTGGAAAAATTTTCAGTCGGCTGCAACAACGCGCCGATTGAGATTTCGAGCCACGCATTTTTATTTTGTATTTTCGGATGATACAAACCGGGCAAATCGCCCTTCATCCGCACATTCGATTTTTGAACGCGCGGGTCGTTGATAAAATTCACCAGCCGAATTTTTTCCAAACCACGAAGCTGCTCAAGCGGCAGAAACCCAATTACTTTCTGAATATTTTCTTCCGCGCCTTTGGGCAAATCTATTGTTGATTGGTTTTCAATCTTTATTTCTGTGGTTTTTGAAGTTCTAATCCCTGCTGTTCTAATAGCCATTTCTTAATTTGTAAATTTTTTACTGTTATTTTTTGTTTGTTTGGTAAATGCTAAGTTAGACGTCTTTGTGAGTCAAGGCAACTTAAAAGTTGTAATTCAACGACGCGCATTGTTGCGATAAAGCGACACAATGAATAAATCGGTCGTCACGCAAGCAGTTAAACTGTTTTATTAGCTAGACTTAGTATATTTCAGTTTTCAGGCACAACCTTTGTATAAGTTTTTATTGACAGTATTTTTTCTCTTAAGATGATTAATCAAAAAACTTTAGCACAAATTGTTGAAACAAGAGGAATTGGTTTGCACACGGGAGTGAAAGTCAATCTCCGCTTAAAACCGGCGCCTCCGAACACGGGTTACATATTCGTGCGGACGGATTTAGATAATTTTGAAATTCCTGCTTCGGTCGAGTATATTTCACATTGCAGTTACGCGACGACGCTTTTAAGAAAAGGCGTTGTTTTATCGACCGTTGAACACGTTCTTTCAGCGTTGCGCGGAGCCGGTATTGATAATTGTTTTATCGAAATTGATAATTTAGAAATTCCGATTATGGACGGCTCGTCCGAGATTTTTATTGAACTGATTGAAAAAGCGGGAATAGTTAAACAGGAATTGCCGCGCAAATTTTTGCAAATAAAAGAAAAAGTTGAATTTGAACACGGCGACAGAAAAATGTCAGTTGAACCTTCAGATAAATTTGAAATTGATTGCGTAATAGATTTTCCGCATCCCTTTATCAACCGGCAAACTTTTCAATTTGTTTTAGAAAACGGTTCGTTCGGACGCGAAATCGCTTCGGCGCGAACCTTTGGTTTCACCAGTGAAATAGAAATGCTGCGTAAAGCAAACCTTGCTCTTGGCGGTTCGCTCGACAATGCAATTGTTCTCACGCCAGATGGTATGCTTAATGAAAATCCCCTCCGTTTTCAAGATGAATTTGTGCGCCACAAAATTCTCGATATTATTGGAGATTTTGCCCTTGTCGGAATGCCGCTTCTAGGGAAAATCACGGCGGAAAAAAGTGGACACGCAGTTCACGCTTCTTTAATGAGCAGATTGCTAAAAACCGAGACGGCTTGGGAAATCGGGGAAGTTGAAGGTTCAAAGTTGAAGGTTCAAAGTTAAGTTTTCAAAGTGGTTTTATCAAATTTTCAAGTCATCACTCACGCGCGATACTAAACGACGAGACTTTGAACTTTGAACCTTCAACTTTGAACTTATTCTTTCCAATCCGGCGTGTGAAAGACTCCATCTTTATCAATCCGCTGATAAGTGTGTGCGCCGAAGAAATCGCGTTGCGCCTGAATTAAATTTGCCGGCAAGCGTTCGGAACGCAGCGCATCGAAGTATGCGAGTGCCGATGACAGACACAAAACCGGCACACGACTGTTGGTAAATTTCTCGACCGTCAAACGCCAATCCTCACGATTTTGATTAAGAAGTTCTGCAAAATTATCATCTAAAATTAAATTCGGCAGATTTGGATTTTCGGCAAAAGCGCGCCGCATTTCTTCAAGCAATTGAGAGCGTATAATACAACCGCCGCGCCAGATTTTAGCGATTTCCGATAAATTCAATCCGTAGTTTTTCTCGACCGAAGCAATTTGAAGCAGCGACATCCCCTGCGCGTATGTGACGATAAACGAACTTAAAAGGGCATTTTTTAATTGCTCGACAAACTGTTCGAAATTTCCCGAGAAATGTTCGCGCAGTTGTGCATTTTTTTCTTCGTCGGAAACATTTTCAACCGTCTGCGCCAAATGTTTGTCGGCGTTTTCTTCAGTGTTTGATTTGTGCAGTTCGCTAACGGCGGTTTCGACTTCACGCTCGGCACGCGCTGCTTTCGGACTGGTCACAAGTTTGCTCGTGACGGTTTGTCCATCCTGCGGCAGACGCGCGTCAACCTGCGGAAGTCGACTACCGTATTTGTTGGCAATTAAAAGGCGCACTTCCTTTTGCGCGGAAATTTGACGCATTGAAACCGCGGAATCAATCGTCGGAATCGGCACGCCCAAATCCATCGCGGCTTGCGAAGTCCATTTGCCGGTTCCCTTCTGCGCGGCTTTATCGAGAATCATTTCAACCAGCGGTTTATTTGTTTCGTCGTCGCATTTGAGTAAAACTTCCGCCGTGATTTCCACGAGAAAAGAATTGAGTTCCGAATTGTTCCACTTTTTGAAAGTTTGGCTCATTTCCGTATAATTCATTTTCAAAACGCGAAACATAAAATCGTAAGTTTCCGCCAAAATCTGCATTAACCCGTATTCGATGCCGTTGTGAACCATTTTGACAAAATGCCCCGCAGAACCCGCGCCGATATATGTCACGCACGGTTCGCCGTTGACTTTTGCCGACGCTGCTTCGAGAATCGGCGCAACTTTGTCGTAGACTTCGCGCTTTCCGCCCGGCATAATGCTTGCACCGTGACGGGCGCCTTCTTCTCCGCCCGAAACGCCTATTCCTAAAAACTCGAAACCATTTTCATTCATAAAGGCTTCGCGTTTTTCAGTTTCAATAAAATGTGAATTTCCGCCATCAATCACGATGTCGCCTGCTGCCAGAAAAGGCTGCAAGCTAAAAACAACCGAATCAACAATCTTTCCCGCCGGAACAAGCAGCATAATCTTTCTCGGCAACTCCAGACTTTCGATAAAATCCTTGAGGTTTGAAACTCCCGAAACTTCGTAATCTTTGCCTTCCGCATTAAGCAAATCAACTTTTTCCGGATCTAAATCGTAGCCCACACAGGAAAATCCCTGCTCCGCCACATTCAGCAGAAAATTTCTGCCCATGGTTCCGAGTCCAATCATTCCGAATTGTGCTTTATTCATACTATTTTTTAAACTCCGATTTCTTCCCAAATATCAGCGTAAGTCGTCCACTTTTCGCCGGATGTTCCAGTGTCTTCAAACACCCACCAAGCCGATAAAACCGCTTGGGCAAAAGCCCATCTACGCAGTTTCAGCGGCTCGATTTCAAAGCTCTTTGCAAACTGTTCGACGCGCTGCGCTAAAATCTGCGATAAATTTTGCCGTGTTTGTATCAAACGCCTTTGGTTGTTCAGAAAAACGCTGATTTCATAACCAATATTGCCGATAACGCCTTTCGGGTCAATCGCCAAAAACGGTTCGCGCCCCGCTGACAAAATATTTTCGTGATGTAAATCGCCGTGCAGAAGCAAATTTTGCTCTGAAGTGTTCGACAATTCTTCAAAATAATTTCGCGCCTTTGCAACCATGCGCGGCGCAAAATTTACTTTCGCTGCCGTCTGTAAACCGCTCATCCAATTTTCGAGCATCGGAAATTCGACCATCTCCGGCGGTTTGCACCGCAGCCGACGCATAACTTCGATAGCGATTCCGGTCGCTTGCTCGTCATTGGTCTGGCAAATCCTTTTCAAATTTTCGCCCGGTAGCAATCGTTCCAAAAGCAAGGCGCAGTAATTTTCGTCGAATTGCAGAAGTTTTACCGCGCCTTTTCCACCGAGCAGTTTCAAAAACTTTGCTTCGCTAAAAATAATCGAATTTTCTTCGTTAAAACCGATTTTCAAAACGGCTTCAGTTCCGTCGGCGCGTACGCAGGGCGCCACGAAGTTATATGACAAATTAGGAAAAGGCTTTTCAACGGTAATTAACCAATCGTTTGAGATTTCGGCAATTAAGTTCGGTAGATTATTGAGCCATTGCTCGCCATTTTTCGCGTGCAGTCCTAAAATGTTTTGTTTAAATTTGTCCGGCAGTTTGAAAATAAATTTTTCATCCATTCTTCTTGACGAGTGTAACTTGACTGACGGATTCTAAACAAATGAAAAATTTAATTGAGGCGATTCGTCCGACTACATTTATTGAATCAAAGAGTTTATCCAAGTTATTCGGTGTCGATTTCACGATTGCCGCCGAAACATTTCAGCACACGGGAAGTTTTAAGTTTCGTGCCGCTTACAATGTTGCGTTAAATGTTCCGAATTCTCATATTATTACGGCTTCATCCGGCAATTTCGGACAAGCTTTGGCTCTTGCGTGTCAAATTTTGAATAAAAAATGTACGGTCGTGATGCCGGATACTTCGGCAAAAGTGAAAATTGAAGGCGTAAAATCCTTCGATGCGACGGTTGATTTGGTCATAACAAGAAAAATCGGGCGTGCCGAGCGGGTTAATCAATTAATCGAGGAAAACGCGGAAGCATATCGTGCCAGTGCCTTTGACGATTTGCTGGTCATCGAAGGAAACGCAACTTTAGGCGATGAAATTGCAAAAAATAAAAAACATTTCGATTTTATTGTTTCACCGATTGGCGGCGGCGGACTTGTTTCGGGAATAATTACAGGCTTACGGCGTCACGGAAGTAATACAGCGGTTCTTGGCGCCGAACCGCTCCTCGCAAATGACGCGGCGCGTTCTTTGAAAGCTCGGAAAATCATCCACAACGAATATGAACCGCAAACCATCGCAGACGGCGCGCGAACTTTATCGCTGGGCAAACACAACTGGGAAATAATTAAAAACGGCGTAAACGAAATAATCGAAGTTTCCGAGGAAAAAATTAAGGAAGCGGTTAAAATTTTGTTCACCTATGCAAATTTGAAAGTTGAACCGACCGCCGCACTAAGTCTTGGTGCCGTAATGGAAAGCCCGGATAAATTTATTGGAAAAAAAGTTTGTCTGGTGGTCAGCGGCGGGAATGTTGATATGGAAGTTTATAAAAGAATTTTGGATAGTTAGGATGAGGTAACTTGTAACTTTAAGCATCCTTCTTGATCATTTTTCTTCGCAAGAAATCCAATGCGGCTTGGCTCGCCCGCCAACGAATTAAATGGCGGTCGCCCGGTAAATTTAATTTTATGGATTTCACTTCCGCTTTACTTGCGTAACCGATAAATACTAAGCCGACCGGTTTATCTTCTGTCGCGCCATTTGGACCGGCAATTCCGGTAATCGAAATTGCAAAATCCGTACCGGCGCGTTCGAGCAAACCCTTCGCCATTGCTTCGGCGACTTCCGCACTGACTGCTCCAAATATTTCGATTAAATCAGGGGCAACATTTAATGAGCGGATTTTTGCCGCGTTAGCATACGCAATAACGCCTTCGATGAAAAACTTGGACGCGCCCGGAATTTCCGTCAGCCTTTGTGCTATTAAGCCGCCGGTGCAGCTTTCTGCCACGGCGAGTGTTTTGCCGTTTTCGATTAAAAGCTGCCCGATAACTTCTTCCATTAATTCTCCATTGACGGCGAAAACAGCACTACCAAGTTTTTCAACGATTTTATCAGCCAATTCTTCGAGTAGTGAACGATTGAAAAGAGTTGAAGTCTGTGGATTTTTATAAAGTGTGTAAATTGGTGCAATCAGTTCGTCAACCGCCGATTCGCCCATTCCCGTCACTCTTAAAACTTTGCGTTTGACATAAATTTCGCCGACTGTTTGTTTGAGCTTCGGTAAAACAAAATTTTCAAACATCGGCTTTAATTCTCTCGGCGGTCCGGGCAGTAAGATCAAATATTTATTGTCAATTTCGACAAACATACCCGGAGCAGACCCATTTGGATTCGGCAAAATGTCTGCATTTTCAATAATAAATGCTTGACGTTTATTTATCTCCGGCATTTCGCGGTTCATTTTCCGAAACTTTTTGGAAATATCAGCCAGAATATTTTCTCGAAAAATCAATTTTCTGCCAACCGCATCTGCCGATACCTGCCGCGTAATATCGTCTTCTGTCGGACCTAGACCGCCGGTTGTAATAACCACGTCAGAACGATTGAGAGCGTCCTTAATAGTTTCTTTGAGGCGCAATTCATCATCGCCGACAACGGTTTTCAGCTTTACTTCAATGCCGTTTTCGTTGAGTTTTTCAGTGAGCCACAGACTGTTTGTGTCCGTTTTAGTTGGAGTGAGAAGTTCTGAGCCGATAGCGATAATTTCTGCGGAAAGCATAATTTAACGGTAAATGATTAATCATGTGTAACAACACTTAAACAAAGAGAGTAAATTCAATTAAACATTCATCATTGTTTACGGTCATAAATATCGTACAAAACTTCCGAAATTGGTTTGCGGTTTATAAACGGGTCACCATTTGATTCTTCTGCTTTCCTTTTATTTTGGGAGTTTCTATTATCAAAAGAATGAACGTTTATTTGCTCTGTTCGCTGACCGCCATTTTGTGAAATATTTTCGTCCGAATCGCCAACCACACTTTTTGGCATGACATTATTCGCGTTAATCACGGCGAGCTTATCTAATTGCGCCTTCTGCTCAAGCATTGCCTGCTCTTTTTCAATTATTGCCTGCTCTTTTTTTCCGTCAAGTTCTTTTAATTGCAGACGGCTGTTCTCCAAAATAATTTTTCCGCGGTTCCGCCGGGCGCGTTCAAGGGCGCGAACGGCGCTTGAAGTTTGCGGAGCTTCAGATGGCTCGCGTTCTATTTTTCGCAGGACTCGAACGTAATTGCGTAAATCCGGCGAAGGATAAACGTAAGAAGATTCATCCGCCTTCTCGTTTTCGGTTACATAAGCCAGATGATTAATCGCCGATTTATGGTCGCCGATTTTGTTGTACAGCGCGCCCAAAGTGAAATAAACCAGCGGCGGCGCGCCGTTCATCAATTGCAAAATACGTTCGCCGCGAATGATTACTTCCTGCACTTCAAACCCGAACCAGCGGCGTTCGTCATCGCGCAGAACTTCGTTTGCCGACAAATAAAATTCAAAAACTTCTCGTGTTCCGTTGCGCGAAGGCTGCGAAAAAGTTTTCCACAAGAAATAGGCAAATATTCCAAAGAAAAATATTACAAACATTGGGAAACCTGCGATTAAAAGCATTGTACCAATCAACCCGAATGCCAGTGCATACTGCGAGTTTTCTTTGAGCGTACCTGTTTTTTTTTTTTGTAATTTGTTATCCACGCTTATTAAAAAGTTTTAAAAAACCTTTTATCAATTGACTAATCATTTGAAGCTTCACTCTTTTGAGAAGTTGTTTTATCTTTCGCCGATTTTGTTTGAGCTTTGTCTGGATTTGTATTTTCAGGTTTTTCCTCATGCTCGGTGGGACGCGTCGACTTTTTGGCATCGGCGTCCATTTTCAACCCGAACTCCGCCAAAACATCCAACACCTTACCAAACACCGCAGACGGTGAATTAAGGATAAACGAAAATGTATCACCCAAGGCTATCGCTTCGAGCTTAACAAGTGATGCTATTTTTTTCTCAAGCGGAAATTCTTCAAATTGTTTTCGATACTCTTCCGCTTTTTCTTCGTCTTCCGGCATTTCTTCCTTCTTTTTTTTGTTAGTCATTACTACAACTTCTCCTGCCTTTTCAAATTTTACCTGACATGAAAGGCGTTCCCGGTTTTTGCGGCGGCTGGCTGAAAGCTGTTTAATTTCAGCGCCGGTCGACTCGCTGAGAAAATCAATTCCGTGCGTAATTCTCATTTCGCACGAATCACATTCGCCAATCCTTCCGCATTCGGCTTCGACCTCAACACCCAAACGCCGCGCCGCATCAAATAAATATGTTCCGACAGCAACCACGCCGTCTCTTTTTTCCCGCTCAAACTTTATTTCAACTTCTGCCATATAATAATTAAACACCTACAACGGATTTTACACGAATTTTAGGCTGTGCACCGGATGCCGCCCTGTTCAGAGAGTTTTCCTTTGCCTGGCATTCCGCGCAAACACCCAAAATTCTCAAAGAATGATGAGTTAATTTGAAACCGAATCTGTTCGCCATCATTTCCTGCAAGGCTTCGAGTTCCGCCGAAAAAAATTCGATAACTTCACCGCATTCCGTACAAATCATATGATCGTGATGCTCTAAGTTATAGTGATGTTCGTAATAAGTTTTTCCGTCCCCAAACCGGACTTCGCGAGCTAAGCCGGCTTCGGTCAGAAGCTTCAAAGTGCGGTAAACAGTTGTGTGTCCGATACTCGAGTCTTCTTTTTGTGTAAACCAATACAAATCTTCACTCGAGAGATGTTCTTCGGTGCGCAAAAAAATCTCTAAAATTAAATCTCTCTGGGCGGTGCGCCGCAAACCTGACTTTTGAATATGTTCAAGGAAAATTTGCTTTTCCTTTTGGAAATCCTTTTCTTTAACCGTCATAATCGAATGCTTTTAGGTGATTTCTTGATTCACATTTAATTTTATTTTAACACTTGATATTTTTTTTCGCCAACAAAATTTTATTTTGCATTTTTGCAATATTTTTTTCGTCCGCCCCTTGCTCTCCTGCTAGATGCAAAGAGCGAAATCCGAGTTGCAGATAGACTTCGAGCACATCCTTTGAAACGGTTTTCTTCATTGTTTGAAGATGATTTTCAAATGTCTCGACATCAGCCCGCGCAAATGTGCCGGTTAAAGCCTCAGACGGTTTTTGAGTGTTTAGATTTTCGATGGTACTTTTAACGAGTGGCATCAAAATTTCCTGGGCGTGAGCTTCCTTCAGCCCGCATTTTGTCAGCATCTCGATTGCCACATCAATTAATGCAACCAGATGACCGCAAGCCGTGACCGCCGAAGCATGATACAAAGCTTTGTATTTTGTTTCAATTGAAAAAGATTTTCCGCCCAAATCCCGCACCAGTTTTTCCGCCGCTAAAACCGCTTCCGGGTCGCCTTCGACACAAAAATAGGCGCCTGCAAAATGTTCCGCGCCGCTTACAGCATCGCTGATCGAGGCGAGCGGATGAACCGAGCCGACTTTGCAGCCAATGGCTTTTAATACTTTTAAGTTTTTTGAAGAAAGAGATCCACTAGTGTGAAAAATAAACGGTAGACAGCGTAACTTTTTGGCTAAATGATCGGCGACCTTTTCGATTTCAGAGTCACGAGTGGTTATAAATATCGTTTCCGAAGCTATCTGAGAATATTCGTTTTCAAATAATTTTACAGGCTGCGAATTTATAAACTGAGAAATATCAGTTTTTGATTTATTTTTGAAAAACAAATTTTCTATGTTGTATTTTTTTCTTGCCAGTGCGATTGCCAAAGCCCCGCCCAGTCTGCCGACACCGATAATAGAAACACTTTTCATACTGGAAATATAAGACAAAATATCAAAAGTTGATAAATTGAAAGAGGTCGTTGATTAATGAGTTTCAGCAATTACCACTATTGAACAAACTCTTTAGTAGAATAAAGCTTATATTTTTTTGATTTATTTGATAAGTTTTCACAACTTAATTTTATTTCCCGGCATCAGAATGTTATTGCTTTTACAAGTTGAAAAAAGTTAAAATTTATAAATTATTTTTTTAAGGATTCGTTTAGGAGGCTAGATGCAAAAAGGTTCGGTTCGTAAATTTAATGCGTTTGTATTGCTCTCAGCTATTTGGTTAAGCGCTGTTTCATTTTATCCGGTAAGTATTGCTGCACAAACTAAAGCGGAAAAAACATCGAGTAAAAAAGATAAAAAGAAAGAAGATAAGAAAAAAGAGCAGGCGACTTCACAAGTTCAACCGGTTCAAGGTAAAACACTTTCTCCTAAAGAAGACCCCGCGTTAATCGGCAAGCGGAAAATTAATGGCGGCACAGACAAATTTTTTGGCTGGCTCGGCGGTTCGCAGGAAAAGGAAATTGCCATCGGACGTCAGCTTTCAATTGAAGTTGAACAGCAGGCAAAACTTGTTGAAGACCCTGTAGTGACCGAATATGTCAACCGCGTCGGTCAAAATATTGTTCTTCATTCGGATTCAAAAATTCCATTTACAATTAAGGTGATTGACAGTGATGAAGTTAATGGCTTCGCCCTTCCGGGTGGTTTCTTTTATGTCAATAAAGGTTTGATTTTAGCTGCCGATAACGAATCTGAACTCGCCGGCGTGATGGCGCACGAAATCGCGCACGTCGCGGCGCGACACGCGATGGAAAATCAAGGTAAAGGCAGCGCCCTGAATTATGGTATGCTCGCCGGCATCATCTTTGGCGGCGGAATTATCAGCTCGGTTTTGCAGAATGTAGGCGGAATCGGCGGTGCGCTGGCGATGTTAAAATTCAGTCGCGGCGCCGAAGAAGAAGCTGACAAACTCGGCGTGCAGTATCTCTACGCATCGGGTTACGACCCGACTTCAATGTCCACGATGTTTGAAAAGCTTGCCTCCAAGAATAAGAAAAAACCCGGTTCTTTAGCAAAACTTTTCTCATCGCATCCCCAATCTATTGAACGCCGAGATTCGAGTCTGGCGCTTGTGGCGCGCTTCCCCGAACAGGAAGAATACGTCATCAGCACTTCGGAATTTCAGCGCGTAAAGGCACATCTGATGCGCCTGACAAATTCAAAAGCTTTGATCAATGGTGATATTGATGAGGGTGAACCCGGAAAACCGACTCTTAAACGTCGTCAACCGGAAGCCGATTCAACAACGCCCGGTGAGTCGAGTTCCGACAAAAACGATGCGCCGCCCCAACTAAAAAAACGCGGAACCGAACCGGAAACAAAACCAACTCCTCAATAATTAAACGAAAATAAAAAAAGGCTTAGACAAAATTCTAAGCCTTTTTTTAATTTAAATATTTTATTTCTAACTGATAAGAGTTCCGTAAATTCCAAGCGGCAAAGTAAACACCGAATCGTTGGTAGCGACAATCATTTCTCCGCTTCTGGTAAAACAAAGCCCGACCACATTCATTCCGGCAACGAATATTTCCGCCTTTTCACCGCCGGGTGAAATTTTGACGATGCCGTGCCTGGCTTCAATGCAGGCTGCCACATAAAGATTGCCTTCTTTGTCAAAAGCCAAACCCTGCGGTCTTCCCAAACCCCGGTAATGAATTTCGTCAAAACCGTCTTTCCCGATTTTATAGACGGCATCAAAACTGGACAAACCCGGAGCGGTTACGTAAAGTTGCCCGTCCTGCCCAAACGCTAAATGATACGCCGAAACTGAAGGTTCAATGACAGCAAAGGATTCGGAGTTTCCAAAATCAAAAACTTTATAGATGGTCCCGCTTCGGTCACCGACAAACATTACGCCGTTCTCATCAAAAGCCAAACCCGTAGCGATGCCTAATTCAGAGGCATACGGCAAAACCTCATTATCTCCGTCGATCCGGCAGACTTCCCCGTCAGCCCGCGCCGTCACGTAAAGCTGTCCTTTTGGATTATAAGCTAAACCTGTCGGGTTCATTACTTCGGCGGTCATTTCTTCCAAAGTTTCATCCGTGCTAAGCCGAAGCAAAGTAACGGGAAGTTGTTGCCCGCGTGAACCGGAACGAGTTAAAATTATTGAATCATCGTTTGGATCGACCGCCGGATTAGCAACCATATGCAAATCACCGGCTATTTTTCGTCCGACGACGATGCTTTTTGAGTGACTTTTTTCACCTGCGTTTTCCAGATGAACTTCAACATCAGTAGTATCAAGATCGTCTGGAACAAGCGCGAGAATACGGTTTGAAGAAGCCCCTATTAATTTTGCCGACCGACCGTTAAAGAAACATCCGTAATTGTCAGCGCTGTCAATCTTAAAATTTTCGCAATTAATTAAAATTTCGCCGCCCGGAATCGCATGCGGCGGATTAAATGAAATTATTTTCCCTGCTTTGTTCATTTACGTCTCCAATTACAAAACTTTAATTTTACGATGCAAAGCCTCAACTGTCTAATACTAACGAGTCCGCTTTAATAAATATATTCGCTAAATTTACGAGAAAAGCTTTTTGTAAAAATATTCATTTTGTCGAGATTCTTTATTTGCGCCTCAAAATAGTTGCCGGTTGCGAATTTTTATCCATCAATCTTGAATCTTATTTGGTAAAAAGTTATTTCTTTTCATGTCTTTTACTTTTTAAGGATAAACTGCACATTTATCGTGGTTTCACCACTTATTGTCTTGACAGATAAACACTTTGACGTGTAAATTTTAGTTTTATCTAATCAAATAGTTTAAAGACGAAAGCCAAGCAAAAAATTTATGCCTCATTTCACTACGATAAATAGATAAATAATTTCAGATTGTTTTCTGAAAAGTTTATATTTCTTTGCGTTATTGTTGCCTGACTTTTTTGGTCTGAATTTTGATTATTTTTATTTCAAGTTCTTAATTACGTTTTTAGATAAAAATAAACGCACTTTAATTTAACAGTTACTTTAAAAAAAAGGAAAATCAAGATAATTTAAATGGTAAACGAGGTTATTAATAACAACGAAGAATCAACAAAAAATGAAACTTCGGTTGACGAACAAACAAATCCGGAAAATTTCGACGTGCAAGCGACGGAAGAAAATCCAGTTTCACAGGACGCTCAAATAATCCCTGACGAATCACAAAATTCACCGGAGATGGATTTTGGCGCGATTCTTCAAGAGTTTGAACAAGAACAGACAATTTATCATTCAGGTGAATTGGTTGAAGGAAAAATTGTCGGCATCTCTGACCGCGGAGTTCTGGTTGATTTCGGTTATAAATCAGAAGGCATCATCGATATTGAAGAGTTTACTTCACCCGAAGGCGAAGTAACTGCAGTAAAAGGTGATGATATTGAAGTCGTTATACGCAGCATCCACTCCGGTGATGCGCCTCCGCTGCTTTCCCGCACAGATGCGCTCAACCGTAAAGCATGGGATGTGATCGAGACTGCCTTTACCGACGAAGTCCCGATTAAAGGTCTAGTAGTTGAAAAAACCAAAGGCGGTTTAAGAGTTGACCTTAATGGAGTGGAAGCGTTTCTTCCCGGTTCGCAAGTCGATTCTCGCCCGATTCGTAATTTTGATTCATTTAGAGGTCAGGAAATTGAAGCTAAGATTATAAAGTTCAGCCGTAAACGCAACAACATAGTTCTTTCTCGTAAGGCTCTGACGGACGAAGTTATCAATAAACAAAAAACCGAAACTTTAAGTCAAATTGAAGAAGGCTATATTGTCGATGGGACAATTAAAAACCTCACCGAATACGGCGCATTTGTCGACATCGGCGGCATCGACGGATTGCTTCATGTGACGGATATGTCGTGGGGCAGGCTCCAAAATCCCGGCGACCAATTCAAGGTCGCTGACAATATCCAGGTAAAAGTGTTAAAGCTCGATCGTGAAAAGGAAAAAGTTTCACTCGGCTACAAGCAGCTTTTATCCGATCCATGGTCAACGGTGATGGAAGTTTATCCGTTGGATTCAAAAGTTACCGGCAAGGTTTCGAGCGTCACCGATTATGGCGCCTTTATTGAACTTGAACCCGGCGTCGAAGGGCTGGTTCACGTTTCTGAGATGTCTTGGTCAAAACGTTCAAAAAGCCCTCGAAAACTTCTCAACCCTGACGAAGAAGTTGAAGTTCAAGTGCTGGGTATCGATACTAATGAGCGCCGGATAAGTCTCGGGATGAAACAGCTTCAAGTTAATCCCTGGGAAACAATCGGTCAGCGTTACCGGGTCGGTTCAACCGTCAAGGGTCGGGTCAGAAATTTAACCGACTTCGGCGCATTTGTCGAACTGGAGGAAGGCGTTGACGGTTTAGTTCATATTTCAGACATTTCCTGGTCAAAGAAAATCAAACATCCGAAGGATGTATTGCGCAAAGATCAGGAAGTTGAAGCGGTTATCACCAGTATCGACACGCAAGGTCACAGACTTTCGCTTTCGATAAAAGAGTTAACCCCGAGTGTCTGGGAATCTTTTATAACTGCGCATCGAGTGGGAGATGTTGTTAAAGGAAAAGTTTCGAGATTTGCCGGTTTTGGCGTTTTTGTTCAATTAGGTGAAGAACTCGAAGGATTGTGTCATATTTCCGAACTCTCCGATGAAAGAGTTGAAAAGCCCGAAGATGTAATTTCGATTGGTCAGGAATTGGATTTTAAAATTCTTCGTATCGAACATGACATGCAAAAAATTGGACTCTCCGCTCGTGCTGTCGGAAAAGAAGAAGAACCGGTTATCGATACAAAAAGTTATTCTTCAGATGCTAAAGGAGGTATGACTTCCTTGGGTGAATTGATGAATCTAAAACGCGGAGCAGCTCCGGTTGAAGAAAAAGCGAAAGAAGAAACTAAACTTTCTAAAAAAGAAAGAAAAGCTTTGAAGGCTGAAGAGAAAGCTTTGAATGAAGACATTGGAGATGATTTAGAAGACGAAGATTTATCGGGTGCTAACGAAGAGTATTCTGAAACCGAAGTATCTGACGTTTCGTCCCCTGCCGCGATAACAGAGCAATCCGCCGAAGATGTCGATTCACAAGATTCTTCAACTCAAGATGAAAATTTTGAGATTCAGGCGGATGAAAATGAGGACTCTTCGATTGAAAATGCGGCAACCACAGAGGTGGATAATATTGTAGATGATCAATCACGAATCGATACAACGAAGACCGAAGAAACATCTGCCTTTGAGTCTGAAAATTCAGACTCAGGTAGTACTGCGAGCGAAGTTTCCGAATCTCCGAAACAAAATTCGATGACCAACGCTGCTGCAGCAGAATCTTCTGAAAATATCAAAACACAACTGGAAACAACAGTAGTGAATGAAGAAGATTCGGCAGCGCCTGCGAATTCAGAAACGACGCCGTCTGAAAGCTTCGGCGAGGAACCTGAGGAAAAAACAGCTAAAAGTTAAGATTTGCATGCATCTTGATACAAAATGAGGAAAAGATAAATGACAAAAGCAGATTTGGTTGAAAGAGTTGCAAAAGAAGCTGATATGACCAAAAAAGATGCCGAACAATTAGTCGAAATTATATTCGAGAGCATCATCGGAAGTCTCAACAAAGGTGAGAAAATTGAATTGCGCGGTTTCGGCAGCTTCCGGGTTCGTGAACGTGATGCAAGAAAAGGTCGCAATCCGAAAACCGGTGAAGCCGTCAGTATACCAGCCAAACGCGTCGCTTATTTTAAGCCCGGTAAAGATTTAAAAGAAACAATAAATAAAAATCAATAAATAAAAAAGTTCCGCATTTATTACTTATTAATTTTCCATCACAATCTCCATCCATTTCCGAATTCAGTATTTTATAATATTCATTAGTTTAGCGTTTCTGCAGCGGCTTTTGACTCTAGGTTCATTTGCTGTGAACGGTTAATTGCTTCGTCTTCGACTTCCCCGCCGGGACTAATCGGAATGTCAGCCGGATTTTTGAAGTGCATACCGCGTGCTCGGTTGTTTTCCTCAGCCGATATAATCAATTTTTGTATGGAATTAGGCGGAATGTAGCCCGGATAATCAATGCGTGAATGATAAATGGCGATTAGGGATTTAATCATAGACTCGCGGATTTGCGACAGTTCACGCAAAGTTAAATCGCATTCGTCAAGTTGATCGTCACTTAAAATTGCATCAATTATTTTCGTCACGATATAACGAACATTCTCCGGCGTCGGCTCGGACAAAGAACGTGCCGCCGCTTCGCAGCTGTCGGCAATCATCATAATCGCCGCTTCCTTAAACTGCGGTTTCGGTCCCGGATAACGAAAGTCATTTTCCTGTACTTCCTCATTATCGCGAGCTTCGGCTTGAGCTTTTTTTAAGAAATAATGCAGTTTGCGCGTGCCGTGATGCTGCGCGATAAAATCAATGATACGCGGCGGCAAACCCATTTCCCTGCCGAGCTTTATTCCGTAGGTGACATGGCTAATGATAATTTTTGCGCTCTGAGGCGGTTTGAGGCGGTCGTGCGGATTTTTACCCGTTTGGTTTTCCACAAAATGGTCGGGCGCGGCGGTTTTACCGATGTCGTGGTAAAGCGCGCCGATTCGCGTGAGTAACCCGTTTGCCCCGACTACCCGACAGGCTTCTTCAGCCAGTTGTCCGACAGCGTGGGAATGTTGATTTGTTCCGGGGGCGCGAAGCGCGAGTTGACCGAGGGCGGGCAAATCGGCATTTGATAATTCAAGTAATTTGACATCGGTTAAAATGCCAAAAAGATTTTCGCACATTGGCAAAAAAACTGCGGTTACCGCCGCCGTAATTAACCCGCTTGCCAGACCGCAACCGGCAGCTAGAAGAAGCGTATTTAATATAAATGGCTGTTGACTGTAAGCGATTAAAGCGACCGCTACTAAAGCGCTTGACAAACCGATTAGTACGCCCGCTAAGGTAACTGATTGACGACTGCGATAAGTGCCGATTCCGTAAACGGCAACAGCTGAAGAAATAGCTGCGTAGATCGCAAACTCCAAGCCTTTCGGAGCAAGCAATCCGGCGAGAAGCGACACAAAAAGACCTGTAAAAAGAGCCGTTCGTCTTTCAACCAGCAATGTCATTAATAAACTGCTAAAAGCGAACGGAATCGCATAACTCCAAAAAGTCGGGTCATTGAGCGGCGCTTTGACATTTTGCATTGCGGTAAATTCTGCCAGCCGAAAAAATACAGCCATTAGCGCCGTCTGTATCAAAATTACAAACCCGAACAAAGCAAAAGTCCTCTGTTCGGTCAGGACGAGGCGCGGAACGATACCGCGATGCAGAATAAATTTCCAGGCAATCCAAAACAATGCTGAAATTATTGCAAGGAGACCAAAAAAACGATTTAGCCGTCGATTTGAAGAGCTGTAGTTACGGATAGCAGAGATCTGCGAAAGCACGTCTGACGTAATAGTATCCCCTTCGCGCACCACAGTCTGCCCGCGTTTGAGCGATATTTTAACGGGTTCGATGCTTTTTTCGGTTGCATTGCGGGCGCTTTCCGTAGCAACGCTGTCAAAAACGATGCTCGGTTGAATGAGCGAAGCGAGTGCGGAATAAAAAGCTTCAACTTCCTTTTCCGACAAACTTTTAATATTTAATAAGCCGTTATTTAAATTTCTACGTGCCGCTGAAAGCGGTGTCATTCCGCTTTCGGGAAGTTTAACAACCGATTGCTGGTTTGGCTTCTGACGGTCAATCAACATAATTTCTTCTTGAAAATATTGTCCGTCCTGATCGCCGTAAATCGACCCTTCCGCATTTTCACGCAAAACTCTGGTCACCGATTCGAGTTCATTTGAACTGAATTTACGCGCTCCGAATATTTTTCCAAGTTCAGTTCCGCCGGCGCCGGTCCATTGCCCTTGCGGTTTTAAATGAGCTTCATTGGGCGAATTGGTATTTGAGGTATTTACATTTCGGGAAAGATTTTCCCAAGCCGAACGAAAACTCTGCACAGCTTCATCAGCACGCTTGGCTTCGAATGTAAAAATCGGCGTGACACCGCTCCGAACAGATTCCCTGATTCTTTTATTTTCATCTTCATCAATAACGGTAATATCAGCCGGAGAAACGATGCTTTCGGAGGCAATATCGCCTTCCTTGTATTGTTCGGTTGTCGTTCGCCAGAAAGGGTTGTGAATCAAGAAAGTTGTGATTAAACAGAGAAGAGTAAAACCGAGCCAAAACTTTTGATTTTCAGGTACATTTTCAATCGGCTGTAAAACGTATCTGCCCAGCGCTTTACGCACCCTGTTTCCAGGTGTGTTGAAGTTTTGAAGGTTTTGACTCATATTAGTTTTAGATTGAGGATTTGCTGTCTGGGACTATTGTCTGAAATGTCTGGAATTCAATATGACAATTTGAATTTCAAACGTTGTAAGCAGCAAATTCATGCAAATCTTTGGCTAAAACTTCACCGATGTTATCAAGTAATGCTTTTAATGTATGTGTTTGGATAGCTGAAACTGACACACTTCTGCATCCTTTGTCAAACAAAAGAGTTCTTTCAAGCGATTGCAAAGTTATCTCATCAGTTAAATCTGACTTGTTCAAAACAATCAGGCGCGGGATATTATTAACCTGGAGGTCGCTCAAGATTTTGTCAACCGACTCGATTTTTGCTAAACATTGTGAATCCGACGCATCTACTACGTGGACCAGCAAATCGCTATCGTTAATTTCTTCCAAGGTCGCACGAAAAGCCGCCACCAGAGCTTCCGGCAAATCGCGTATAAACCCGACCGTATCGTTGATAATAACTTCCTGTTCAACCGGAAGGCGAAGTCGTCTGGAAGTCGGGTCGAGGGTCGCAAACATCTTATTTTCCGCATACACTTTGCTTTGCGTCAAAGTGTTCAGCAAAGTAGATTTTCCGGCGTTTGTATAACCGACAAGCGAAATTATCGGAACATTGTGGTCAAGCCGCGTTTTGCGGCGCTCCTGACGCTGGCGGCGCAGGCTTTCGACCTGTTTTTCAAGATTTGTTATTTTATCTCTGACCCTCCGGCGGTCGGTTTCAAGTTTTGTTTCGCCCGGACCGCGTCCGCCGATGCCGCCCGCCAGACGCGAAAATGCCGAGTTTTGACCGACCACGAGACGCGGCAGAAGATATTTGAGCTGCGCGAGTTCAACCTGCAGTTTCCCTTCACGCGATTGGGCGCGCTGGGCAAAAATGTCTAATATTAACTGCGGACGGTCAATTACTTTTAAGTCCGTTGCTTCGGAAAGTGAACGGACTTGCGAGGGCGAGAGTTCCGTGTCCATTGCCCTTGCGGTTTTAAATGAGCTTCATTGGGCGAATTGGTATTTGAGGTATTTACATTTCGGGAAAGATTTTCCCAAGCCGAACGAAAACTCTGCACAGCTTCATCAGCACGCTTGGCTTCGAATGTAAAAATCGGCGTGACACCGCTCCGAACAGATTCCCTGATTCTTTTATTTTCATCTTCATCAATAACGGTAATATCAGCCGGAGAAACGATGCTTTCGGAGGCAATATCGCCTTCCTTGTATTGTTCGGTTGTCGTTCGCCAGAAAGGGTTGTGAATCAAGAAAGTTGTGATTAAACAGAGAAGAGTAAAACCGAGCCAAAACTTTTGATTTTCAGGTACATTTTCAATCGGCTGTAAAACGTATCTGCCCAGCGCTTTACGCACCCTGTTTCCAGGTGTGTTGAAGTTTTGAAGGTTTTGACTCATATTAGTTTTAGATTGAGGATTTGCTGTCTGGGACTATTGTCTGAAATGTCTGGAATTCAATATGACAATTTGAATTTCAAACGTTGTAAGCAGCAAATTCATGCAAATCTTTGGCTAAAACTTCACCGATGTTATCAAGTAATGCTTTTAATGTATGTGTTTGGATAGCTGAAACTGACACACTTCTGCATCCTTTGTCAAACAAAAGAGTTCTTTCAAGCGATTGCAAAGTTATCTCATCAGTTAAATCTGACTTGTTCAAAACAATCAGGCGCGGGATATTATTAACCTGGAGGTCGCTCAAGATTTTGTCAACCGACTCGATTTTTGCTAAACATTGTGAATCCGACGCATCTACTACGTGGACCAGCAAATCGCTATCGTTAATTTCTTCCAAGGTCGCACGAAAAGCCGCCACCAGAGCTTCCGGCAAATCGCGTATAAACCCGACCGTATCGTTGATAATAACTTCCTGTTCAACCGGAAGGCGAAGTCGTCTGGAAGTCGGGTCGAGGGTCGCAAACATCTTATTTTCCGCATACACTTTGCTTTGCGTCAAAGTGTTCAGCAAAGTAGATTTTCCGGCGTTTGTATAACCGACAAGCGAAATTATCGGAACATTGTGGTCAAGCCGCGTTTTGCGGCGCTCCTGACGCTGGCGGCGCAGGCTTTCGACCTGTTTTTCAAGATTTGTTATTTTATCTCTGACCCTCCGGCGGTCGGTTTCAAGTTTTGTTTCGCCCGGACCGCGTCCGCCGATGCCGCCCGCCAGACGCGAAAATGCCGAGTTTTGACCGACCACGAGACGCGGCAGAAGATATTTGAGCTGCGCGAGTTCAACCTGCAGTTTCCCTTCACGCGATTGGGCGCGCTGGGCAAAAATGTCTAATATTAACTGCGGACGGTCAATTACTTTTAAGTCCGTTGCTTCGGAAAGTGAACGGACTTGCGAGGGCGAGAGTTCCGTATCGAAAACTATCAAATCCGCGCCGAGACGCATTGTGCGAACGAGTAATTCTTCAAGTTTTCCGGTTCCCAAAACAGTTTTCGAGTCAATCTTTTGCCGCCTTTGAATAATTTTATCGAGAACCACGACATCAGCCGATAACGCGAGCTCTTCGAGTTCCGCCATTGATTCTTCGGCTTCCGATAAATAACCGGTGGTGACGCCAACCAGAATTACACGATCACGATTCGGGTGTCGCGAGCGCGCCGTCAGACGATTGCGCGCCATTTCATTTTCCAGCGAATTAATCAGCGCGATAAAATTTGTTTCCAGATGCGCCGGTATGTTTGGCTGTAAAAATTCGTAGGGCAGAGATTCAGTTTCGGTCTCGATTTTTTCAGCCGTTGTCGGCAGAAGATGCGCTGAGTGGACGAGATTGGGCAAACCGGTTTTCCCGTCAACCTGAATGACAGCCATCAAATCAAGGCGAAGAAGCGCGAGATCGGTTAAATCGTCTTGGGTCAGCTTTTCGCCAAGAAGCTGCGTGTGAATGCACCGGAGACCGCGAAAGCGTTCGTCAGACACGCGCGAGCGTCCGAAATCAGGCATCTCGATTCGCTTGGCAGTGCCGACCATCACATATTCAACTTGTCCTTTTCGATTAATCAGAACACCGATTTGCCGACCGGTTTCAAAAGAAATTTCCGACAACTGCCGCGCAAGTTCCGGCGAGATGATTTGTTCGGAGGGAACGCGGCGCGTTGAAAGTTTTTCTATCCGCCGCAATTGATTATGCTTTAAGCCTTGCGTAAATCCGTGAATATTAATAATAAAAGGAAAACCTCCGAAATTAATAATTTCATTATAACAGATTCCCGAATTCACATTACAGATTTAATATTTCAAGAATTTTAGATTTAGTTTTAAGGTGTTTAAATCAAAATTTCCGGTTTTGAACATTAAACTTTGAACTTTGAACTTTAAACTAATAAACTTCTGACATCATGCAACCCCGTACCAGACGACAAAAAGAAGTTTTAGACTACATTCTCAGGTATATCGAAACTCATGGGTATGTGCCTTCTTATCAACAGATCGCCAGGCATCTCGGAGTTGCCTCCAAAGCCGGTGTTGCCAAACACATCGAAGCTCTTGAAAATCAGGGTTTGATTTCTCGCCGTCGTGAAAACGGCAGTTTTAGTCTTGATTTACGCCCGGTTAGTACGATTGCCGAGGCAGTTTGCGAAATCGAATGGCTCGATGTGCAGAAAAACGAAGCCCTCGCTGAAGATTGGGAAAAAAAACGTTTATTCATTCCGAAATTTTTGTTGGGCTACCAAACACCCGAACGCCTGCGAGCTTATCGTGTTCCAAATGATGCGATGCTTGACGAGCATATCTGCTCAGGCGATGTGGCGCTCATCGAAAAACGTTCGTTTGCACGCGACGGGGATGTGGTGGTTGCGCTAACTCAGAATAAGCGCGTTGTCTTAAAGCAATTTTTTCGCGACGGTGCAAAAGTTGAGCTTCGTCCCGCCAATCCGAATTACGTTTCAATTATGGCAGCAGCTGACAAAATCGTTATAATGGGCGTTTTGCGGGGCATCTTGCGTCCGCTGACTTGAAAATTTGCTTCGCAAATTGCACAAACTTTTATACTTGAAAAACAACTTCACATTTTATGGCGGTGAAATTATTGGTAATTTTTCTCCGTTAAATTGCCGACAAATTCTTTATCCGACAAATTTATAGCCAAGACCGTGAACCGTCTGTATGAAATTTGGATAGTGCGGATTTTCTTCGAGCTTTTGCCGCAGCCACGCGATATGAACATCCACCGTTCGTGTCGAGGGCATCGCATTATAGCCCCAAACTTCATCGAGTAATTCATCGCGCTTTAAAACCTCGCCGCGATGTTCAATCAGATACTGAAGTAGCTTAAATTCCATTGCCGAAAGTTCGATCTGTTTATTACCTTTTTCAACCGTTGCCCGCCTGAAATCAATCGAAACTGTGCCGAAACGAAATGTTTCAAACGAACTTTGATTGATGTTCGGCGAACGACGGAGAAGAGCTTCAATTCGCGCGAGCAATTCCATCACTTCAAACGGCTTGGTCAGATAATCGTCCGCGCCCAGTTTTAACCCCAACACTTTATCAATCGTTTCGCCTTTCGCGGTGAGCATTAGAACCGGCGTCGTTATATTTTTTTGCCGCAAATCGCGGCACACGTCTAAGCCGTTTTTCTTCGGCAGCATCACATCCAAAATTATTAAATCAAAAGATTCGACAAGCGCCAAAGATAAACCTGACTCGCCGTCCGTTGCGCTCGTCACATCGAAGTTTTCGCTTCGCAAACGATCGGTTAAGGTGATTATTAACCCTTCCTCATCTTCAACCAATAAAATTTTCATGGTTGTAGGTTGTCAATTATCAATTTAGATTTGCTTTTCTGATAATTGACAACTGGCAACTGGATACAAAACTGGCTTCCCTTTCCTAACTCGCTTTTTACACTAATCGTTCCGCCGTGAGCTTCGACTGTTTGCCGGACAAGGCTTAACCCCAAACCATTACCGTGAATTTGTTCGTCAATTACTGTTTTTGAACGATAAAACGGCTCGAAAATATGTTTCAAATCTTTTGGCGCAATGCCGATGCCTTTGTCTTCGACCGTGATTTTTATTTTGCCGTCGCCGTTTCTTGCCGAAATTTTCAGCCAAGCGTTTCCGTTCGAGTATTTCACGGAATTGGCTATCAGATTTTGAATGGCTTGTCCAAGCGCGTTTCCGTCTGCCAAAATGCGTGGCAGCTTATCCGCGATTTCCTTCTCAACCTTAAAATTCCTTTCAATAATCAAAGAGTGACATTCTTTCAAAGAATTTTCGACAATATCTTTGACATCCGTTTCGCGGAAATCATATTTTCTTTTCCCCGACCGCGCGCCCGCAAATTCTAAAATCTGCTCGACCATTTGCGAGAGTTTTTTGCCTTCGCGTTTGATTAAATTGCCGTATTTGGTGACTTGTGCTTTCGAGCCGACAACGCCGTCGGTCAAATTTTCGCCAGCCGAATAAATGACGGCGAGCGGCGTGCGAAATTCGTGTGAAACCGCCGAAACGAAATCAACTTGCTTTTGCGCGAATCGCTTAGCGCGTTGCGCTGAGAGGAAAATTAAAACAACGCTGACGGCGAGCAGCGATAAAATTCCAAAACTCACGCCCAGATTTTTGCGGCGCGTGTTGGCGATAAATTGTTCGAGTGAGCCTG